>Ga0180433_10011880_pt1 | contig 10263 bp, 10 predicted proteins | sample SS_ome_8_FD_132980 | JGI IMG/M metagenome (GOLD analysis project Ga0180433, IMG submission 132980) | Hypersaline lake sediment archaeal communities from the Salton Sea, California, USA - SS_1_D_1 metaG | ecosystem: Environmental > Aquatic > Non-marine Saline and Alkaline > Hypersaline >...
ACAGTGCTTGGGAAGATGTGGGATGATCAGGGAAAAGTAACGATTCCCGGATTCTATGATGGGGTCAAAACCCTTTCAAAAGAAGAACTCTCTATTCTGAATTGGGACACGGATGTGAAAGCACGATCAGCATCTCTAGATGTTAGAGTATTTCAAGGGGAAGGAGAGTACTCATTATTGGAGTCGAACTGGATTCGTCCGACCCTCGAGATAAACGGAATAGAAAGTGGGTATACCGGGGATGGATTTAAAACAATTATCCCAGCAAAAGCATCTGCAAAGCTCTCTTGCCGCTTAGTTCCTGGTCAAGATCCTGAAAAAGTTTTGAAGGAAATTGCCGCTTTTTTGAAAAATAATCTTCCAGAGGGTATAGAGTTAGATTTAGAAATGGGGCATGGCACTCCCGGTGTGATGACTTCTCCTCAATCGGATACTGTTGAGGGGACGATCAAGGCGTATGAACGAGTGTATAGCAACCCTTGCTGCCGTCAGTTGTGTGGAGCGACCATACCGATTGTCCCAACGCTTTCGCGTGTATGTGGAGGAGAATTAGTGATGATGGGAGTAGGGCTTTCCACTGATAATATGCATGCTCCCAATGAGTGTTTTGGACTTGATCGATTTAAGGAAGGTTTTCTATCGGTGACTCAAATATTAGAGATATTTTCGGGCGGAGGCTGTTAGATGGCACGCATGAATGACATCATCAAGAAGTGGGCCGATTTCTCGGATTCGGAGACGAAGCCGCTTTTCTGGATGCTATTAGGACCTCTTTTAATGATGCTCACAATTACCCTTTCTGCACCCTTTATGTCGAATCCATTTCTTCCTCTCATTGCCGTTTCAGGTCTTGTTTTTTCCTGGCGATACCGGATAAGCGGCTTTGCTCTGACTTTAATGGGATTGGTGATATATTTTGCTTTTAGTTACTTATTCGGACGCAGTGACGTGTTTTTGTGGAAATTAGGTTGGGGAGCCTCTCTCGTTCTCGGACTGACCATTTCATTTCTTTCAATGGAAGAGCTGAAGAACTATTACGCTAAGATGAAAAATGGAAAGGAAAAGGCATTAGAAGATCTTCAGATCTCTCTTCACAGCTTTGAAGAAAAAACTGCTGTAGAAAAACGGGTACAAGATAAAGAGATCGAGACACTTAAAGAAGAGCTTTTGTCGGCAAGGGAGGAAGTTGAAGCTCTCCTAAACCTCATCGAAGCTAGTCGTATTGAGTCGGATAAGATTTATAAGCAAAGCGACGCTTTGACGCATGAATCACTCGAAATGCATCGAGAGGTGGAGGTGTTAAAGCTCGATCTGCATGAGAAGCTTAGTAAATTATCGGATCTTGAGGAAAGACACGATTTCCTAACCCAGGTTTCTGGAGAAAGATTAAAAACACTCAACACCTTCCGCGTTGAACTTTATCAGTCGCGACTGCTCAATGAAAACTATCAAAAGCAGATCCGAAGGGCACGGGAGTATTTCCTTTCTCAAAAGAAAAAAAACTCTACTTCAGAGTCGCCCCTTAAGGATAAAAGTCAGCATCTCGTTCTTCAGACGCTTGAAAAAGACAAAGGGATGATCAAAAAGATCTACGATCAAATATTAGATGATTATCAGAAGGTTAAAAAAGCCTTTGATGAAGGGACTGCAAAACTTAAGAAAGCTCCAGATGATATTCTTGCTGAAGAATTGACAAAACTTACCAGCGAAGTCAAGGAAAAGAAGAAAAAGCTTGAGCAAACAAAGTCAGAGCTCATTGGGATTGAGCGGGAAATATTCGTAACTAAAAAAGGGCTTCAACAAACTTTAGGGCAAAGTTAGGATTTCATACCCATCATCTGTAATAAGAAGGGTATGTTCCCATTGAGCGCTGGGTTTTCCATCAGTCGTACGCGCTGTCCACTCATCTTTTGGATCAACGACTCCTGAGCGAACGCCAGCGTTAATCATAGGCTCAATCGTAAATGTCATTCCTGCAGCAAGGGGAATTTGAGTGTTGTTATAGCAGTGAGGAATTTGGGGGGCTTCATGAAATTCCATGCCCACGCCGTGTGCGACAAATTGGTTCACAACGGAACACCCCTCAGAAGAAGCATAATCTTCAATTATTTGTCCAATATCAGAGACCAAGATCCCAGGTTTTAAGATTTTTATTGCTCGCATGAGGCATTCATAGGAAACATCGACAACTTTCTGTTTCTCTTCTCCGATTTCCCCGATGCAAACCATGGCACTGCAGTCCCCGTAGAATCCATTTAGGATCGAGGTGACATCAATATTGAGGATATCCCCATTTCTAAGCACAGTGTTATCAGGAATTCCATGACAGATCACCTCATTAAGAGAGGTGCAGATTCCTTTTGGAAAAGGAGGGTGGCCATATCCTAAAGCAGCGGGCGTCGCACCGGCTTCTTTATGAAGCGTTGTTGAGAGATTGTCGAGTTCAAGGGTTGTGATCCCTTCTTTAGCTAAGGCGCAGACTTTCTTGAGAATTGTGGCAGCAAGCTTCGACGCAGCGCGGATTCCTTCAATCTGCTCGGGAGTCTTTAGAACGATTTGATAGTTCTTAAAGTATGACGCCTTTTGCGTTTCAAAATTTTGAGGTGGCATGAAGGGGTGGTGGCATTTTTTCCATTTTTTCCCACTCCCGCACCAACAAGGATCATTTCTCGAAATCATACCTAGGGATTATACGCATGTTTCGATCTACTGTCTATAGAAAACGGTATGCAGCGTAAGGCCATGGGCAGGGGCCGTTATTCCAGCAAATGTTCGATCTTTTTGGGCGAGAAGAAGTCTTGTCTCAGCCAGCGTTAACTTGCCCATTCCCACGTAGACAAGGGTTCCGACGATGTTGCGGGCCATTTTATAAAGAAAATTATCCCCTTCAATTTCGATACGGAGTTTAGGGCCTTCTTCAATTAGATCGATGCGGCGGAGTGTTCGAGTCGTATCTTTGGGTTTAGGGAAATTGATATTAGTCAACGCAGAAAAATCATGTGTTCCAATAAAAAAAGAAGAAGCCTCTCTCATGAGCCCAATATTAATAGGAGTATGAATATGCCAGGAAAAATTTCTTGTAAAGGGAGATTGAACGGGGGCAAGGTGAAGGTGGTAGTGGTATTCTTTTCCCTCGTTGTCAAGGGTAGGGTGAAAGGAATCCTTGACTTCTTCCAAAGAAAGGACTCGAATGGATTTTGGAAGGAGCTGATTGAGGCTGATCAAAAGGCGTGTTAAGTCTTTCTTTTTTGTCGGCTTGAAATTCACGACTTGCCCATGAGCATGAACTCCTGCATCTGTTCTTGAGGCGGCTTGCAAGACTATGGGCTCTTGGTAGACCTTTTCCAAAGCTTGGCGAAGAGTCTTCTCTATTGTGGGACCATCACTTCCTTCTTGCCAACCAAGATAAGAGGCTCCATCATATGAGATAATCAACTTGATATTCATAGGAGGAAGGATACCATAATCCTACTTGTTTTGAAAGAGAGTGATTCCTTCAAGAAACATTTGAATTGCCATTAGAGTAAGAAGAAGTCCCATGAGCCTTTCACAGGCGCTGATTCCCCGATTGCCAAGGATCCTTTTGAGAAAAGGAGAGGTAAAAAGGATCAGAGTTGAGATGACCCATGCAATGCAGATAGAAGAGATCAGGAGAGGTGTTGATTCCTTGTGAGAATAAATCATTACAGCAGCTAGGACTGAAGGCCCCGCTACCAGTGGAATCGCCAGGGGAACTATAAAAGGTTCTCCCTTTTCCATTCCCTCGGTTCCATAGCTTCCTCCATTTGGAAAAATCATTTTGAGGGCAATAATAAATAAGATGATTCCTCCAGCAATCAGAATCGTTTCTTGTCCAACATTAAGAATTTCCAGAAGGTATTCCCCAATGAATGTGAAGAGAATGATCACCCCAAGGGCAATAAATAGCTCACGGATAATAATGATCCGCTGTCTTTTGGGTTCGATATCCTTGAGTACAGAGATATAAACGGGGATGTTACCGACAGGGTCCATCAGCAAAAATAAGGCAAAGGAGATTGTAAACAGTGAGTGGTTCATCCCTTTATTCTATAGCTCAGTACCCACATAATTGAAAAGAGAAACAGGAAAAGGAAGTTAGGTTCTGTTGAGAAATTTATATCATTCACCTTCAGGTAGATTCCCAGTTATTTGAATCTTTTTGGCTCATCAATAGCACCTGACTATTCACTTCGCCAAAAAATTTCCAAATTCCAAGGTAATCTTCTCTGAATGTCAATATCCTAAATTTCTCAACAGAACCTAGGGCCCGTAAGGAAATGACAGCTCCATTTATGTCGCCACAGCATCCTCATCTGCTTTGCTGTAAATATTTGAAAGCTAATAAGCTTCCTGCAGATTTACATCGTGCAGCTAAGGCGCTCTGACAACCTAAATAGGACTGTTATTTTCTTACGAGCCCTTAAACCATCTGGAATTTGGGAATAGCGAGATGGTATTTTTCAAACTTCTCCCCAGGGTTTTCTTTTTTTAGACTATTTTCGTAAAAATAGTCGGCAACACTTAAAATGGCAGTCCCTAAGGCTAGACAGATTGATGCGATTGCGAGAGATGTTGAAGTATAAATGAGTGTAAAAAATCCAACAATTGCAGCGCCGGCTGAGGCTCCAAACTTTGCCTTTTTAAGGAGAGATAGTTGTTGTTTTTCAACCTCGCTTTCGACATCTTTAACGCTTTCTGTCACTTCTAAAAGATGTTTGAAGGCAAGACCTAAGGATGCAAGATATCCTACTCCGTAGAGGGTATTTGCAGCCAAGTCGTTGGGAACTCCTAAGTTATCAATGGCATAGAGGAGACTATCGGCTTTTTCAAGAGCATAGGCGGATTGCAGTAGTAGTGTCCGTGCAATCTTATCAACTGTGCTTGTGGGATGCTGAGAAATTTGCTGAATTTCTTCAAGACCTTTGATTAAGTTTTCTCCTGTAGAGTCTCCTGAAAAGAGGGTTTCAAAAGATCCTCCATTGTTGAGTGACTTTTCAAGAGATGTAACAGTTGCTAGATTAACTGCAGCAGGAAGGAGCGTTCCGACGGTCATAATAATGTACCGGGCAATCCTAAGTATAGTACTTCCCTTGTCGTCGATTTCTCCCTTGAAGAAGGAGGACGTTTTCTTGGTTGAGTGCAAAGGAATATTTTGAGAGCCTGGAACTGTAATGGCTATGAGGCTTGAGTCCATCACAACCTCTCCTTTAAATTCTTTAAAGTATTATTATATCACATTTTTAATTATAAATTAATTGTTAAAAATAAAATTATACTTTAATGAATGCTGGAGGAGTGTTGTATTTAGCTTCAGTGGAGGGGAAAGCATCGTACTCAGCTTTCATGATATCCGCAATCGATGCGATATACATTAAGGTAAAGAGGCCTAAATTGACCGTTTCAGCCAGTTCAGCATAGAATAAATAGCCGACAAGGCTTACAACGTTGTATGCTAGTTTTGTTCCGGTTCCCATCAATGCAAAGAAAGCATTATACCGCTCATCTGAGCCCTCTGCAGTTAACCATTTCTGGTAGTCTTCTGGGATTGCGTTTGCACTTGAGTGAATCCCGTAAGCAGGAAAAAGAAGTCCTGAGAAGGGGATGTATAGGGAGGAGGGGGCTCCTTTGACGGTCTCATAGTAAGAAATATAGGCACTTGCGATAAAGGCTGTAGAGACGATGAGCATCCCGAATTTCTTCAGAGAGAATCCATTCACACGAATATCATCTATGCTGTCCTGAAAATTTTGGAACCGATTCCCCTTTAATTTAGGGGAATCCTCTGAACTCTGGACATAGTCTGAAATATTCAAACTTTCCTGTACGAGACTTAGAACCTTTCGCCCTTCGGGAGAGATTCCAGCAAGCGTCATGGTGCCTTTAGCCGCCGAAAGCATTTCTCGGGCCTTTAGAGGTCTTTCCTCGGGAAAGCTAGGTGGTACTGAGATTGATACTAGTTTCTCCATAACGATACTATTATAAATTATAATAGCAATTAACGCAATAATAATAAATTATTTACTATATATAAATAACATAAAATCTCTGTTTCTATTAAATGCTGACTTTGTCCAGTTCGCAGAACCTATAATAAAAATTTTATTATCTATTTCTGCGCTTTTGTGATGGAAAAGGGCGCGCCCTTTGCTGACTTTTACCTTCACGTGAGCCTCCTCAAGTCGTTTCCGAGCCTCCTTGCTGGCTCCTTGCGCAGTTGTCCCATCTAGGGTGACAAAGACTCTAATTCCTCTCTTATGGAGCTCTATCAGCTTCTCAACTAGAAGGGGGTGGGTAAAGGTGAATAGGGATATTTTTACCGCTTTTTTAGCTTGGTCGAGGGTGGAAAGAAGCGTTTTCAGCGCCTCTTGGCTTGGAAGTGAAAAGTAAAGGAGATCTCGATTCCCTATCCTCTCCGTGATTTTTGAAGGGCGAGTGCTTGAGAGTGCTTGAGCAAGGCTTGGGGCGTAGAGACCAACCATCAAATTAGTATGCATTTTTAAGGATGATGGGGTGAGGTTAGTAGAGCCTAGGAACAGAAGCTCTTTATCGATAATCCAAATTTTTTCATGCATGAGCCCTTTTTCCTGAATGGGGTGAAAGTAAAAATTCTTTTCCTCAAGCAGATGAAGTTTAGGGGAGGTTTTTTGATGATAGGTGAGGTGAATTTCAACCCCTTCCTGAGCTTTTTTTTTCAGAAGAGAAAGGATCCCCAAATCGGTGATAGCATAGGTGTGGAGTGTAATAGATTCTCTGCTACGGCGAATCGATTTTTTCAAAACCTCTTTTAAATCGTCTCCTTTATCCGTAGAATAGAGACGGTAGGGGTTTTTTGAACTAGGTAAAGAGAAATGTAGAGTGTAAAAAAGAAAAAAAAGCCCGGCTAAGACAGCCGGGACGAAACTAAACCTTTTGACCTTTTGCACGAAGTTCGCGCACAACTGCGGCAATTCCTCGGCGGTCAATCGTCCGCATTGCGCTAGTTGAAAGCTTCAAAGTAATAAAGCGATTCTCTTCTGAGAACCAAAAACGTTTTTTTACAAGATTAGGGAGGAAGCGGCGCTTGACCGTTCCTGTCACATTCAGACCAATCCCTTTCTTTTTCTTTGCAATCCCTCGGATTGAATAACTTTTTCCACGACCGGGTTTTTTCCCAGTTACCTGACACCGTTTAGCCATTTGTCTACCTTTATTTTTTTTGAGCAGATTAACACATAGGGGAATTTCTCACAAGATCCTAAGCATGTTTGAAAAGAAATCTTCCTTTCAAGTAAAAGAAGTTTTTACTTTGGTGGTGCAATTGGAAGAGCTTTATGCAGATTTTGTCGTGATTGGATCGGGTCCCGCTGGGCAGAAAGCGGCGATTCAAGCAGCGAAATTAGGAAAGTCGGTTGTTATGATCGAAAAGTATCCCAACCCTGGTGGGGGGTGTCTTCATTCTGGAACAATTCCTTCAAAATCTCTTCGCGAAGCCATTCTAAATCTAACGGATTTCCATAAGAAAAGTTATTACTCCAAACACGATGTACAAGAGCATGACATTTCGATCAATGACCTTAACTACTGCCTTAATCAGGTTACCGAAGAGCAAATCCGTCAGCTTCATCGTCAGTTCGAAAAAAATAATATCAAACTTATTCAAGGGGCTGCCCACTTTGAGAACCACCATCAAATTGCTGTTCTAGATGATAACAATCACTTAACTCACATCATTACTGGGGAAAAAACCCTTCTAGCAACTGGGTCAAAACCGCGTAACCCCAAAAACGTTCCTTTTGATAAAGAGATGGTTCTTGACTCCACCCGCCTCCTTTCGATTGATCATGTTCCCAAACGGATGGTAGTCCTTGGTGGGGGCATCATCGGTTCAGAGTATGCTAGTTTTTTTGCTGCTCTTGGCACCGAAGTGATTGTAGTTGATAAGAAGGAACAAATGCTTCCTTATCTCGATAAGGAAATAGGGCAACATCTCCAATCATCTTTAAGCAAGATCGGGCTCCAGTTTATAGGGAACCGAGATTTTGATGAAATCATCCGTCACAAAGATGAAGTAGAGGTCAAATTCAATGATGGATCGTCATTGAAATCTGAAATGCTTCTCTACGCTTTGGGGAGAGTTGCCAATGTTGATCATCTTCATATTGAAAATGTGGGGATCACCGTTGATAGCAAAGGTTACATACCAGTGAATGCACTTTTTCAAACCATTGTTCCAAACATTTATGCGGTGGGTGATGTGATAGGTGGGCCTTCTCTTGCTTCCACGAGCATGGAACAAGGTCGCCTTGCAGCACGCCATGCATTTGGCGCTGAAACCCATCATTTCCCTACTTTTTATCCCATTGGAATTTATACGATTCCCGAAATTTCTTCATGTGGTTATACTGAAGAGCAGCTCAAGAACTTAGGCTTTCGTTACGAAGTGGGAAGGGCCTATTATTATGAAATTGCGAAAAATACTATTGCTGGAAATGACCCAGGAATGTTTAAACTCCTTTTTCATGCGGATACTCTGGAAATTTTGGGTATTCACATTATTGGTCGCGATGCAACAGAGGTCATTCATATTGGTCAGGTGGCAATGACACATAGCGCCCGGATCGATTACTTTATCGACCAGGTGTTTAACTATCCCACCTATGCAGAAGGGTACCGGATAGCAGCGCTCAATGGGTTTAACAAGGTGAAGCATAAGAGGTAATTTTAATGCCGATCTACGACATTTTTGAACATGTAGAACGACAAAAGGAAGTGGGGGATCCAAAGCTTGATTTGTCGACGCATATCTCTGATATGACGCTTAAAGATCAAAGCAAGGCGCCCGATGAAAAGGGGCATATTTTTGCGACTATTGCCGCTCGTCTCTTTTTCTTTATGCTGCTGATCACCGATATTGCCTGGGGAGTACTTACCATTGCTCTTTTTACCGTGGCGCTTCCTCTCAATATTCTTACTGCTTTTAAAGTCTACAAATTGAAATCTTTCCTTGCGCGACGCTATCTTAATCTGAAGCGGTCTGCAATCTGTGCAATTGCCCTAATCGTTTCCCTCTTTAGCCCAGCACTCGGTACCATGATTGCATGCAGCTACTTTTTGATGTACGACAAAAAAGGGATTCAAGAAGTTGTTCCCTCTGTTCTTCAAGACCAATTCAATGAATTCTTTAATCCTCAAGGACTATAAAGCAGTCATTCTGAGATATATCAAAAGCCTCCTCATAGATTCCATCAACTATCTTAGGAAGTCGGTTCTGGCACATGCTCCATTTTTTCGTACATTAGGGTGTTTTCCACGAAGCGGAGTTCAACAGCATTGCCATTTTCTATTTCTCCTTTGAGAATAGCGTTTGAGAGCATATTGACAACCGTATGTTGGATAAGCCGTTTTAAAGGGCGCGCTCCAAATGTGGGGTCATACCCTTCTCTGGCAAGATGAGAAAGAACATCGGCAGTCCAAGTCAGGGTAATATCTTTCTCTGTGAGACGCTTTTCTACCTGCCGCAATTGGATGAGAACAATTTTTTCCATATCCTTTTCCTGAAGCGGGAGAAAGGGGAGTATTTCATCCAGGCGGTTCACAAATTCGGGGCGGAAATGCGCTTTGATAATCGGATCAACAATCGCAAGGACTGTTTCTTTTGAAAGCTCTCCTTTATGAGAGAGAAGCTCAGAACTTCCCAGGTTTGATGTCATAATAAAGAGGGCATTCCTACAATTGACAACGCGTCCCTTACTGTCGGTAATCCGTCCGTCGTCAAAGATCTGAAGGAGGATGTTAAAGACATCGCTGTGGGCTTTTTCTACTTCATCAAGGAGGATAACGGAGTAGGGACGCCTTCTGATTGCTTCGGTGAGTTGCCCTCCTTCATCATGTCCCACATACCCTGGAGGAGACCCGATGAGCTTTGCAACGCTGTGCTTTTCCATATATTCAGACATATCGAGACGAATCATTGCCTCTTCTTGATTGAAGAGTTCATGTGCCAGAGCTTTTGCAAGCTCGGTCTTTCCCACTCCTGTTGGTCCTACAAAGAGAAAAGCTCCCATAGGGCGGTTGGGATCACTGAGCCCAGCGCGCGAGCGGCGGATGGCTTCGCTCACGGCAGTAATTGCCAGCTCTTGTCCGACAACGCGCCCTTCTAGGGTTGTCTCGAGCGTGAGGAGACGCTCGGCCTCCCCTTCAAGCATTTTATTCACAGGGATTCCTGTCCATTTAGCAACAATTTCAGCAATCAGCTTTTCATCG
>Ga0180433_10011881_pt1 | contig 10263 bp, 4 predicted proteins | sample SS_ome_8_FD_132980 | JGI IMG/M metagenome (GOLD analysis project Ga0180433, IMG submission 132980) | Hypersaline lake sediment archaeal communities from the Salton Sea, California, USA - SS_1_D_1 metaG | ecosystem: Environmental > Aquatic > Non-marine Saline and Alkaline > Hypersaline > Sediment...
AAAACCTTCAGAAAATAGAAAAAGAGCTTATAAGAATAGAGGAAGAATTTTTTGCCCATTTCTCAGCTTATCCCAATATATCGGATGAGAGCACGCCTGTGGGCAAGGATGAAAGCGACAATATAGTTAAGTCTTTTTATGGTGATAAGCCAGAGTTTGATTACAAAGCAAAGAATCATGTCAAACTTGGGACCGGCCTTGATATTCTTGATGAGGAAAGAGCTGCAAAAATATCCGGTTCAAGATTCGTGTTTTTAAAAAATGAAGGGGTTTTGATGGAGTTTGCCCTGGTGCAGTATGTTTTAAATCTGCTGGTTAAAAAGGGCTTTGTTCCCCTTATACCACCGATTCTTGTAAAAGAAGAAGCGATGTACGGTACAGGGTTTTTCCCCGTAGAGAAAACCCAGTATTATAGAACTGAGCTTGATAATCTTTTCCTGGCAGGGACTTCAGAGGTTTCACTATGCGCTTATCACAGCAAAGAATTTTTGGATGTAAAATCTCTTCCCTTAAAGTATACTGCTTTCTCGACATGTTTCAGAAGGGAAGCCGGAAGTTACGGGAAAGACCTGGGAGGGCTTTTCAGGGTTCATCAGTTTGATAAAATAGAGATGTTTATATTCACCCGGCCGGATAATTCCTGGGATGAATATGAAAAGTTAAGGGAAACCCTCGAAGAGATAGTCAGGGGGTTGGAGATCCATTACAGGGTAGTAAATGTGTGTACCGGAGATATCGGAACACCCAATGCGAAGAAGTATGATCTTGAAGCATGGCTTCCCGGGCAGAAAAAGTACAGAGAATTGGCTTCATGCAGTCATGACACTGACTTTCAGGCAAGACGCCTGAATATAAAATACAGGGATGGGAAGAAAAAAGAGCTGGTTCACACGATGAACAGTACCGCCTGCGCCATAGGAAGGACATTGATAGCGATCTGGGAAAATTATCAGGACGGAAATGGAGATATCAGGGTTCCTGAAGCCCTTATCCCTTATATGGGAGGGGTTAAAAAGATTTCTAAAAAAAAATGACCTAAAGATAAATCCCTGGATACTATAGCTTTGTTATTTAACTGGCCTAACAGTTTATAGCTTTTTATTCTCATATACTGATAAATAAAAAGTAGGATAAAAATTGATAATATAGAATCGCTTTGCATAAATCACTTTGCCAGCATAGATACAGATAGTTTAAGGGTAAAAAGCTGTTTTATAAAGGTGTAACCATACATAAAGAAATTCATTCATAAATGCTTCTTTTATGCTATAATTTTTTTTGCCCGGAGAGGTGGCAGAGTCTGGTTGAATGCGGCGGTCTTGAAAACCGTTGAAGGTTTATTCCTTCCGGGGGTTCAAATCCCTCCCTCTCCGCCATAAAGACACTACCCTTTGGTTGGAAAGTTAAACCTGATTGTGTAAAATATGCCAGAAGTGCATATTTTATGCTTCTTTTTCTTCTTTCATATTTTCCTCAAGTAATCCAAGAAAAATTCTGGCTATTTTAGGGTCAAACTGAATTCCACTATATTTTTTTATTTCATTTATTATTTGGCTTTTTGACATTCTTTTCCTGTAAGGCCTATCTTTTGCCATTGCTTCATAAGAGTTGATAATAAATGAAATTCTGGATATTACAGGTATTTCATCGCCCTTTATACCTCTTGGATAACCGCTACCATTGTACCATTCATAATGAGAAAGAATTGCTTCTGAAATAGATCTTAGGGTATTTGATGACTCTGCTATACGATAACCGATTTCAGGAAGCTTCTTAATTATCTTCCATTCTTCTCTGGTAAGCCTGCCGGGTTTTGACATTATTTCATCTGCAAGTGCTAATTTCCCTATATTGTAAACATCCATTAATAGCTTTAGCTCCTCAAGTCTATCGTTATTCAGGCTGAGTTTCCTACCTATAGAAAGGGCGTATCTCCTTAATAAAGCACTCTGTTCTTCTGACTTGCTTCCTTCCTTTCTTAGGTTTTCTTGAAGGGAGCTTATGATAATCTCATTAGTGGACTTGCTATCGGCTATTTTATTTTTATACATCTTGTCTTCAGCTTCTTTAAGTATCTTATCTATATTTTCCGAAGCTAATTTCTTTGTTGCAAAACCAATTGAAATGCTTAGAGGCAGGTCATCAGTACTTCTTTCTTTGCATAGTTTTTTTATCCTTTTTACGATATCTTTTACATACTCGCCCGGGGTTCTTGGCAGCATAATAATGAACTCATCTCCACCCCATCTTGAAACTATATCTTCTTCCCTGAAGCATTCTTTTAGTATATCTGCTATTGTTTTCAGGAACAGGTCTCCTTTTAAATGGCCATATGCATCATTTATAATCTTAAGGCCGTTCACGTCTCCCATTAGCATAGTTAAAGGAAGCTGCCTTTCCGTATTAAGTCTTTTTATCTCTTCTTCGAAATACGCACGATTATAGAGACCGGTAAGTGTATCGTGAAATGATAAGTACCTGATTTTTTCTTCTGAATTTTTCCTATCAGTTATGTCTCTTGTTATGCCGAATATTCCTATTATATTATTGTTTTCGTCAAACCAGGGGAATTTTGAAGTCGATGCCCACCTGTCGGCCTTATCTTCATAAGTTTCTTTTTCTTCCAGGTTTATAATAGGAGTGCCTGTTTTTGTTATAAGTTGCTCGTCTTTAAATGCCTGCCTGGCGTGTTCTTCACTAAAAATATCAAAGTCTGTTTTTCCTACTGCCTCTTCAGGGTTATTCAAACCGAACTTTTCTGCTGTCGCCTTGTTAATTCTTACAAATCTGCTTTCTTTGTCTTTGAAGAATATACTTTCAGATAAATAGTCCATAAGTGCGTTAAAGAAACTTTTTTCTCTTACAAGACGGCTCTCCTCCTCCTTTTTTCTCCTGGTTATATCTCTTGATACGCCCATGGTTCCCATGATATGACCCTCGCTGTCATACCAGGGTATTTTGCTGCTGCTCATCCAGTATTCCTTACCTGAATGTGTGACTTTTTCTACTTTATCGATTATAGGTTTGCCTTCTTTCATGACTTTATTCTCATCTTTTGAGTACGATTTTGCATTTTTTACAGGGAAGATATCAGCATCTGTTTTTCCAATAAAGTCCTGCGGGTCTATACCAATAAAATCAGACATAGTTTTATTTACAATAATAAACCTGTTTTTCGAGTCTTTAATATATATATTATCGGGAATATTGTTTATAAGATTCTGAAATAGATTAAACCCTTCATTTTTGCTAAAAAGCATGCCTTCGGGCTTTTTGTTGTTAGAACTATCTTTTTTCTTAACTTTTTCTTCTTTTTTATTTGCCATTTGAACCTTCCACTTTTAATTTTTTATAATTTTATAAGTTTCTAAAAATTATTTCAAATCAACAATATATACAGTATTATAAAACATCCTGGATTCTTTTCATACATTCTTTGGGGGAAAAATCATATATTGTTAATATACGATATTAGTAAAAACAGTTATGTTAAAACCGACCCGGTAGGAATTTGTATCTGTTTTCTATATGCATGTAATTTTAACAATAGTTCTATGATTTATCGGTGTTTCAGAAAAAAGTTTTAGCTATTTTTCTTTGTTCCCGGAATTTTGATCATATTTACTGAGCTTTCTGGAGAATTCCTGCACTCTTTCATTCACTTTATAATTTATGGTGCCTTTCTGGAATTTGCCGGAAGCGGGTTTTTTACCGGCTTTCAATCCGGTAAGTATTTCGATGCCTTCATCAATATTTTTTACTGCGTATATATGAAATTTCCCCCTTTTTACAGAGTTTATTAATTCATCTTTTAACATTAAATTTTTTATATTGCTTTCAGGAATTATGACTCCCTGTTTGCCATTTAAACCTTTTTCTTTACATACATCAAAGAAACCTTCTATCTTCTCATTAACTCCTCCAATTGACTGGATTTCACCTTTCTGGTTAACGGAACCTGTCACGGCTATTTCCTGTTTAATAGGGACTTCCGATAATGCAGATAATACGGCATACAGCTCTGCACTTGAAGCACTGTCTCCTTCAACGTTACCGTAGCTCTGCTCAAAAACGATATGGGCAGATAGGTTGAGGGGTGTGTTTGTTGTATATTTTTCTATTATGTAGCCGCTCGATATCATAACTCCCTTAGTATGAATAGGTCCTCCCAGCTTTGTTTCTCTTTCAATATCAATAATTCCTGCTTTGCCAAGACCGACTGATGCAGTTACCCTGGACGGTCTCCCAAATGCAATGTCGCCAAGATCTATGATTGTAAGACCGTTAACCTGCCCGACCACGCTGCCCTCGGTGTCTATAAGTAGTGTTTTATCTTTTATCATCTCTTTAACTTTTTCCTGGGTCAGGTTCGAGCGATAATATTTTTCATCGATTGCTTTCTTTATATGGCAGGCATCGATATACCTGCATTTTTTCTGAACCGAATAAAAGTTGGCTTCGGTTATGATATCTGATATATCCGAAAAACTGGTTGAAATTTTATTTTTATCTTCAGCGAGTCTTAATCCGTATTCAATTAATTTTGCTACTGCTGATGATTTGAGGTGATTAAGATTCTCCTTCTTACAAAATGTGCTGATAAATTTTATGAATTTTTTGATATTGTTATCGTTTCTTTCCATAGTCAGGTCATAGTCAGCTCTGACTTTGAATAATTTTTTAAAGTCAGGGTCAATCTCGTAAAGGATGTTATAATGAAAGGGCAACCCGATAAGAATTACTTTAATATTTAAGGGTATTGGCTCGGGTTTCAATCCTTTTGTTGATATCGAACCAAGACGTTCACTTGCTTCCTCGATTATTATTTTTTTGTCTTTTAGGGACATTTTTAAGCTGTCCCAGGAAAAGATGTTTTTAAACAGTTCTTCTATGGATATGACCAGGAAACCATTGTTTGCCTTATGAAGAGCTCCTCCCCTTATCATCGTGAAATCTGTGGACAGGACTCCGAACTGTGCTTCTTTTTCAATTCTTCCCAGCAGGTTCTGATAGGTTGGGTTTTGTTCAATTACAACTGGAGCGCCTTTTAACTTTGAATTGTCTACTATTACATTAACCTCATATTTTTTAAAAGGGAGTTCCTTCATCCAGGGGAATATGCTGGAAGCTGAAATCTCTTTTTGCTTTTTTGAAATGAAATTATCAAGATTCTTTAAAATATCGTTTTCTACGTCCTTTATATATTCTGCTATTTCCGGTATATCCCTGAACTTATCATTAATATCATTTACGAGCTTACCTATGGTGTAATGGGCAACCTGATGATTCAGCTCTTTTATATCTTCGCTTATCCTTCTGTCAAGGTCCCTGATATCATTCATCGTCTTACTTAAGTCTTTGTTTATTTTTGCTTTCTTTTTCTTGATTTCATCCTTCTTTTTTTTATCGAGATTTATAAATTGTTTCTCATCCATCGGTTTCCCATTTAAAGCCGGAAGGATGAATAGGCCAATCTGTGTAGATTTGATAATGAATCCCCGTTTTTCTGCTTTCTCGTTTAATTCAGAAAGAAGCTTGTCTTTTTGCTTTTCGATGCTTTCATTAATAGCGTCCTTTTTTTCTGAGTAATCCTTGCTATCGAATGTTTTTGGAAGCATATTTCTAATCGAGTTGATAAAACTACCCATGTCTTCTTTAAAAATCACTCCGTTTCCCGGAGGAAGTTTTATCGCTTTTGGTTCATAGGGATTGTCAAAGTTGTTTAAATAACACCAGTCTCCAGGAACCGGCTTTGTTCTTGCAAGTTCCTCAACGAAATCCTTTACTCCCGTCATTCTTCCAGTTCCTGTATGGCCTGAAACGAATATATTGAAACCATTGTTCTCGATATTTAAACCAAACTTCAGCGCTTTTACTGCCCTGTCCTGGCCTATTATTGATTTTAATGGGGTAATTTTATCAGTGCTTTCGTGCTCGATTTTTCTTTCATCAATTGTAAATTTTAATTTATCCGGAGATAGCTTTGAAATCATTTTAGACTCCCGTCTATTAAGATTTGTTATGATTTTTTAAATAATATAATAATACCAGATATTTTATAATAAGACTTTACCATATATTGAAGTTTTGTTTTATAATATACAAAAAGAAATAAAAAAGATATACTTTTACAGGTTTTATAAGCTTTGCAATTGTTTAAGAGTATCAGGAATTTTTATTGTTTAATTGAGAATTAACATTTTTTATCCTGGCAATCAGGAGGGGAAATGGAAAAAAAGTACACAGAAAACACAAAATTATCAGAGATACTGGGTAAGCCCGGGGAAGAAAAAATTATCTCAAAATACAGATTGCCATGCCTGGGTTGTCCGATGGCAAGACTTGAAGCACAGATACTAACTCTTGGCGAGGTCTCGAAGATTTATGGTATCGACCTTGATGGGCTGCTGGATGAGTTGAATAAAATTCCCTGAGGTTTTTCTATCTTTACAATTCTTAATTGATTTAATCGAAATATTTAATTTTTATTGCTATAAGAAATTAAAGTATGCCTATGTGGCACTTTATTTTTTACCCGTGATGCTATAATAGGTAAGTTGCCGGATAACGCAGGCGCCTGTAGCTCAATTGGATAGAGCAGTGGACTACGAATCCGAAGGCTGGGGGTTCGAATCCCTCCAGGCGCGCCATTTTTAAGATATTAAGTCTTAATGGACTCAGGGAAAAGTAAAACTGTAATAGAGTACTATTGACTTGTATATGGCGGTGATTTACAGGGTTTACAGTTAACAGAGGTTATTTAAGTATCGTGCATAACCTTTAATGTCCTCAGCCTGTTTAAGGCGGCAGCTACTTCAAACTTTCTTGGCATTGCATAGCTTCCGGGGTGCTGCCCCCTGAAATAACCCGAGATTGCATCCAATCCATTTTTTTCAATATCATTAAATGCTGTTTCCAGAATCGAAGTAATCGTTTTTTCGCCATCGATATATTCTTTGTCAAGGGCATAGAGAATGATATCCGATATTGCGTTAACCTGGCTGGGATCGACAATTTGCTCTACTGCGGAGAGGTCGATATTCTGAATGCCAAATATTATATTATCAAGCCCTCTTGATTTTACTTTCTTTTTTTTGCCCCTGAAGGGGTTAATACTTGAAGGCAGGGGGACTCTGCGGGTTAAATTGCCAAATGGGGAAGCGGCTTCAATAATTCTTATATCTTTTCTATTTTTAACTATTTTTTTTGCTTTTCCGGTAACGATAAATGGTATATAGCAATCCAGCATGATGATATTATCTGCGACCTCAAAATAATCTCCGGAACCACCCATTACCATTACTGACGAAGTTTTTAGTTTTTTATAAATCTCTCTTACACGGTCGATAAAAGGGGTAATGGGCTCTTTATCTTTCGTAACTATTTTTTGCATGATTTCATCTCTTATGAGAAAGTTGGTGGCCGAGGTATCTTCATCTATAAGGAGTAGTCTTGATTCACATTCCAGTGCCTCTATTATGTTTGCTGCCTGCGAGGTGCTACCACTGGCATTGGCAGTTGAAAATTTTATAGTATCTTTACCGAATGGTAGGTTAGAAATAAATGGTGAAATGTTTACCTTCTGGATATTTCTTCCTTCTTCTGCCCTTATCTTGACTGCGGAATCAATTGTTACTGCATATTCTCTGCCGTCTCCGGGAACGTGGTTATAAATGCCCCTTTCAATTGCCTTAAGAAGAGTGGTCTTTCCATGAAAACCGCCGCCTATAATAAGGGTTACTCCTTCCGGTATTCCCATACCCTTGATTTTTCCTGCGTTCGGAGCTTCAAGTGTAACTTCAAGCTCTGGAGGGGATTTGAACGCTGTGGCTTCTGACTCCGGGAGGGGGCTGTCACTGATCCCGCTCCTGCGGGGGAGAATGGAGCCGTTCCTTATAAATGATACCAGCTTGTTTTCTTTTAAAATTTTTCTTATATATTCCTGGTCCTCGCATACCTCGACGTGTTTCTTTATTTCTTCAAGGTCAAGGTTTTTAAGAAGTAATGATAAATTGGCTATTTCAGGTATTTCCAGGGTAAGCATTTCCATGCAGCTCTTTCCGAGTATTGTTCTGCCTCTTGCCGGAAGCCCTGCATAGAATCTTGCCTCAACAAATTCATTATTCACTACACAGGCAGTTCTCTGTAATATTTCCTGTTTTCCGCTGTCGATCATTATCAGACCGGATTTACCGGTGCCGGTTATCCCTCTGGAAATCTTTTTTACCGCTTTAGCAAATGTCCTGGAGATATAATCTTCAAGAGCGATTTTTCTTGGTTTATTTGAATACAAGTCTTTGCTGAACCCGGCTTTATTTTGTGGGACACGGACCCTGAGGCGTGAGGGTGAGGCGAACGGGTCTCCCTGAACATAATCTATAAAGAGGGTGAAACCATTAAAAAAGTAACTCCCTTTAAGCTGCTTATATGCCTTATATCCCCTGTGGTCGATAACGGAGATTATTTTTTTAAGTTTTTCCATTTTTTAATTCAATTTTTATATTTTTTTGTTATTATTTTACTTGATTTTTAAAACCGTTAAGACATAAGAAGTAATTAAATCTCTTAACTGGTTAAGTTTATAAAAAAAGCTTTTATAAAATCCATATTATATCTTTATTAATGATAATACTGTATTGCACCGAATTAATATAGGGTTAACCTTGTAAAAACCATCAGGATATATGATTAAATTAAAAATTATATTATTGCCTGTGCGGTAAACCCGGTAAATTTTACCATTACTGGTGATTTTTTTGAAAAATCTGTTATCATATAGCTTGCTGCGAAGGTAAGGAGAGGTGCTTGAGTGGTCGAAAAGGGCCGCCTGCTAAGCGGTTAGGCGAGTGTAAACTTGCCTCGAGGGTTCGAATCCCTCCCTCTCCGCCATCTGGGAATAAAGCCCGACTCCCGGATTATTGGTTGCTTTTAATTATCATTTAAATTCTATGAATCTGATTGAGTAGCCACTTAAAATTAATAAATTCATTTTAATCGATTAAAGTTCTGGCGCTGTTTACTTTTTTTATCAGACATTTCTAATAAGATTATCTTTAACTCCGTATTTATCATAATAGGTATTCTAAATGTTGTTATATCCGTATATTCTAAAAAGAATTGAAACGATTTTTATTATTCTATATTTTAAGATTTTTCTTTAGTAATAAATAATTTAAGAATTTAATTATTGACTTGTAAAAATTAAAGAATATTTGACTATTATATTTATAAATGTATAATATATATGTAAAATCTTTTTTATAAAATTTTATATAAGTATTTTTAAAAAGGAGCATAAAATGAAGAAAATAAATTTAATAAGATATCTGGCAATATTAACAACTACGGCGCTAGTCCTGGTTTTAATGCCATTAAGTACTTCCTGTACGCCAGAGCTTGTTTTTGGCGATTTAACCGTATGTGATGAAATAGACCAGGAGACATTCGAGCCGGTAAGCCAGAAGAATGAATTTGATATAGAAATTGAAAAAATATATGCAACCATACAGTATACAGGTGTTAAGGGTGATGATAATTATCGCTTCGAATGGAAAAATGAAGATACAGGCGAAATTGTTTTGGATAAATCTTTAAAATACTCGGAAGGTGAGAGCGGTTATTTTGAAGGATATTCAATGTCGTATATAGCAACAGACGAAGATGCCAAAGTTATTCCTCCAGGGAATTATAAGATTGATTTTTACCATAATGGTGAGTTAAAGAGTACGGCAAATTTAAAGGTTAAAAAACCCGACTTGAATATTTTGGAGGTAGTGCTTGCCGATAAAGTTGACGAAAATTTTGCTCCCGTAAATGAGACACATGATTTTTTTTCAACGCAGATAGTTTATGCCTGTGTTAATACAAACTATTATATTTCAGGAAATACCCTTGAGGCAAAATGGTATAGTTTACAGGGAGAGTCAATAGTAGAAACTGCTGAAGATATGGAGGTAGATTTATATGAACCTGTATGGACCGCGTTTACTCTTAAAGGAGAAGGAAGGGATATACCTGCTGGCAGCTATAACGTGGAGATTTATTTGAACGGCAGTTTATACGGCTCATATGATTTTGAGGTTATAGAAGAACGGGGTGCAGCAGATTCGGCCTATTTGTTTTCACAGGGAAATGCCTATTCCAGTGACAGCTATGGGGTATCATTCTCTGTTCCGGATGATTGGACATATACCGAGTCAGAGGATGCCGATGGCCTTGAAGTCAATTTATCACCATCATCCGGAAATATTCCCGTAGCTTTCC
>Ga0180433_10011885_pt1 | contig 10259 bp, 9 predicted proteins | sample SS_ome_8_FD_132980 | JGI IMG/M metagenome (GOLD analysis project Ga0180433, IMG submission 132980) | Hypersaline lake sediment archaeal communities from the Salton Sea, California, USA - SS_1_D_1 metaG | ecosystem: Environmental > Aquatic > Non-marine Saline and Alkaline > Hypersaline > Sediment...
CCGAGCAAACGGGAGGAGTTGCGTAGACGAGTACTTGACAGGGAGATGGAAAGAGCCCTCAAGGACCAGACGCACTCACGCCGACGGTAACTTAGCTGACAATGTGGGGGCGACATGGTTTCGACAGGGGTAGTGAGGGTATAAGCTGCGTGCCGAGGTCCCGGTACCTCGTAAAACCATCGGGAAACCATAACTGCTAATCACGAATTAGCACTTGCTGCCTAAACAGAGGTAGCACGTCTCTCCGCCTGTCGCCCGCGCGGGTGGAAGAGGCGCCGACTAGCGGGCTAGCTGGACGGTCTCCCGTTCTGCGGACCGTTTGGCGAAACCTTAGCGGAACTAGCGGTTCTCCGAAGCCCGCTTATAGGCTTTGGAGAACGGCGAAACCCTAAAATGTAAGCTACGCACGTAGATGCTTATACTGGCGTACCTCTGGACGCGGGTTCGATTCCCGCCGCCTCCACCATCGGTGTAAACCATTGTTTACCAGCGGTTTACGTCGCAATATCTGTTGACATATGCAGGGCTGCGTTTCCGCGGATTCGCTTGCGGTAGGTCTCGGCATACTGACTCGGCAAATATCTCCATGCCAGCCATAAGGTATGCTCAACTCGACTATTGTTCGGCGTCTTCCAGGTGGTTGCCTTTTGCGAGAGCCCCGTAATTGCTTACAAAGAACCATCGCCCATACGGAAAGGGCGTCGTCGTTCATAATCAGTGGGCCACGGCCTCCAAGACTTACCAGCTCTCCACTCCCTACTCACACCTATGTGCCAAATGTGCTGACGGTGAACGCCCTTGACAAATAGTCGAAGACACTGTGTATAACGATTGTGTGAAGACAGGCGTTCGGTCTGGTTACGGGGCATACCTCGCAGCGCCAGCTGCAAAGGAGGGTGAAATGTGTCAGGTATGCGGATGCTCCCCGTGTAAGAAATGCGGTCGCAAGATCGAGAATCGAGTCTGTTCCGGATGCGGTCAGCCAGCCGCCGACTGCTCGTGCGAGCCCATTGATGAGTAGCTAAGATATCCTGTTGGACAGGCCGTCTGAGTACTTGTCCATGCGCTCGGAATCTCACCGCGCCGCGAACAGACTCTGTTGAAGTTGAGAACCCGTTGCTTCGCCTATATGCACGCAGAGCAGCGGGCTCGTCTTCTTACAATCCGATTCTTGGGCTAGATAGTAAGACAGCTAAGCAGTTGGGCGCCGACGGTGGTTGGGTAAAGTCACCCTGGGGAAAACGCGTCATCTCGACTATTTCGTTGTGAAAGCACTTCCGACGAAACAGAGAAGTACCGGCGCTGAGGTCTAATCTGCACGTTGTCTCATTTCCCGTTTTCGCATGGGCATCGAGTCGATGAGCGCAAAGACTTCGGCCATCGGCACCGGTTCTTGCGAACGGAGCTTTTCGCCTCCGTCTTTACCGACAAGAAGTACCGTGAACACACCCTTTTCCAAGGTCAATTTTGAGCGCAAAGCGCTACGGCCAGGTGAATCCGCCTCGAAAAGCTCAATTAAAGCCATATCCCTCTCCCTGAAACCTGCAACACTTTCTTGGATCCACCGCCTCTGCTGGCCCAGGAGCGAGTCATCTAGGGACGCGGCAGAGATCACCAATAACCGCTTCCTCCATCTGAATGGAGATAAATCATCGAGGGACGAGACCTGAGCGAAACACGGTTCTTTGTAGGCCTTGAGCCACTGCACTTCAAGCCGGAACGGTCCTTGTTGTTTCTGTGAGATCAACAGACCGAACATCTTGATCTTGCCGGGGTCAAGTTCCGGATGGTCCGGAACCTCCCTGCCGTGATATACTTGCCTAAACATGCAGAAGGGGACCTTGGTTGCCACCCACTTCCCGCCTTTAGGTTTCAGCAACGCCATATATCCGACGTCATCGAACTGCTGGGTAGTTCGAATGCGGAGACTGTATTGTTTGTTGTCGGACCGCACTTTCATCGCTATACCGTCGTAATCAGCCAGATAGTGATCGTGCGGTCGAGACCGAGCTGATGCAAATCCCCCGCGATTCTCGAGCGACACGTTCCCTTCGAAGACAGCGATGTTGTCCTCGACTGCCATCGTGCTGCTGGAGACTCCCCCCATAACAACGTCGTCGATGTTATCCCACGGTTCAAGACTCTTGTCGTTCTGGAAATCGAAGATGATTTGTTCATTATCGTTTTCTTTCTGTACCTTCATAACGACCTCCTGGTGCTGGCGGAGACTTTGACTTTGGTGAGCGGCCGCGACCGAAAACGCTGCCGCCACGAGAACCAATGCAAACATCGTGACACGTTGTATAATTGTCGGTTCTTTCATGCGTTCATTCGCCAGATGAAGCCGTTGAGCACAGCCGCAAACGTAACCCATACGAGGTAAGGGACCATCAACCATCCAGCAGGCGCAGAAATCCGGAAGAAACTTGAAACAGTCGCCACTATCGCAATCCACAGTGCTACGATTTCCCCAAAGGCAAGGCCGGGATTCCGACATCCAAAGAATATAGGCGACCAGGCCGCGTTAAGCAGCAGCTGCAGCACAAACAAGGTCAATGCAACGGAAACGTGCGATGTCACGCGTTCTCTCCACACGAACCACGCCGCCAGACCGATGCACACGTACAGCGCTGTCCACACCGGCCCAAATAGCCAGTCAGGAGGTGTAAAGGAGGGTTTTTGCAGGTTCTGGTACCACTCTCCAGGCTCCCCACCGAAGAACAACTGCCCCATGCCTACAACGCAAAAACAGGCTACTACGAAGCCGGCAGCTGTTAGCGACTCCCTCAGGCTAGGAAGGTTGCAATGCCGAGACATCGTTTTCGGGCCCTCTGTTTTTATGAAGCCTTATTATATGATAGCATACGCTTGAGCGTATACGGAAACATTTCGCGCATGACGCGCGAAAGGAGATACCCTATGGTTGATATCAGACGGGTCAGGCTGCTGAACGAGCGCCAAGAGCGGCGGGGTGCTGTTGTCTACTGGATGAGCCGTGACCAGCGTGTGCGCGACAATTGGGCGCTGCTCTTTGCTCAGGAGCTTGCGTTGCGTTTGCGGCGACCTCTAGTGGTTGTCTTCTGTCTCGTGCCGCGGTTCCTCGGCGCAACGATCCGGCAATACGGATTCATGCTCAAAGGTTTGCAGGAGGTTTCGCAAGTTCTGCAGGAAAAGAACATCGGGTTTGCGCTGATTGCGGGTCGACCAGAACAAGAGGTCCCGACATTCATTCACGACTGCGGTGGAGGTGCACTGGTTACCGATTTCGATCCTCTCCGCGTCAAGAGAGAGTGGAAAACTCGTGTGGCCGAGAGGATAAAAGTCCCTTGCTACGAGGTTGATGCACACAATATTGTCCCCTGTTGGGTCGCGAGCCCGAAGCAGGAATATGCGGCCCGAACGTTCCGGCCGAACGTCCGTCGGGTGGTAGCGGAGTTCATTAAACCGTTTCCTTCCGTGAAGAAGCACCGAGTACCGTGGCACGGCAAACTCAGGAAGGTCGCGTGGAACAAGGTGGGTCGCCAACTCCAGGTGGACCGAACCGTACAAGAGGTGGACTGGATAACGCCCGGAGGGAAAGCGGCTAAGCCGACGCTGAGGTGGTTTCTTAGACATCGCCTTGTGGAGTATGACGAAGCCCGAAACGATCCGAACAAGGAGGGGCAGTCGAGCCTCTCACCGTACCCGCACTTCGGCCAGATACCAGCACAAAGGGTCGCCATTGAGATCCTGAAGTCGGACCCACCCGCACCAGCAAAAGAGGCGTTTCTGGAGGAGCTTATTGTACGTCGTGAGGTTGCGTAACGCGATGGTTCTAGGTTATGCAGGTGTCCTTGCGGCAAGGCTACCGATGTTTAAGACCGGTATCGGCGGCCCTCTAGGTGGCGGCGACCAATGGTGGCCGTGGGTCCATATCGACGATGTTGTGGAACTCGTCTTACAGGCTATCACGCGGCTGGCATTAACCGGTGCCGTAAATGCGTCATCGCCCCAGCCTGTTCGCCAGAAAGAGTTCGCCCGTGCGCTCGCGAAGCTTATCAAAAGGCCCGCACTTTTGCCGACACCGTCTCTTGTGCTACGCGTAGCGCTCGGTGAGTTTGGCGCTGAACTACTTTACAGCAGACGCGTATTGCCAAAACGCGCGCTCGATGCTGGATACGAGTTTCGGTTCCCTGAAGTTGGCCCGGCGCTTCGAGATATTCTGCCTTAAGAAGCTCTTGAGATCGCGAACACCGACCACCCGGCTGGCAGCCCTAGCTGGGTCGGCGCGTTGCGGCTCGTGAGAGGCGGATGCGATTGTAACGCTGGGCCATGATGCAGGGCGCGTTGACGGCGAGCGCGTATCCCACCATTACGAAACCGGCCCACAAGGGATTCCAGAGGAAAAAGAGGAGCGAGCAGCCGAGAACGATCCAGTGCGCAAACTCGCCGCGACAGGTCTCTCGCACAAAAAGCTCGAGGTATGCGCGGTTTCCGGTCTTGAGATGTTTCTTCTTGAACCCGTTGCCGAATAAGGCTGCTCCGTCCGGCAGCAGGTCTTTCCAGGCCCTGATTCGGAACATCTTCTCATAGAAGCGGCCGCCACTTTCCCAGGTACGCGAACGGTACAGCCAGTCGTCAGGACTGAAGATCCGGTCCGGGAACTGTGTCACGAGCCAGGCAACGCCAAGGTGAATGGCCAGCCATCCCAGCACGTTTGCGACGACAAGCCAGATGACGGGTAGCTGGACAAGCATTTCAATCGGCCTGCTTTCGCGGCGGCCCGGTTTGAATCTGCCGGCCCTTCCAAGATACCTTCTTCTTGAGAACAACAAAAATAGAGGAACGGAGAAACACGGCAAGGTAAAACAACAGAGGAATCGGATAGAGCAGAGCCGTGTAGAACCTGAAGGAGCCGATTCGGATCAACATGAACAATGTTTGCAACGCAAACAGCAAATACAGTATGCCACTCAGGGCGAGGGCGTTACGACTACCAGTAAACACAGCGATAACAAACCAGACTACCGACGTAAAGCCGCCAGTGATCCAAGCTATGATCATCAACAAGGTCACCAGTGGCGTCTGAGCCGCGCCTCTGGCGAACGCTTTGCCCCACCCTTCGATCAGATCGCGCAGTCCGTAAGGGTACATGCGCATGCTGAAAGCGCTTTTACCGCCATAACACCGCATGAGGGTCCCGGATCGACGGAACACCTTTGCCAGGCAGAAGTTCTCCAGGATCTTGTCCTTTACGAAGGTATGGCCTCCGCTCGCGAAATAGGTACGACGGTCGAGCATGAGAAATGGGCCGAACAGGCCGGTCGGTTGCAGCTTTTGCCCCAGGATCGTGAACGCGCCCGTGCCGGCGGTCATGATCAAGTTGAAGAATGCTGACAGCTGTTCATACGCGCGTTTGACCTTATGATATGCTCCAACGGACATGACGCCGCGTGCCTCGAGGTAGGTATCCACAACGGCGCGCAGTCCGCCGCTCTCGAAGAAGGTATCGGCGTCAACGAAAAGCAGCAATTCGCCCACAGCAGCCTCGGCCCCTTGGAAACAAGCCCAGGTCTTGCCCCGCCATCCAGGAGGCAGCGGTTTGGAAGGAAGAACCCTTGCGGCGGCTTCGCGCGCCACCTGGGCGGTGGAATCTGTGGAATTGTCGTCAACGACTATGACCTCGGTGGGTGAAAGATCCTGCTCTGCGAGTGATCTAAGAAGAGTGGGTAGGTTCCGTTCTTCGTTGCGTGCTGGCACGATCACCGACAACGTCGGATACTGGCGGCGCGCGACACCGATGCGGCACACCGGGATACGAAATAGGAACACGAATCCGAGTCCCCACAAGGCCAGTATGGGCAGCATAAGCGTCATTGGCTATCCCATTCTACAACCCGCCGACATACATGCTGCCCGCACAACACGACCATCGGTACGCCTGCGCCGGGGTTCACCGACCCACCCACGAAGAAGAGATTCTCGTAGCGCGTGCTTTGCTTAGGGGCCTTGAACGCGAGATTCTTGCGCCGGTCGGAGACAACGCCGTAGATTGACCCCTGGTTGGAACGGTACTCCCGTTGTATATCGAGCGGGGTCCACATGTGTTCAAATACGACGTGCTTCCGGAGGTCTTTTAAACCTATGCGTTCGAGTTTATCGAGGATCCGGTTCTTGAATCCGACGTAATCGGACATTCCCAAAGGACGTGCCTCATCGATATAAGGAATGTGCGGCAGGATCTTCAGGCAATCGCATCCGGGAGGCGCCACGGAGGGGTCGGTTTTTGAAGCCGCGACGACGTAGATCGTCGGATCGGCGGGAAGTACCTTCTTGTGGAACACGCTGTGGAAATGCTCCCGCTGGTCGCCCGAGAAGAAGAAATTATGGTGTGCGATCTGCGGGTACTGCTTGTCAAGGCCCAAATCCAACACCAATCCGGAGCAAGACGGCTCGAACTTCTGGAGTCGTTCCAAGAACCGCTCGTCTTCATGCAGCAGCTCGCGGTACGCAGGCATCACATCCACGTTGCAGATTACGATATCTGCACCGGCGATTTGGTCTCCATTGACGACGACTCCGTTGATCCGGGACCCGCTCGCGCGTATCTCCTTGACCTCAGTGTTAAGATGCACACGAATCCCGAGTTCCGCCATGAGTTTCTGCAGGCCGCGGGCGATGTTGTACATCCCGCCGTCAACGTACCAGAGGTCGTGGCGGAACTGAATAGTCGGCAGGCAGTTCATAAAGGCAGGCGCGTCGTAAGCCGAAGAACCGACGTACTTGATGAAGAAGTCGAAGATGTCGCGAAGATAACGGCTCCTTAGGCGCCGCACTACTGCTCCGTGCATGGTCCTGAACAGATCAAATTGCAGGAACTTGGTGAGAGCGCAAAAATCGCGGAATTCCCGCGCCGAATCGAGGCCCTGCTGGAAATAACCGCTGTCAACCAGATCGTATAGCCGTTCCGAGTATTGCAGAAACCCCTGCACGGCGGACGGTGTCTCCCCCGCTTTCTCGGCTTCCTTGGCCATTAATTCTCGCTCCGGGCGCAAGTCGATGACAGTACCGTCCTCGAAAAAATTCCGCCAGTGCGGCCGAACCGGCCGGATGCTGAAGTAGTCCGCCATTTTCCGGCTCGAACGCTCGAACAGCCGCTCTAGCAAATGTGGCAATGTCAGAATAGACGGTCCAAGGTCGAACATATATCCTTGCGCCTGCAGGAAGTTGAGCTTTCCCCCGATCTTGTCGTTCTTCTCGCACATCTCGACTTCGTACCCTTCCTGCGCCAAAGAGACCGCTGCGGAAATACCTCCGAGCCCGGCACCTACAACAATCACCTTCTTGCGCTTACGATTCTTGATCATTTCCCTCACTGCCAACGGCTTCTTTGCCGAGGGCGTTAAGTCCCTTCTGAGCCAGTTTGTCCTGTGGATTCACGGACAAGGCCTTACGGAAATAAGTCTCAGCCTGCTTGGTTCGGCCCATCTCCTGGTAAGTCCGGCCGATGAACGTGAGGCAGCTTGAATAACCCCACGTCGGCCGCATCGGCTGAGGAGGTTTCTTAGATTCTTCCATGAAGAGGTTTTCCGCCTTAAGCAAGAACTCGAGCCCCGTCTCCCGTCCTCCCAGGATCCCGGGCGCGTTGAGGTAGCTTGTGCCAATCAGATAGTACGCCCGCGGGTTTTCGGGATCGTTGCGCAGTGCGTGCCGTTTGTGATACGTGGTTTTGGGCCCGAGCCAGAGGGCGGATTTGGGGTTGCCCGCGATCTGTAATCCGATCAGGGTGCCAAGCAGGGCATGACTCTCCGAATCGCGGCCATTCAGCTTTACGGCACGTTTCAAAGGCGCCGCAGCTTCGCCAATCAACCGCCGGGTTTCCGCACGATTAGCCGGGTCCCCTTTGTCACCCAGGCGGTGCAGGACGATGTGGAACCGAGCGGCCCCGAGCCAGTAGTGTGCCTCGTAAGAGTCAGGGTGCTTATTGCAGGCCTGCTGGAAGCTCTCGGCCGCTTCTGCCAATTGCGCCCGATCCCAAGCGCCGAGGCCAGCGTTGAACTGCTCGATACCAGTCTCGAGCAACTGCCGCACGTTGGTTCCTGATGTCGCAGTCGCCGCAAGGAGTATCACTGCCCATAGACTGGCGGCACCGGGCGAAGTCACAGCGTGGCTACCTCAAGGCAAAGTTTGTTGTGTTCGGTGAAGACATGCTACAGTATAGCACTACAATAGGCACTTTTCAAAGGTTGGATTCATTGGAAGCTGGTTGCTGTTAAGGCTGCATCGTGCTTGCTGTCCGGACGCCGGTCGCGGACCATGCGACTTTCCAAAATGTGAGTGACTCGCCAAGTGAAGGTTGCCCTTCAAGTGCCGTTTTAGCGTGCGGCGTGGAGATGAGAGATGGAACGCGAATGTGTTTCTGAACCCGAGAGTGGCACAAGCCCTGACTCGAACTACGCATCAATGCTACGAAACCTGCGTGCCTTCTATGAAACCCACGCCACGCACCCGGTTTCCTTCAGGGTCGAACAGCTAAGAACCCTCGGGCGCACGATCAAGTCCAGGGAAAACGATCTGCTTGATGCGTTGTACGCCGACGTGCGCAAGCCGCCGCTCGAGGCTTACGTTTCGGAGATCGGGTTTGTGCAGACCGATATCTTGCACGCGATGCGTCACCTTAGCCGCTGGACTCGTGCGCAACCGCGGCGCACACCGCCTATAGCCTGGCCTGGTCGGAGTTTTGTGTACGCGGAACCGTACGGCATGGTACTGATCATGGGCCCCTGGAACTACCCTTTCCAACTGCTCTTCTCCCCGCTGGTTGGAGCGATGGCGGCCGGGAACTGCGTGTGCCTGAAGCCGTCGGAGTTTGCGCCAAGAACGTCAGCATTGATTGCGCAGATGGTGAGCGAGGTTTTTCCGTCGGAGTACGTGACAGTCGTTGAAGGTGGCCGTGACGTTGCTGAGGCGCTGTTGCGAGAGCGTTTCGACCACGTTTTCTTCACGGGGAGTGGGACGGTTGGACGCGCGGTGATGGCAGCAGCCGCCCAGCACCTGACGCCCGTCACACTTGAGCTTGGCGGGAAGTGTCCGTGCATTGTCTGCAGCGACGTGAACGTCGAGACTGCCGCGAGGCGGATTATGTGGGGCAAGTGCCTGAACGCAGGCCAGACTTGCGTGGCGCCGGACTTCGTGCTGGTTGAGCGGCAGATTAAAGACCTGCTGCTGGAAGCTATGGAGCGTGCGCTGCGCCGGTTCTTCGGCGAGTCAGTACAGAGCAGCAAGGACTTCGGCCGTATCGTGAACCTGGGACATTTCAACCGGTTGGTGAGCTACCTGCAGCACGGCCGCATTGTCTGCGGCGGAGAGTACGACGAGAGCGATCTCTTCGTAGCGCCGACGATCATGACCGACGTTGATCCAGCCTCGCCGCTGATGCAGGAAGAGGTCTTCGGTCCGATCTTGCCGGTCTTAGAGTTCGCCGACCTCGACGAGGTGGTGTCGATGCTGCGTGACCGGCCGAAACCACTTGCCTTATATCTGTTCACAAAAGACCGACGCATTCAAAAGCAGATGATCGAGCAGACGGCGTCAGGTGGCGTGTGCATCAACGATACCGTGACTCACATCCTGGGCAAGGATCTGCCTTTCGGCGGGGTCGGCGGAAGCGGAATGGGCACATACAGGGGAAAAGCGGGGTTCGATTGTTTTACACACTACAAGAGCGTCCTGCGGAGGTCCCTGCTCGTCGACCCGACGTTCCGCTATCCCCCGGCTTCAATCTCGCTGGCCACGCTGAAGCGAGTCGCCCGCTTTCTACTCGGCGGATGACGGAGAGACGAGTGCTTTCGCGACAGCTGCGTCGACCAGTTGCTGGTACGTGCAGGTAATGCTGCAGACCTCGAAAGACAGGGTGCACGTCCGCGGTTCTCGCCTGCAAGCTTGATCCGCAACCGGCAGATTCACAGTTGGCAGCTGAAAACGCAAACACGGGCAAGATGCCCCGATCTACCCGCCACGTGCATGGCACCTTTGCTCTTGGCATACCCCTCCTCAACGTCGAGTACGAAATCTCTTTCTCATGCGCAGACTCTTCCAATGTCCCTGCTGAAATCCTCAGCCGCGTAGCGGCTGCGTTTCCGATTAGATTGCCGTTAGGCCGCACCGAGATGTTCGCACCATACCGTCTACGCCTCGGCCATCTTGCTTTCTTCCGATCTTATAGCCCCTTCAAGTCAAGCTCTCAAATGCGCTTTCGAGTTGTGCCTTCGTACAAGATC
>Ga0180433_10011887_pt1 | contig 10259 bp, 11 predicted proteins | sample SS_ome_8_FD_132980 | JGI IMG/M metagenome (GOLD analysis project Ga0180433, IMG submission 132980) | Hypersaline lake sediment archaeal communities from the Salton Sea, California, USA - SS_1_D_1 metaG | ecosystem: Environmental > Aquatic > Non-marine Saline and Alkaline > Hypersaline >...
AGAGCCTAGATTAAAACTTATTGAGAATAAAGAAAATCAAGGGCCAAGCTGCTGCGTAAACCTAGGAGCAAAAAGGGCGAAGGGAAAGTACTTGGCAATTTGTGCTGCGGATGATTTTTATTTTCCAGAGTTTTTTGAAAAACTATTAGCTCTAGGAGAAAAATATCCTACTGCAGCCTTGCTTTGCAGCGGATATTTTGATTTTATTGATGGACAAAAGCCTTATAGTTTTAGAGATCAAACTTTTGTTTCTAAAGAAAAAGAATGTTTTTTTACTCCAGATACTTTGGCAAGTTTTTTGTGGAAAACCTCTTTTATTATCCCTTCAATGACTACGATTTATAAAAGAGAAGTTTTTTTAAACTATCAGTTTGATGAATCGATGAAAAGTCTTTGTGACTTTTATTTAAACTGTCAGATTGCTCTCAGAAACCCTATTGCTTACTTAAAAGAGCCATTAGGAGCTTATCGAATAAGAAAAAACTCTTATGGGGATAAGATGAGATGGGCTCTTATTAAAAGATCTAAACTGTATTCCCAGTGGCTTTTAAGAGTCACAAAGACTGAAGATGCTGTTTTTCAAAAGAGGTTTTTAGATTCCGGTCTACTTTCTTTTGGAGGGAAGTTTATGCTTTTCTATCTTTTCTTTAGGCCAAAGTTTTGGTATCTTTATCTTCACCTGCTAAAAAAATGCTATGTTAAAAACGCTTGCTTTAGAAAAAATTGCAAAAAAGCTTCGCTTACAAATTCTTGAAACTTCTTATAACTCAAAAACGCAACATATCGGCTCTTGTTTATCTTGTATTGATCTTTTAGTAGCAGCCTATTTTTCAAGTTTTACCGTTAACCCAACAAAAGGGGATCGAGATCGTATTATTTTTAGTAAGGGGCATGCTGCTTTAGCTCTATATGCAACACTTGTAGAAAAAGGGTTTTTTGATCAAAAGAACTTAGGTTTCTTTAATAAAGAAGGAAGCCTTTTAACAGAACACCCAAGTAAGAATGTCCCTTTTGGAATTGAAGCATCTACAGGTTCACTTGGCCATGGCTTGTCTTTAGGCCTAGGAATGGCTGCTGGACTGCGTATTAAACAGTTTTCTTCTCATGTAATGGTACTGATGAGTGACGGAGAATGTAATGAAGGTAGCGTATGGGAAGCTGCTCTTCTAGCTCCTAATCTAGCCTCTAACCTAATTGCAGTTATTGACTATAACAAATGGCAAGCAACAGGAAGAAGCAATGCTATTACTAGTCTTTTTTCCTTAACTGAAAAGTTTAAGGCATTTGGTTGGGACGTGCTTGAAATAGATGGACATGACATGAAAGAGATTACTGGAGCTTATTCGCAAGCTAAATATTCTACAAAGCCTTTTGCAATCATAGGTCATACCATTAAAGGGAAAGGAGTTTCTTTTATGGAAAATAACAATAATTGGCACTATAGAACACTTTCTGATAGAGAATATAGACTAGCTAAAGAGGAACTCGATGAGAAATGCATTTGCAAGTGAGCTTGTCACTTTAGCCAAAAACGACCCAAAGATCGTTTTTTTAACAGCGGACATTGGCAATAGACTATTCAATGAATATAAGTCTTTATTTCCTACCCGATTTTTTAACTGTGGTGTTGCGGAAAGTAATATGGCTTCTATGGCTGCAGGCTTAGCTCTGACGGGCTTAAGACCTATTACCTATACTATTGCTCCTTTTAATGTATATCGCTGCTTAGAGCAGATTCGTATTGATATTTGTTATCATAACCTACCAGTGACTATAGTAGGCGTAGGAGCAGGTGTCTCTTATGCTTCTTTAGGACCTACGCATCATAGTCTAGAAGATATTGCTTGTCTGCGTTCTTTTCCTAATTTAAAAATCGTATGTCCTGGAGATAGTTTTGAGCTTAGAGCTCTTATGCAAAAGATTGTTAAACAACAAAGTCCTGTTTATCTAAGGATAGGCAAAAAAGGAGAAAGAGTAGTTCATAAAGAGCTTCCTAACGTGGGGATTGGAAAGGGGTTAAAAATATTTGACGGAAAAGATGCCTGCCTTTTTTCGATTGGAAATATGCTTCCTTTGGCAATGGATCTAAAAGAGAACTTAAAGCTTTATGGAATAGATTTACAGGTAGTATCTATGCATACAGTAAAACCTTTAGATACAATTCTTTTGCAGGAGATGTTTTCTTCTTACAGATACTTATTTTCATTAGAAGAACATAGCATTATAGGGGGGCTTGGAACTAGTATTTGTCAGTGGATGGTAGAAAATCAGATGAACAAAAGCTTTATTCCTTTTGCTTTTCCTGACCAATTTTATTCCAAGGCTTATACGCAAGGCTCTTTAAGAGAAAAAGCAGGATTAAGTCTACCCTTGTTAACCAAAAAGATATTAGATAGAGTAGCCCAGCATGCTAATAGGTGTTGATCTAGACCATACAATCATTGATTATCGATCCCTTATCTATCAAGAAGCCCTAAAAAAAGATCTGATAGATAAAAATCATCCTCAAGATAAAAATAGCATTAAACATACACTCAAAAAAAGATCAGAAGAGTGTTGGCGTGAGTTTCAATCAGAAATCTATGGGAAAAAAATAGGTTTAGCACATCCGTATTTGGGTGTAGAAACCTTTTTTTCCAAAATATCTAATAAAGATCTAGTGATTGTAAGTCATAAGACGAAATGGTGTTACAAAAAACGATATCTTTTGCAAGAAGAAGCAAAGTCTTGGTTACGAGAGCAGTCCTTTTTCTCAGATCATCCCTTATTTTTCGCTTCTTCTCTAAAAGAGAAATGTCAGACTATCAATGAAATGGGATGCACCCATTTTGTTGATGATCTTCCAGAGGTATTAGAAACCCTTTCCCCTTCCACTTGCAAAATTCTTTTTGACCCTAAAAATCTACATCCTAAAAACCCCTCCTATATAAAATGCTCTTCTTGGAAAGAAATTATAAAAAGTGTTTGTGATGGATAAAGAGTCTATTTCTTATTTGGAGTCGAGATTTTCCTCTCTCTTTACCTTGATAAGGCTTGAAGGTGGAAGAAATAACCAGGTTTATAAGCTCGAGCACAATCATAAAACTTACATCATAAAAAAGTATTTTTTTCATGAAAAAGATCCTAGAGACCGCCTTTTTCATGAGAGAGCTTTTTATAATTATGCAAACGAAATAGGTCTTGATACTGTAGCAACCCTTGTTGACTCTTTCCCTAAGACTCGAATAGGAATTTATTCTTATTTAGAGGGAAGAAAACCAAATGAATCTGATGTCACAAAAGAGTCGATTCAGCAGTTTATTCAGTTTTTTCAATTGATCAATGGAAAGAAGCATTTAGCTAAAGATGTTCCTTTAGCGGTAGATGCTGCTCTATGTATTAACGATTATTTTTCTTTTATAGAGAGAAGACTTGATAACCTCTTAAAGATAGAAGTATTAGAAGATATAGATGCAGGAATGATCTCCTTTTTGGAAAAGGAGATCATTCCTTTTTATAAAGAAACAAAGGACTACGCCTTAAAGAAAAAAAATGCTTTTTTTTCTTTAAAAAGAGATGATCTTTGCCTCTCCCCTTCGGATTTTGGGTTTCATAATGTAGTTATCCACCAGAAAAAATTAAGGTTTTTTGATTTTGAATATGCTGGATTTGATGATCCTGTAAACTTGCTCTCAAACTTTTTTTGTCAGCCTAAAATTTCTGTGCCTTATGAGTATTTTTCAATGATGGCAGAGGGCATTTTGGAAGATGAGACTTTGGCTTTGGAGAGATTTAAATTGGTTTATCCCTTATGTAGGATTAAGTGGAGCTTATTGGTGCTTAATCTGTTTTTAGAAGTGGATGGAAATAGGAGAAATTTTGCTAGGGCAGTAGAGGATAAAGTAGGGCAGCTTGCTTTAGCTCAAAGAATTCTTTAGGCGGAATTACAAAAAGCAGGAAAATTGTATACATACCTGACGATTTTCCGGGAATATCGTTGGTATATGTTACAAATATCCGGGAAAATCGTCAGGTATATATATAATATTCTAAGAAAATCTTTGTGCGGACAGGATACTTATTTTGGAAGAGCAGAGTTTAATCAGTTTTTGTTTCACGTAAAGATACGTACGATAGGACCAAAAAAAATGAAACAATAGAGTATGTCTATTCCTAATTTTTTTACTTGTTTTGAAAAAGTTTGTTGGGTTATTTTTTGCTCTTGTAACCAAATTTTTAAGGGATTTTTTTATGGCGTGCCTTCTATCAACAATAGCCACCTGGTCAGCTCCTGTTTACTATGGCCTTTTTGGATTTACGAACTCAATTATTTTTCCTTCTTATGTTAAAGCCGATCCTCAAATTATAAAAACTGAAGAAACAGCTTTAAAAGTAAAAAATCTTAAACTAATAGTAGATGTTGCAAAAAGAGTTGGTGGATTGAGAAAAGATATTGGGGTGTATTGCAGTCGCTTATCTAAAAATATAGATGTAGAAGGAACAAATTTTAGCTTAGAGCTAATGCCGGGGACAAATATAAAATCAGAGGCTATGCTAATTTACAATCCAAATACAGAGTCATTGGACCAAGATGTTTTTAAGTTTATGTTGATGCGCGCTCTATTCCATATAAAATTTAATGATGAGATCAAAGTCTATTCTTTGGCTGTTATCTCCTCCACTATTACTGCTTATGCTACGTCTCATATTCAATCTTATATCCCTTGCTGGATGGGAATGTTTTTGTGCATTTTTCCTCATGCTTGTGGAAAAATGGCCTATCAGTCATTTAAAAAATATGCTTTAAAAAGAGCTTATAATTTTGCCCTTACAATCTCTACAATAGATGAGTTAAGAGCCATAGAAAAGTATTATAGAAAAATGATCGAAACTACTATTGAGATAGCTTCCCTATCTACTGAAAATACGGGTTTTAGAGAGAAATCTAAATGAGCTGTACCATTCAAACATTTCCCACAAAGATAAAAACAAATATTTGTTCTTTTCTAAACCAAACTGATGAGACTAACTTGGGTTTAACCTGCAAAACATTTCAAGAAATAATCAGAATTAAAAAGGATCATAATAGAATAGGAATGCCTAGAGTCAACACATACAAAATCCTCAAACTTGAAAGCCCAAAAACTAAAGACCTTTTAGAAAGCTTTAGTTTGAAAACAAAGGGGCAAACTCTATCAAAAACTTCGGGTGTATTTTTTAAAACATTTGTAGATCCACCTAAGAAGGTCGAGAGGTTAAAAGCTTTCTTCTTAGCTGCCTATAATACCAGACTACTGGAATCTTCGGGACATGCGATTAAAACCTCACAACTTTCTTATCAATATGATCTAGAATTTCTTAGTAATCGATTAGCATGGGACAATAAAACTGATGAAGCTCTTGAAGTAGCACTTAAAATTCCAACGAAGGGGATGGATAATCGAAGAAGTCGGAACAGAGCTGTAGAATGTATTGCAAAAGTTTTAGAGGAGCAAGGGCAAGCTGAGAAAGCCTTTAGTGTTTTGCTGCATAGAATCTTAGTAAGATCCTATCATGCGAGTGATACTTCTTCTTTTTTAGAAAATCCTTTTTCAGATAAGTGTTTAAATACAACTATCTAAAACTTTTTCCAAGACCATCAAAGGACTTAACTTTTTCATGCATAGATTCTCTTGGCAATCTGAAAAAGCCCTGCCATTATAACAAGGAGAGCAAGTAAGCCCTTGCCCTCCTTGCATTGTCATCATTTGCCTTGTAGTAGGAGCAAACTCAAAAGGGTTTGTAGGGCCAAACATCCCACAAATCTTAATAGAGGAAAGTTTTGCAAGATGCATGACTCCTGTATCATGAGTGACTAATAGCTCTCCCTTATGAAATAAGGCTAAAAGATCTAACAGAGAAGTTTTTCCCACCAAATTTTTTATAGGCAGCTTAGAAAAATAAGGCACAACCCATTTATCCGTATCACTTCCTATTACAGCTATTGTAAATCCTTTTAGTAAAAGCTCTTTACATAGCGTCACATAGTGGGAAATGGGCCACCTTTTTAAAGAGGTTGTTTGCAGGGGATTTGTAGCTCCTCCTGGAGCTAAAAATATACAAGGTCTTTTTGAAAAAACCTCAGAAAATTCTTCATTTAGGGGATAGGTGACTTTGGGATACTTTACTTTAGCTTTAGGATCTATAAGCGATAGATATTGTTTGGTATGATAGATATTTGGAAAAAAATTTTTATTTTGCACGAGTCTTACTTTCTTGCCAAACGAAAAAAATGGAATGAAGGTATAGCGCAAGTCTTTATGTAGAATGTAGATCTTTTCATACTTTCTAAACGCTATTTTTCTCCAGAATTTGCAAAGAGTGAAAAATTTTGAAAAGAGGCCTCTTTGAAAAAGGTCTTTTTCAGAAAAAGAAATAAGCTGATCTACAATTTCTAGATGTTCTATTAGAGGTTTTACGCTATTACCTATTAACCAGCAGAGCTTGTGTTGGGGATATTTTTCTTTGATCTTATAGATCATAGGAAGAGTCATGATAACGTCTCCTATTGCTCCCCATTTAACAATCAGTATTTTTTTCGGCATCGAGTATACTCTAAAATCTAAAACCAAGTGGCATCTATGGGTTTAAAAATACTCAGAATTTCTTTTCTTTTCTACGAGAGCGTTAAAAAAAGACTCGAGCAAGAATTTTATGAAAAAAAAATAGAGAGTTATCAAAAGAGACTGCAAAAGATATTTGACGGTTTTTATCTATACTCTGATTCTTTTTCTTTTGCTATGCGTAAAGTAGGTTATGAGGCTGAAGAAGTATTTTATGATTTTAAGTTATTACAAGAGTCTTGGGCAAAAGAAAATGGCTATAGCCCTACTGAAAACTGGCAAGAAGAGATCCTTCTTTTGCAGATAGAAAAAATCAGACCTGATTTTCTCTATCTGCAAGATATCAATGCTTTTTCTCTAAAGACTTTAAAGAGTTTAAAAAAACGGTTTTCTTTTCTTAAGGCTGTGATTATTTTCCGGGGTTATCCCCTTTTAAATAAGCCTCTTATTGCTAAGTTAAGAGTAGCAGATATATTGTTAGTGGGCTGCCCAAAGCTTATCCCTTATTGCAGGAGTTATGGCCTCTCTCCTCATCTGCTCTACCATTCATTTGACGGTAGGATTTTAGATAGGTTAGGGGTAAAAAAGAGGAGTACTGAGCTTTCTTTTTGTGGAAGTTCGGGGTATGGCAATTACTTTTTTCATTTAAGTAGATATTTTTTCTTAAAAGAAGTGATGGCTAAAACAGACCTTCAAGCCTGGATAGAAGAAAATGAGTGTGTCACTCATTCATTATTACTTAGGCTTTTAAAAAAGTGTAAAAGACAAGTGTATCCCCTTTTATTTTCTATGCCAGACTGGTTTTTAGAAAAATTAGAGAAAGGTTTTTGTGTTCCTGAAAAAGTTGGATATGCTGCAGCTTTAGTTAAGCAATATCAAAAAGAAGAGAAAGAGTGCTTTTTTCCAACAGAGTCTCTCACTTCTCTTTATCCAGATCGGTGTTTTAAGCCCTTATTCGGGCTTGAATTATACAAGAGGTTATATTCTTCAAAGATTACTCTAAACAAGCATGCATTGGTCGCTTCTCCTTTTGTGGATAACTTGAGGTTGTTTGATGCTACTGGTGTGGGCTCTTGCTTAGTTACTGAAAGAGGGGAGAATCTATCAGAGTTATTTAAAGAGGATGAAGAAGTCGTTTGTTATTCGTCTAAAGAGGAGTGTATTGAAAAAATAGAGTATTTAAAAAGATATCCTGAGGTTAGAGAGAGTATTGCTAAAAAGGGGCAAGAAAGGACGATTAAGAATCATAATCCCTTAGTAAGGGCTAAAAAGCTTGATGTTATTTTAGTATCAAACCAAAGTTGACGCTAAATAGCGTCAACTTTAGACCAACAAGATTTCTATCCAAAAGAATTGTAAACTGTCTTATAAAGAGCCACTAAAAATTTGTAAGCAGCTGTCTAATCCCTCTTGTATAGAACCATCATAAATAAGCCTTCCTTGCTTTAACACAATCATCCTTGTGCAAAGCTTTTCAATAGTCTTTGGATTATGACTAACAAGTAGGATTGTCTTTTGAGATGAAAGCTCTTTGATTTTCTCAAGACACTTTTGGCAAAAAGCTTCATCTGCAACAGAGAGGATCTCATCGATTAATAGGATATCAGCGTCTAAGTGAGCAATAACAGAAAATCCTAGCTTTACAAACATGCCACTAGAATACTTTTTTACAGGAAGATGAATAAACTTCTCTAATTCTGAAAAGATGAGAATATTTTCATATTGCTCTGTTATCTTCTCTTTTCTCATTCCAAGAATTGTTCCTGCTAAATAGATATTTTCTTTGCCGGAGAGCTCTGGATGAAATCCAGCTCTTACCTCTAAAAGAGAAGCTACTTTGCCAAATAAGTTGATTTGTCCACTTGTGGGATAAGTAATCTTAGAGAGGAGTTTTAAAAGGGTACTTTTGCCAGATCCGTTTTCCCCCATTAGACCAATAATTTCATTTTTTTGGATCTGGAGATTTAGATCTTTTAAAGCCCAAAAGCCAGGATCTTTTACAAAAAGACCTTTAGGCTTTTTGATAAAAGAGGTGAATAGCCCTCTTAAAGAATCAGCTTCTTTTTTCTTTAGAGGATAAGATTTAGAGAGGTTTTTTGTGCTAAGGGCTAAATTCATAAATAATCCACAAACTTTCGTTCTGTTTTTAGAAAAAAAAGATAGCTGAGCAGAAATAGAAGAATCGAACAAATGCAGGAATAGATGAAGCTATATGTTGGAAAAGTAGAAAGTCCTAAAAAGGAAAAACGAAACGCCTCAATGATCCCTACTAAGGGATTGAGGTGATAATAAAAAAGATAAGCATCTGGTACTAAGTTCACAGAATAGGCAATAGGACAAAGGTACATTCCTACCTGAAGAAAAAAAGGAACAATTAAAGAGATGTCTCGAAAAAAGATATTTAATGAAGAAAAAAATATACTCATAGCACAGGAGAAAAGGAAAAGGGGAAAGAAGAGCAGGAGCAAACATAGAATACTCAGAGTAAGAGAGTATTGATAGAATAGACAAAGTCCCAAAAATAATAAAGTTCCTACAAGAAAATCTACAGTTACAGCACAGGCAATAGAGAGGGGAAGTAAGATTCTTGGAAAATAAACTTTGGCAATGAGTTCTCTTTCCTGAGTAAATGTAGTACTCGCCCTATGCACAGTTTGGAAGAAAAAAGACCAAGGAATAAAAGCAGATAGGGCAAAAAGGGTATAGGGAGCATTGTTTGAGGGTAGAGAAGCAAACTTTCCAAACACAAGACTAAAAATAGAAGAGAGCAATAAAGGTTGAAGAAGTACCCAAACAATTCCTAAAAAGGTTTGCCTGTAACGGAGCTTTAAATGGCGATTTGAAAAAATAAAAAGAAGATCTCTGTAAGAATAGAGTTCTTTTAAAGTAAATCGGGTGTTTTTTGTTATGGTTGTTTGATTCATATAATCCCTTCTTTGGTTATCATAGCTAAAGCTAGGAAAGATGACGATGAAAAGAGTAGCTCTTATACATGATTGGCTTGTTAATGATTCTGGGGCTGAAAAGGTGTTAAAAAGCATTTATGAGCTATACCCTGCGCCTATTTATACCCTTTTTCATGATCCAAAAGTATTTACTGAATCTATTTTTGCAAAAGCAAAAATATATTCATCTATTTTACAAAGATTTCCAAAAATCTTTGAAAAATATAAATACTATTCTTTTTTATTTCCCCGAGCCATAGAGCAGTTTTCACTTTGCAATTATAATGTTTTGTTATCTTCTTCTCACTGTGTGGCAAAAGGTGTAACTGCAGAGCCTGATCAATTGCATATTTGTTATTGTCACTCCCCTATGCGCTATATTTGGGATCTTGAAGAGATCTATTTAAAAGAGTATGGTTGGATCAAAAAAAGAATTTTAAGAGGGTTATTTCGAAGGTGGAGAAGTTGGGATGTACGCTCAGCAAATAGAGTAGATTATTTTATTGCGAACTCTCATTTTGTGGCCGCGAGAATAATAAAGGCTTACAGAAAAGAGGCTAAGGTGATTTATCCTCCTGTAGATACAGACTTTTTTTCTCTTTATGAAAAAAAAGAAGAATTTTATTTAACTGCATCTCGTTTAGTCTCCTATAAAGGAATAGAAAAAATAGTAGAGGCGTTTAATAAAATGCCTGAAAAAAAAAATTGGGTGAATGGGTGAGGAACAAAAAAA
>Ga0180433_10011888_pt1 | contig 10258 bp, 5 predicted proteins | sample SS_ome_8_FD_132980 | JGI IMG/M metagenome (GOLD analysis project Ga0180433, IMG submission 132980) | Hypersaline lake sediment archaeal communities from the Salton Sea, California, USA - SS_1_D_1 metaG | ecosystem: Environmental > Aquatic > Non-marine Saline and Alkaline > Hypersaline > Sediment...
ACTCCCATAACGACCTGCTCGAACCAGGCTGTTCTTTCCAGACAGTCGGGCAGCTCCAGCGCGCAGAGACTGTGATAGCGCCCGGCCTGCAATGGATTTTCAACGCCTTCAAAAACATCCTGCTCGTTGTGTGTGATTCTCGATGGCTTTCCGTGCATGCATTCGGGGGCGTGGCCGATCTTGCCGCCGAAATACTGCACGATAACCTGATGCCCCAGGCAGACGCCAAGAATGGGCAGCTTATCCTTGAAGCGCTCCACCGCCGCGAGCGAGACTCCCGCCGTATCCGGCGTGCCCGGTCCGGGCGAGATCACAAGCAGGTCCGGTTCGAATTCAGCCGCAACTCGCTCGAGGTCTTCGATAGCCGTATCGGCGCGGTAAATCCTGGCCCGGCAATGGCGCTTACAAAAATCGTCTACCAGGTTATACGTGAACGAATCGAAATTATCTATGAACAAGACTTTTCTGCCTGTATCTTCCATCTTGTTTCAAGTCCTATACTATGTGTTTCTTGATCTACGAATAACTTTTGTCTTCTTTCTTACCGTGTGCGCTCCGTCGCCTTACGGAGCTGTGGCCTGGGCCGGGATTCCCATTTCTTCACGTCTTTAAGCAGGACCCTAACGGCTTTATTGAGCTGTGCATCTTTTCCTTTCGGTATGTCGCCCGGCTTGTTCCAGACTACGTAATGGGGTACGGCGCCGTTGAGCTCCATATCCTCGCCGGTCCCCAGCACGTACCACCCTCTAAACGGCAGGCGCAAATATCCGACGTCCATTACTTGCGTGCCGCCCGTCGAGATCACACCGCCTGCCGTCGGCACGCCGACGACCTTGCCCCGGTTAAGTGTCTTGATCGCGTGGCTGAATATCTCGGCATTGCTGAAGCTGTTCTGATTGCAGAGCACAACAATCGGCTTGCTCCACGTGGCATACACCCGCCGGTCCTCCGGATAACCCGGGCCGCCGCCGCGAGGCACAGTGATCGCATGAGAAGGCTGGCACAGCATGGTCAACAGATGGTCCGTCGTGAAACCGCCGCCGTTGTTTCGCACGTCGATGATCAGGCCCTTTTTACCCGCCCCTTCAGCGTATAGTTCCCTTTCGAGCTTCTGGAAGCTGGGCCAGTTCATTCCGCGAATATGGACGTATCCCAACGTCCCGTCCGATTTTTCGCTGACCTTCGCACGATTATCGCGAATCCACTTATCGTAGAGCAGACCCTGGACGGCGCCGTATGAAATCGGACGCAGATCGACCCGGCGTTGCCGGCCCTTAGCGTTCTCAACGCTCAGGTGAATATCCCGATCCAGCGGGCCGTTCAGCACTTCGGTCAGGTCCATCTCCGGATCCACGTTAACACCGTCGATGCTCCGGATAATCTCATCCGGCTCGATTCGACTCTTTTCATGATCCGCGGGGCCGTTCGGCAAAACGTCTCTGACCTTCAGGCCGGGGCCTTTGTGATTGGCCTCAAACCGAAGGCCAAGATATGCCGTGACAATATTCCAGTCGGGCTTGCTCGCGCCGGAAGATTGCCCTCTGCTATAGAAGCCAAGATGCGAGCCGTTCAATTCTCCAAGCATCAGATTCACCACGATACCGAAGCTCTCGGCATCCACGGCCTGCGCCGCCACGTCCCCATACTTGCGGCGAATCGCATCCCAGTTGCGATTGCCCAGCCGTTCGTCGTAGTAACGGTCGCGCATGAAGCGCCAGGCCAAATCGAATGCTGCTCGATAACGCGCTTTGCGCTCCACTTCCTGCCTGGCCCTAAAGGAGTACGCAGTCATTTCACCCTTCTCTGAAACGCTCGCGGGCTTTCCTCCGGACAGCCACACAATCTGTTTGCCCTTTTCGAGCCAACGCGGCTGCCTGCCCGTTTTTTCGGTCAGGAGCTTTGGCTTGAGCTGCTCCGGTATCTCGACGGTGTAGGTGCCCTCTTTGCCGTCAATCGTTGCCGTGAATACCAGCTTCTTCGAGTCATGCGACCAGAACAACCTGCGCTCCGTAGAGCCTGCAATCCCCACCCGTCGTACACGCTCGTGAATCCGCTCGAAGTCGATCACAACTTCCAGCGTTTCCTTTTTCTTTTCTTTGTCTTTTTCATCTTCTTTAGTTTTTTCTTTTTCCACTGATGTCTCGGATTCCTTTTCCGCCTTGTCGCCCTTCTTCCGAGTCTCTTGCATTTTCTTCAGGGCCTTCTCAATCGTTCGATCGCGTTTGCTCTTTTCGTATTCATCCTTTTCGAGCCATATATAGAAGATGTCCGTTTCCCGGTCGAGACGCTCCCCGGTAAAGGCGATCACCTTGCCGTCTGGGCGCCATACCGGATCATGCTCGTCGTACGGATGCCGGGAAATATTCACCGGCTCGGAAGAGCCATCCGCCGGTATAATCCAGATATCCCGGTTGAAATTCTCGTCGTTGATCGCATACACGATCCACTTACTGTCCGGCGACCAGTCGTATTCCGGCGTATCCCACGAAATCAAAAGACGACTCGCATTTTTACCATCCGGCGTCATGGTCCAAAGATCGCCAAGACCTTCCACGAACGAGATCAGCTCGCCGTCGGGGCTGAACCGGATGTCCGACTCCACGTCCGCGTTCCTGGTGAGATGCTTTAACTCGAACTCCTCGTGCTGCCACCAGTAGAGTTCGGCATCCGCTCGTTCGGCGCGCCATATATCACACTGTCCCCCCTGGTCGCTGGCAAACAAGATATAGTCACCTTCGGGCGAAAAAACCGGCGACCGTTCCTCCTCCGGCGTATCGGTCACCTGCCGGGGCTCGCGAAGCTCGGTATCCATTACCCACAGGTCGCCCCCGGCAATGAAGGCAATCTCCAGACCGTCACTCGAGAAGGCAACCTCAGTCGCCTCGTCGAGCATCCGCCGCTCTAATGGAGGCGTCACCGAATCGCCTGTATTTCTGATCTCTATTTCTCTCGGTGCGGTATCCTTGCCCGGCCGGAAGCGATAAAAATCAAACAGGTGACGAAAGACAATTGTCGAGCCGTCCCGCGAAATGCACGGAAAGACGACCGAATCGTCCTTGAACTTTGTCAATTGCTTTTCCTCACTTGTCTTAAGATCATACGCCCAGAGGTTAAACACGCCGTCCTGTTCGCTGATGTAGTAAAAACCGTCACCGGCCGCATTCCACAACGGCCAACACGATCCCGTTTCGCGAGCAAGGAGCTTCGTGTGCTTCTTCGTCTTAAAATCGTACATCCAGATCTGACTGGCGCGAGATCCGTAGTATCCCTTTCGCCACCAGGTCATTCCCTCTCGCGTGTAAAGAAGCTTCTTGCCGTCGGGTGACAGAACGCCGTCCTGACCATAAGCGTCGAAGAGCAGCTTGTCGGCCTTGCGTTCGTTCCGGTCGATTTTGAAGAAACGCTGAGATTCCCGCCAGATGTGGTCCCGCCTGGCATTGACCAGTAGCGCATCGCCCGATGGATACCATTGTTCGAGCTCATACCCGGCCGTGTTAAACGTTAGCTGCTCGGGCGCACCTCCCTCGACGGGCATTACGTACACCTGGTCCCCGGCGTTTCGGTCGCTGATAAACGCAATCTGCGAGCCGTCGGGCGAAAAGGCGGGCCGGCTATCACCGGACGGATGTTGCGTGAGCTGTTGTGCTGTGCCGCCTTTCGTCGGGACGATCCAGATATCTCCGCGCCATGCGAAGGCAAGCTTCGAGCCATCCGGCGATAGAGCCGGATCGGACGCCAGACGGATCATCTCATAGCCCGATCCCTGCACAACACAAGCCAACAAACAAACCCACAAAAATATCACGATTTTTCGACTCTTCAAAACCGGGCCACTTCCACTGTGCATTTCTACCTCTTTCTCTTTCGCAATCCCTTATGGTTGTTATTTTCCGCGAATCGCACGTATACACGAATTCGCTTTGTGTTCGGTCTCCTCGAATTCGGTCTTCGGGACGCTGTCGTGGACGATCCCTGCGCCGACTCGAATGTACGCCGTATGATCTCTGACCTGTAAGCTGCGTATCGTGATGCAACTGTCGAATTGACCGTCCACGGTCAGGTACATTACCGCTCCGCCGTAGTAGCCTCGTTTGGTCTTTTCTAACTGGCGGATTATTTTCATCGCCTCGATTTTCGGCGCGCCCGTGAGTGTTCCCATGTTCATTGTCGCAAGATATGCACTGAGCGCATCAAGCTCAACGGCAAGCGTTCCCTTGACGTTGCTTACAAGGTGCTGGACCGACGCGTATTTCTCGACGGTCAGCAATTCGGTCACGACCCTGCTGCCAGGCTGGGCCACGCGGGCAATATCGTTTCTGGCCAGATCAACTAACATTATATGCTCGGCCAATTCCTTGCGGTCCAGCTTCAGCTCGGCTTCATAGCGAAAATCCGTGTCCTGATCGATTTCCTTGCCAACCCGGCCCCGCGGCTTTGTGCCCGCGATCGGCCTGATCTCGACGTTCCGTGTTTCCGTGCCGCTGACCCGCAGGTTTAGCTCCGGACTCGAGCCCATCAGAATCGTGTTGGGCGTGTTGAGATAAAACATGTACGGCGAAGGATTCAGGTCGCGCAGCCGCTTGTAAACATCCAGCGGCTCATCAGGACATGGCTCGGTCTTCGTCCTGCTCAGAACCACCTGGAATATGTCGCCGTCGAGAATATGCCGCTTGGCGGTCTCGACCATCTCCTCATACTGGTCCTGATTGGTATCGGTAGAGGCCGGTGGAAGCGAGCCGGAAAACTCTTTGCCCTGCGGCACGTCAAAACGCGCCAGATTGCTGTAATAATCGAAGCACTCCTGAGCCTCGTCTATCGCCGCCTCGCGGTCGCCGTCAGTTATTATCACGTTGACGATCACATAACCCTGGTCTTCCTTATGATCCATCAAGAAGATATTGTCGGCAAAATAAAGCTCGTAGTCTGGATTACCCAACAGGTCATCTTCGCTGGCGGGCAGCTTCTCGAACTGATCGATAAAATCGTAACTCAGGGCCCCAAGTAAGCCGCATGTTACACGGAAGGGCTTGCTGGCCAGCTTGAATGCAAACGCAACGGCACGCAGAACGTCCATCTGGTTGGTTGTCTTGAGTCGCGTCTGCTCATCGACCAGTTGTTCCGGCTGTCGGACTTTGCCAATGATCGTCTCGATTCCGAATTCAACCGACTCACAGAAATCGAAGTGGGATTCCTTTGCCGAGAAATATTCTATCATCCGGCGGCCGGTCCTGCTCAGGGCCTTAATGGTGAAATCGGCGCCGGTGCCCGTAACGTAGAGCGCGGGCTTGGCGGTTCCGAAGCTCAGTGTCGTAGCTCCTGCCAGATGCTCGCGGGACTCGAACAGACAGCAATTCTTGGCACGCCCATAATCGCTGACCTTGGCAAAAAAGTCCACCGGCTCGGTCATCTCGATCCGTTTCACGATCGGCACGATCTGGCCCGGCTCGGCGCCGAGTATAATCGGTCTGTAATCATCCATAGGTCCACCTTTTATGGCAGTTTTTAGTCTCAAATTGTTGGAAACACAAATAAAAAAAGCAGCCTGCTTTTTCGACAGGCTGCGTTGACCTCAAATCAAACAAATTGTGAACAGCAAATTACCGCTCGCCTGCCGGGTTTTATCCCTCAGGCCACCACCAGTTATCGGCGTTTTTACGGCTAACTTGCTTCATAGTCTTTGTATTAAACCACAAATTTCCAATTCTGTCAAGAAAAAAACATGAAAGTTTTGTTCCGGTATCCGCCCCCGTTGAGACAAGCCATCCTGCATCCGGGTGTTTGTGTTGGTCTGAATTCCAATGCCGGCCACGTAGGGGCGACCCTGTGTGGTCGCCCTGAGAGTTCGCGGTCTTTGTCCACCCCAGGGCGGCCACATAGGGCCGCCCCTACGAATTGGGATTTTCCTCGTCTGTGCGCCAGTTGGCGGGATTATTGGCAATGTATGCACGGTAGTAGTCCAATTCGTATTCGTCGCGGATAATGTGTTCGTAATAATTTCGCTGCCACAGTCTTGTGTGAAACGGCGGCCAGGCTTCTTGCTCGACGCCGCGAATATATTGATTAGTGGTCATTGTCTTGAACCAACCTACAATCTTTCCCAACGTAGGGGCGATCCTGTGTGGTCGCCCTGAGCGCTTACGATCTTTATCCTCCCAAGGGCGGCCACATAGGGCCGCCCCTACATATATGATCCCATGGAAATGATTCGGCATCACAACGTGCGCATCTGTCCGCACCAAAGGAAATTTGTTCTCCAACTCATACCACCAAGCCTCTATCATGATCCCGGCGGGATTCAAATACATTCGGTTCTCAGTTATCCGACCGAACAGGCAGTAGTGGCCTTGCGTACAAATCGTGACGAAATACCAACCTTCTTCTGCATAGTCATAGCCGGGCAGACGTACAGAACAGCGGTGATGAATATCCGGATCATATCGGGACATACATTAATTGTAGTCGATATCATCGATATCGCAATGGATCAGAAGGTGCACTACATCACTTCTATAGCCCGGCGGCTTTTCGGAGCTCGGCTGCCATGTCGGTCTTTTCCCAGGTGAAGCCGTCGCCCTTGCGTCCGAAGTGGCCGCCATGAGCAGTCTGTGCAAAGATCGGTCGAGCGAGTTTCAAATAATTCACCATCTTCTTCGGCGTCAACGGAAAGAGCTTCCTTACGATCCGGCTCAATTCCTGCTCGCAGATTTTCGCGGTGCCTTCAGTGTTCACAAGCACGGAAATCGGCTCGGCAACTCCGATCGCGTAGGACAACTGGACTTCGCACGAATTGGCGAGGCGTGCGGCAACGATGTTCTTGGCAATGTAGCGAGCCATGTAGCTGGCGGTTCTGTCGACCTTCGTCGGGTCTTTGCCACTGAAGGCGCCGCCGCCGTGGCTGCCTCGTCCGCCGTAGGTGTCGACGATAATCTTGCGCCCGGTCAGGCCGCAATCACCCTTGGGACCGCCCACAACAAATCGACCGGTCGGGTTGACATGATAGATTATGTTCCTGTCGACGAGTCGCTTCGGCAGAACCGGAAGGATTACATGCTCGATGATCTGTCTTTGCAGCTTGCGATAGGCAATCGTGGGCGAATGCTGCGTGGAGACCACGACAGTGTGGATGCGCTTTGGTTTGTTGTTTTCGTATTCGACTGTTACCTGGCTCTTGCCGTCAGGGCGCAGCCAGGACAGTTTCTTGTTGCGGCGCATTTTTTCCAGGCGGATCGTTATGGCGTGAGCCAGTTGAATCGGCATAGGCATAAGCGACGGCGTCTCTCGGCACGCATAGCCGAACATCAGGCCCTGGTCGCCGGCCCCCTGCTCCTTGTGCAGACCGGTTCCTTCGGTCACGCCCTGAGAGATGTCGGGGCTTTGATTGTCAATCGAGACAATTACCGCGCAATCATCACCATTGAAACCTATGGCCGGATCGTCGTAGCCGATTTCTTTGACTGTTCTTCTGACGACACTCGGGATGTCGACATACGCTTCTGTCGTGATTTCACCAGCCACGACCACCATGCCCGTTGTCACGAGTGTCTCGCAGGCGACCCTACTTTTGGGATCCTGCGCAAGCATCGCATCCAGGATCGAGTCGGAAATGCAGTCGGCCACTTTGTCCGGGTGACCCATCGTTACCGACTCGCTCGTGAATAGATAATTGTCGCTGCTTACTGATTTCTTCTTCATTCGTGATTTACCTTTCTACGAACCATCGTTAATTGTCCAATCGTGCTTCATATATTTAACAGAATATTCTCCCATTTCAAGGAAAGACTTGTCATTTTGGGAAATATAACTACTGATGAAATTGAGTGCGGCCCGGGTCGGCGGCTGGTGGTCTTTGAATTTCCTGTCCGTGGCAAACTTCTCGCCGATCTCTTTGCCGCGTGAAGAAACCTCGAAAATCGCCGACAAATATACGGTTTTTTTTGCGCGATCTATCCTGAAGGCCGACGGACTCGACAAAAATCTTCTGACCTGGTCGTCGAGCTGTTCGTTGAGTTTGTGCCCGTAGTAAGGCTCGCTACGCAACGGCGGACTTGAGAGGCTCGCGCTGGTCAGTGCGAAGAATATTCGGGGATCGTCAAACTGCTCTTTGAAGAACCGCTTCTCGATCCGTGCAAATGTGAATTGCTCGTCCATTACCGGGAATCTGTACGCAGTTATTTTACCCTCGATGTGCCTGAGGTTGAGGGGACCCCAGTACGAAGCCAGAATTTGCGATGACGGCGTAATAGGGTAATTATCGATAACTACCTTGAGTCTCTGCAGATTGTACGTGTTAATCCAGTACGCGATTTTGTCCTCTTTGGGCCACGACTTATACGCATCCGGATCGAGCCTTCCTAATTCCTCCAGCAACAATCTCAGTTCATCCCTCTGTCGTTTTAGCCGCTTGTAGCCGACCATGCCCTGTGAATTGACAAAGGTCTTGAGAGTATCGGCACATTTATCGTGAAAAGACACAGCCGACTCGAATCGAGGGACATGAGGCTCGACAACCTCGGGCTCCGCCGTCGAACAGCCGCCAATCGACAATAGAACTACTAAAAGAACTGTAAGAAAGACAAGACTCTTAGCCATATTCATCTTCCAGAAAATTATCACATGACTCGCCAAAGGCAAAGTTACCGTTAGCATAAGGAATTTAGCCGTAATTGCAATGATTTGTTGGCTGTTTTTGCCACATTTCCACAGGCACAGCACCATTTCAACGAGAGAAAGAAAAACCTTGATATCTCCCATGCTTGAGCATATATAGGAAGTTTTCGGCTCGACACTGCGTCAAAGAGGCTCACTGCAACAAATTGAAAGGTCAAAATAGTGGGTGGATTCGAGGTATTGGACTGGATCGCTATCGCCGGTTACTTCGGCATCATGCTTGTGATCGTCTGGTGGGTCGTCCGGCAGAAACAGCAAACATCCACCGATTACTTTCTCGCCGGAAGACACATGCCCTGGTTCGTGGTCGGCGCTTCGATCTTCGCCTCTAATATCGGCTCCGAGCATATCGTCGGATTAGCCGGCCAGGGCTCAACCAGCGGCATGGCGATGGCCCACTGGGAGCTGCACGCATGGGTGGTCGTTGTCCTGGCCTGGGTATTCGTGCCGTTTTACTACCGCTCGAAAGTATTCACAATGCCGGAATTTCTGGAGAAACGGTTCAACCCGGCCTCACGCTGGATACTCTCGATCGTCTCGCTTGTTGCGTACGTATTCACCAAAGTTTCGGTCACAGTCTACGCCGGCGGTGTTGTCTTCAATGTGCTTTTGCCTGAGATCAATATTCAGGTAACTGAAACCTTCGTGCTCGACGCTTTCTGGATCGGCGCCTTGCTGACGGTGATCCTGACCGGAATATATACTGTCCTTGGTGGCCTGCGTGCCGTGGTCTATACCGACACGGCCCAGACGGTGATTCTGTTGGTAGGCTCGTTCTTCATCACCTTCTTCGGCCTGCAGAAACTCGGCGGCTGGAGCGAGCTGCAGATGATATGTCGAGACAATGCCGCCAACTTCGCGTTGTGGAGGCCGAACACCGACCCTGACTTCCCCTGGCTGGGCGTACTGATAGCCTCGCCTATCATCGGGCTTTGGTATTGGTGTACCGATCAATATATAGTCCAGCGGGCACTGTCGGCCAAGGACCTGAAAAATGCCCGGCGAGGCGCTCTCTGGGGCAGCTTCTTGAAAGTCTGGCCCGTGATGATCTTTCTCGTTCCGGGCCTTATAGGCTACGCGATGTATCAAAAGGGCCTGATTGAGATTCCCACAAAAATCACGGACGGACAGGAAGGTCTGGACGGCGACCAGGTCTTCGCGGTTATGGTAAGCTCGCTCTTGCCGGCCGGCCTTCGCGGCCTGGTCGTGGGAGGTCTGCTGGCGGCGCTGATGAGTTCTCTTTCGTCGCTGTTCAATTCCTGCGCCTCGCTTTTCACTGTTGATATCTATGAGAAGATCAATCCTAAAGCCTCAGAGCGGCACCTGGTTTCGGTCGGGCGAGTTGCGACAGTAGTCGTGGTCGCGATGGGAATTATCTGGATCCCGGTCATGCAGCGCATCTCACAGGGCGGATTGTATAAATACCTCCAGAGCGTGCAGGGATATCTTGCACCACCAATCACGGCCGTTTTTCTGCTGGGTTTGTTCTGCAAGCGAATCAACGGTAAAGGCGCCGTCGCAGGCCTGACAATCGGCTTTATCGTGGGGATGGCCAAGTTGATCATTCAGGCGCTTACGGGCGGAGATGATC
>Ga0180433_10011889_pt1 | contig 10258 bp, 7 predicted proteins | sample SS_ome_8_FD_132980 | JGI IMG/M metagenome (GOLD analysis project Ga0180433, IMG submission 132980) | Hypersaline lake sediment archaeal communities from the Salton Sea, California, USA - SS_1_D_1 metaG | ecosystem: Environmental > Aquatic > Non-marine Saline and Alkaline > Hypersaline > Sediment...
AGGTGCAGCAATTGCCTCTACGGGATACCTCTTGATTAAACCTTGAAATAAGAAATAATTTAAACATAAATCAAAAATATACTTAAACTAAAAGTAAATATTTATGTAAATCTCAGCCATATGGGATCAAATGTCAACTACTCTCGACTAAAGTCGAAAGCTTGTAGCTAAATTATGAAAAAAGTCAAATTATTATTACAGTTTTTGGAGCCTTATTAGCTCTAAAAATTACCGGATCAATTTGATATAAAATACTTATAATTATCTTAAAAAAAAGTATAAACTCCAGTATACTATAAACATGTATATACAAGTAAAACTCCTTAAAGGGTTTCAAAGACCATTAACCTATAAAGTTCCCGAGGATTGGAAAAAGCAAAATCTTGTAGGAAAAATTGTGCGTGTCCCTATCAGAAATAGGGAAACGTCTGCGCTTGTTTTAAGTCAATTTCCAAAACTTAAAACAAAGGAAAAATTCGAGATACGCCCAGCCACAGCAATAGAACAATTTCCCCCAGATAAAAACTACAATACTTTTATCAGCAAACTCGCAAACTATCACCAGATAGAAAAATTACATTTTTTGCAACGAGTAAGAACTTTTTTAGAACAGGCAGACCCTTCGACACGCCCTCGGGCTACTCAGGACACAGCAAATCTAGAAACGCAGAAAAAAAAAGTCATACTCACCCCCGAGCAACAAAAGGTAGCTAACTTCTTGCAAGAAAAGATTACGCAGCAAGTATATCAGCCTACGGTGCTTCATGGGGTTACTGGCTCTGGAAAAACCGAAGTTTATAAAAGATTAATAATGCATACCATAACGCAAAATAAATCTGTATTGCTTTTGCTGCCAGAAGTAACACTTGCCATCCAATTTGAAAAAATAATGCGTGCACAATTACCCCAAGATATTGAAATATTTAGTTTCCACTCAGCAACTACTGTAAAAAATAAAAAAATTGCCTGGCAAAAGCTGGTAAAAGAAAAGCCAATACTAATTATTGGAGTACATATTCCCGTGCTTTTACCTATAGCAAACTTAGGGTTTATCATTATTGATGAAGAGCATGAAACGGGATATCAAGAAAAAAAACATCCAAAAATAAACACCAAAGATGCAGCAATTATGCGTGCGCATACCAATGAGATTCCTATATTGCTCGGCTCAGCAACGCCATCGTTATCATCACTGTATAATGTCAAAAAATATAACTGGAAGTTTTTTCAGCTCAAAAAAAGATTCTCCGGAAATTTCCCGGAAATAAAAACGGTATATTTAAGTGATAAAAAAATACGAAGGAACTTTTGGATTAGCCAGCAATTAGAAGATGCCATACATAACAAACTTACCAAACGAGAACAGGTAATTATCTTTTTAAACAGACGCGGATTTAGTTTTTTTGTCCAGTGCAAAGATTGCAGCTTTATTTTTACTTGTCCTAACTGCTCAGTAAGTTTAACATTACATAAAAATAATTTACTTACCTGTCATTACTGTGAATACTTAATTAGTCTGCCCAAAAAATGTCCTGCCTGCCCTGAGCAAGCGCAAAGCGCTGTGACGAAGGGCAGCAAAAAAGAATTCTTAAAAAAGGGAATTGGAACACAGCAGGTTGTCACTATACTAGAAAAAATCTTCCCTTATGCTCGAATTGGCCGCGCAGATCTTGACACCACAACCAAGAAAAAGTTGTGGCAAGAAACTATGGAAAATTTCCAAGCAGGCTGCATTGATATTCTAGTTGGCACACAGACAATCTCCAAGGGGTTTCATTTTCCACAAGTTACATTAGTTGGAATCTTGTGGGCTGATTTAAACTTACACTTTCCCGTGTTTAATGCTACAGAAACTACATTGCAACAACTCATTCAAGTTGCAGGCCGGGCTGGGAGAAATCATGAAAAAAGTGAAGTTATTGTACAAAGCATGAGTGAACATAGAGTATTTGATTATCTCAATGAAATTGATTATTTAAAATTTTATGAACATGAGATAGAAAAAAGAAAAATGCTTGGCTACCCTCCTTATCAAAGATTAATAGAAATAGAGCTTAAAAACAATAATGAAACGTTTATAAATCGAGATGCAGGAAATTTCATGCTCGCACTTCTTAATGCAGTCAAAAAAAATAATTTTGATATAGATGTACTGGGCCCTGCACAACCTCCAGTTTCAAAAATTAAAAATACCCATATCAGAACAATTTATCTCAAGGGTAAAAATATCAACCATCTTGGAAAAATTTTTAATGAAATAGATAAAGAAACTTATTCGAGTAAAATATATTTTACCCCTATTAGATAAAAACTTTTTTTCTTAAATTAATAAGCCCCGATTTTTAACCGAGGCTTATTGTTATTTTAGAATTTTTCTATTCTATGCCCAAGATTATTTTCTGGTTCAGACTCAGGCTCCTGTTGAGATTTATATTCAGGCTGATATTCTGGCTGGCGTTCAATCTTTTTAGCAACTACTTTCTTTTGTTTTTTTCTTTTGTTTATTTTCTTCTTATTTCTTTCTTTTCTGATTTTTGCTCTTTTATCTTTTTTCGCCTTCCACTTTTCTGCTTCCTTTTTTCTTGTTTCTCTCTTGTCATCAAGTCTTTTTTGCCAATTTTTTCTTCTTCTTTTATGCCTAGTTCTTTTTTCTTTACGTTTTCTTCTTCCTTTATTTTTTCTTCTTCTTACCTTTCTCTTTTCTTTTTTTCTTTTACATGCAAAGCCACATCTTCTTTGATACCTTCTTTCTCTATACTCAGCACGCTCTTGGCATCTTTTACATTTTCTTTCTTGACTAGCAATTCTCTTTCTTTCCCCTAATCCTATGTATCTGCTACTTCTTTCTTTTCGTTTTCTACAAGACTCTGCCCATATGCATTCTTTTCTTTCTTTTCTTTTTACTCTTTTAACTTTTCTTATTCTTTTAGACTTTCTAATCTTTTTTTCTTGATTTTTTTTTCTTTTTTCCGCCCGATCTCTCGCTAACTTAGTATCAAGCTCTGATTTTTTCCTCCTAAAATCACGCTGCTCCCAAACTTTCTCTTTCCTACGTAACCTTCTAGCTATGACTTGCTCTTTTCTTTCTCCCCTCCCCTCCTCAAATACTTTGCCTCTGGCATTAACTGCAGGCTGCGACTGACCAAACACTGTAACTCCAAAACTATAGCTACTTAAAAAAACAGGTATCAAGATAAGAAAAGTTAAAATTCTTTTTATCATCTTATGTCTTCCTTTTAAAAAATTACACACTAAACCATTCTCATTTAAAAATAACCAGATTTGTATAACAAATCAACTCTAAAAAAAAGATGTTCTACTATTTTACAAAAAAATATTTTCTAAAATGCTTGAGCTCACAAATAGATTCTAAAATATCTTCAAGAGCCCGATGTGTCTCCTTCTTTTTATATTCATTATTTTTGTCATTTGGATACCAACGCTGAATAATTTCTTTAATAGAAGTTACATCCAATATTCTATAGTGACAAAAATCAACTAAACTTGGCATATATTTTTTTAAAAAGTTTTTATCCTGCCAAACAGAATTTCCAGCCAATAGTGCAGTATTTGGATCACAATATTTTTTATAAAATTCAAGCGTTTCTTTTTGTGCATGTTCAATAGTTATGGTAGATCTTCTGACTTCCTGTATTAAGCCAGATTTTTTATGCATCGCAATTACTTCTTTATGCATACCCTCAAGAAGCTCATCTGGTTGATGAATAATAAGATGTGGCCCTTTTGAAAGAATATTAAGCTGACTATCAGTTATCACAGATGCCATTTCCAGAATAACATCTACTTGAACATTAAGGCCTGTCATCTCAAGGTCAACCCATATAAAATTTTTATCTCTCTCCATACATGCCTTTCATCAATAAATATCTTAAAATATTTTCTAAACTTAAAAAATATTTTCTAAAATTTTTATAAGCTTTACCAAAATTTTTTAAACTCTAAACTAAGGATATAACAAAAAAGCTTAATCTAAAATTTAAAAAACTCAAAGGGATGAAAAGGGATGCAAAAACTACAAGTTGGAGTCTTGATGGGAGGCAAATCCCAAGAAAGGCAAGTATCATTCAATTCTGGAAGAACCGTATGTGATCACTTAGATACCTCAAGGTATAATATCATTCCCATATTTCAAACAAAAGCGGGAAAACTTTTTATTTTACCCTGGCATTTTTTACATAGAGGTAAAACAGATGATTTTACACATCGGCTAGAAAAAGAAGCAAAACAGATTACATGGGATGACCTTAAACATTTAGTCGATTTCATATTTATCGCAATGCACGGAAAATTTGCAGAAGACGGAACCCTTCAAGGTTTTTTAGAAATCTTGGGTATCCCCTATTTAGGCGCAAAAGTTTTTGGCAGCGCTGTAGGAATGGATAAAATCATACAAAAAGAAATCTTACAAGCTCATGGTGTATACGTCCCAAAAGGTGTTCCGGTATACCCTCATGAAATTAATACATTTGAGAAATACAAAAAAAATATATTTGCCAAACTTGATCAACTTGGCATAACATTACCGTATATCATAAAGCCATACAAAGAAGGCTCAAGCTTAGGCGTCGAAGTTGTTTCTCAAATGCAAGGCTTACGAGATGCTCTTATAAGAGCATCTCATATAACTCCTGGAATTGAACAAGCAGTACTAATAGAAGAAAAAGTAACTGGCATGGAAGTCTCTTGTTGTATTATCACAGATTATAAAACAGGAAAACTTGTTCCACTAGTACCCACTGAGATAGAATTAGAACACGGCAAACAAATTCACGATTACGAAGAAAAATATATGCCGGGCTGCGGTTGCGAATATACCCCTGCTCGATGTTCAGAAAAAGATCTCGGATTAATTAAAGAAACATGCGTCAAGGTAATGGAAGTTCTGGAAATAGAAAATATTAGTCGCATAGATGGCTTTTTAACAAAAGAGGGAAAGTTTGTCATTATCGACCCAAATACATTAACGGGCATGGGGCCCGCAAGTTTCTTTTTTAGGGAAGCAGCTGAGAAAAATATAAATCATACTCAGCTCATTAATCATGCTATAGAGACTGAACTTAATAATTATGGGCTTTTAAATAAGATTATAAGCTATGAAAAAGATCAGGCAAAATCAATGAAAACAAAAAAAATAAAAGTTGCTGTTTTGTTAGGGGGTAACACTAATGAAAAAGAGATCTCTTTAGAATCTGGACGAAATGTTATTTATAAGCTTTCACCACAAAAGTATAAATCTATTCCAGTATTTGTTTCAAGTAATTTAGAACTTTACAAAATAAATAATAAACAACTTGTCAGAAATTCAACAAAAGAAATAGAAGAACTTTTAAAACCTGAAGATAAAATCGCATGGAATGATTTATCTGAATTAGCCGATTTTGTATTTATAGGACTTCATGGTGGCATAGGCGAAAACGGCTGCGTACAAGGGGCTCTTGAAATGCTTGGGATTCCCTATAACGGCTCTTCAGTACTTGCCAGCTCTTTATGTGCTGATAAGTTTAAAACAAATAATTTTTTAAAGAGTAAGGGTTTTGATACTCCCAAATCTCTTCTTATCTCAAAAGAAAGCTTTGAAGTAAACAAAAAAAATACTATAGAAAATATAGTATCTCAGATAAAGCTGCCTTTTATTTTAAAACCACATGATGATGGTTGCAGCATGATGGTAGAAAAAATCAAACATAAAAAAGATATAGAAAAATCTTTAAATACATTTTTCTTAAGTAACAAAACATATGCCATGATAGAAGAAGTAGTAGCTGGTATGGAATTAACCGTAGGCATTATTGGAAATAATGAACCTAAAGCGTTACCTCCGAGCCAAACTGTTGCAACTGAAGGGATACTCAGCATAGAAGAAAAATTTTTACCGGGAGCCGGTGAAAATCAAACACCAGCACCTCTGCCTAAGAACACATTACAATTAATACAGAAAAAGATGGAACAAGCTTATAAAGCATTAGGCTGTAAGGGATATGGAAGAATTGATTGTTTTTATCAACCTGCAAAATCCAGCCCAACAAAAAAAGAACGGGTCATCTTTCTTGAAGTAAATACTCTCCCTGGTGTGACTCCTGCAACCTGCATATTCCATCAAGCGGCAGAAATTGGTATCAAGCCTATGGATTTTATAGATTTAATTATAGAATTTGGACTTGAGGAGCATAAACTTATATCCCAAAAAAAAGAAGTTCAAGAAATCAAAATTACAAAATTAAAAGAAAAAATAAAAAAACTTAATTATAGCAGCCCTTAGGGTTGCTATAAATATTAATATAAAAGAAGATATATGTCAGCTCCTGTTGCACACGTAGTACTTGCATTATTAATGCTTCCTAAACATTTTCCGGATAAAAATCCAAAAGAATTTATTATTGGTACTTCATTTCCCGATATACGATATTTTGGGACAATTAGTAGAGAAAAAACTCATCCTAAAGGCGTAACCCTTGATATAGTAAAAAAAGAACCTTCTTGTTTTAAAGCAGGCATGCTGTTTCATGCTTTAGTAGACGAAAAAAGACTGGAATATATGCAAAAGCATAACATCTATGAGATTATTCCAAAAAATAGACATGTTGATACCAGCTTAAAATTTTTCGAAGATATTTTACTCTACGATAAAATAAAAAACTGGAAAAAAATAATATCTTATTTTGATACGATATTATACGAGGAAAGATTATTTGGTATACCAGAAGAACAAATTCTAAAATGGCACTGTTTTTTAAAAAATTATTTTTCAGCGCGCATCACACCCCATAGTAGCCTAACACTCTATATGACAATCAAATATACCCCAATACCAAAAGTTATGCTCAAATATTTTGCACTATTACTCATAAAAACAAAATTATTACCTATAAAAATAAATCTTATACTACAAGCAATAGAGCAATTTGCAAAAAATAAAACACTGAAAAATATTGTACGTAATTTTTATATTAATTTTGAAAAAATTGTAGATTCCCCTTAAATTAGAATCTATTATTCTTAATTACTTACTAAGGAGGAAAATTATGAAAGAGTTAAAAAAAATTTGGGCCCAAGAGGCTGAATATATTCCATGGGCAAAAAAATGGGATGAAGTGTTACAGTGGAACGAGCCATTTGCCAAATGGTTCGCAGGTGGCAAGTTAAACGCCTCATATACATGTCTTGATACACATATAGATACACCAAATCAAGATAAAGTTGCGTTTTATTGGGAAGATGAAGATGGTAACACCATAAGCTACACTTTTTTAGAATTGTATAAAGAAGTTAATAAGTTTGCATCAGCACTTGCAAATATTGGCGTAAAAAAAGGTGATCGTATTGTTCTTTTCTTGCCAATGATACCTCAGGCAATTATCGCCATGCTCGCTACTGCTCGCCTGGGAGCAATTCACTCTGTCGTTTTTTCTGCTTTTGGCGTGCGCGCATTAGCTGACCGTATCCAAAATGCACAAGCCAAATTTATCATTACTGCTGACTTTGCAAAACGAAGAGGAAAACTCATTCCGCTTAAGACAGTCGTTGATCAAGCTCTTGAAAAAGTCTCTTGTGTCCAACATGTTGTTATTGTCAAACGCACAGAACAAGAGAGCCCACTAGATACTACTCGTGATTTTCTATATCACGAAATAATCAAAACAGCTGATGATTATATTGCACCAGAAATGGTAGAAGCTGATCATCCGTTATTTATTTTGTATACTTCTGGAACAACCGGCAAGCCAAAAGGGATTGTACACTCAACTGGTGGATACTTGGTGTATGTACGTTCTGTATTTAACACTGCATTTAACCCAAATAAAAACTCTATCTATTTGTGCACTGCTGATATCGGTTGGATCACTGGACATTCATTTGTTACCTATGCACCATTAATGACTGGGGTAGTTTCTGTTATTTATGAGGGTGGTCCTGATTATCCAGGTATCGATATTTGGTGGAAATTAATCGAAAAATATAAAGTCTCTATTTTTTATACCTCTCCAACGGCGTTGCGTATGTTCATGCGCCATGGAACTGACCCTATCAAAAAACATGATTTATCCAGCCTTAAAGTTTTGGGTACGGTTGGAGAAGTAATCAACCCAGAAGTTTGGCTCTGGTATAATGAGCACATTGGAGATAATAAGTGTCCAATTATTGATACTTGGTGGCAAACAGAAACTGGTGGATTTATGATCGCACCATCTGCAAAAGATTTAGTCCCTTTAAAGCCTGGATCTGCGACTTTCCCACTTCCTGGGATTGAGGCAGATGTTTTAGATGAACAAGGAAACCCTGTGCCTCCAAATACAAAGGGATATTTGGTTATAAAAAAACCATGGCCTGGTATGCTCATAGGTATTTATAACGATCCAGATCGATTTAAGAAAGTCTATTGGTCAAAGTTCCCCGGAATGTACTATACTGGTGACTATGCAAAAATAGATGAAGATGGATACTTTTGGTTACTTGGAAGAGCTGATGAGGTACTCAATATTGCCGGACATATTTTAGGAACCTCTGAAATTGAAAGTGCTGCCATACAAGCTGACCCAGTCGTAGAAGCTGCCGTTATTGGTGTGCCTGACGATTTAAAAGGTGAAGCTATTGTCTTATTTGTAACGCTCAAAAAGGATATTAAAAAAAGCAAAGAAGTTAAGCAAGAGATTATACAAACAATTAGGCATCATATGGGACCCATTGCAAAGCCACGTGAGATATATTTTGTCGATGGCTTACCAAAAACTCGCTCTGGTAAAATTATGCGTAGAATATTGAAATCTATTGCAAAAGGAGAATCTATTGGTGATACTTCTACTCTTGAAAATGAATTAAGTGTACAACTTGCTCGAGATGAATTTGAAAAAAAAGGTGAATAATTCTAGTAAAAGTGCCCCGAAGCTTTTAACCCGGGGCACTTTTTTCACTCATTATCTTGAGATTTTTCTTATATCTTATCTGGTAAATGAGATAATAATCCGCCTACGTTTATCGGCTTTAAATCTAATGTCAGATCCATCAAACCATTTATACCTACTTCTTCAATAAGTTTATAATGATCTGTAAGAAATTTTTCTATATTAAATGTATGTGCTGCTCCTACACATATGAATATGCCCTTTTTATCTCTGTTTTTTATTATGGTATGGATAATATTTATATCAAGAAATGGAAAGGTCTTTTCCATAAAATTCTTGAAATAGAGAAAGTTAGTGGGCGCCCAAATCTTATCATATTCCTCTTTTGTCATATGACTTGGAGGATCTTGTTTTTCTTGAGAAATTAGAGCATCAATATCATCTTTTGTTTTTTCAATAATTTCTTCTTTAGTTTTTGAATAAAAACCAAGTAAATCTATTGCAATTTCACCTTTGATTGCATCTGACTCCCTTATTTCTTTTTCGTATTGTTCTGTCATTTTTATGTTTTTGTTAAATTCCTTTAAAACATCTTCAAATGTAACATTGCTTTTTTCTATAACATCATCAAATTGTTTTTTTAAAATCTTACCCTTTTTCTGATCAATTCTTTTTACAATTTCCTTTTGTTTCTCTATTATTTCCTTTGAAAATAATTCAATCAGGAGTTTTGAATATTTAAGCAAATAGGCACTCAACATTTTTCTGCAATCTTTATCAGCATTTATAACATTAAATCCTTCTTGTTTTAAATTTGTTAAATATGACATAGGTGAACAATCTTTCAGTATATCGTTTTTTGGAACAAAATCTTGCTGATCTTCAACTAACATAAGAGTTGATTCTTTTGAATAATTTTTTAGACTATTTATGAGATCAGTTCGTTGTTTTTTAACATCTTCTTTACATAAAAAATGCATATCTCCCAACACAACAATAAACTGCCCATCTTTCTCATATATTGAACCTCTAATAAAATATGAATTTATTTGTGTTGTTATTGAAAATAATAATAGTGAAATTTGAATGAAAATAGATTTCATTTTCATAATAGTAAACCTTCCATTTTAATGATTAAAAATAAACTTAAAAATATTGTTTTTATCTAAGCTTTTTTCTTAAATTTTATTCTGCAGATGAGATAATAATTCACCTACGTCTATTGGCTTTACATTTGGTTCTAGCTTTTGCAAATCGCTTATACCAACTCCCTCTGTGAATTCAAATCGCTAGTGCAACAAACCCAACTAATAGTACCATCTATAGCATCAAATCTCAAAGGTCCATAGAGGCCCATCTAGAGGGATAAATCGCAACTTTCACTTATAATTATATCA
>Ga0180433_10011891_pt1 | contig 10257 bp, 5 predicted proteins | sample SS_ome_8_FD_132980 | JGI IMG/M metagenome (GOLD analysis project Ga0180433, IMG submission 132980) | Hypersaline lake sediment archaeal communities from the Salton Sea, California, USA - SS_1_D_1 metaG | ecosystem: Environmental > Aquatic > Non-marine Saline and Alkaline > Hypersaline > Sediment...
GGATCAGCTTATTAATCCCAGGACTCGCATTATCAACCACTACGCTTATAGGCAGTATAGAACTCACACGTATTGCTTCCTGATCAAAAAAATCCATGAATTTATCAACCAGGTCACTGAAAGTGCTGTTTTCTATATTCCACAGAGCAGGATAACGACCGGAAAAATAGTTTGTTGCCGCACATAAACCGGAATCATCATAACCGGTTACCACTATTCCTCCCTTTTGAAAAGTATCGTTGGGAAATCCGAATATTAGGGCTCCCTGTCCAGGTGTTAATTGAATTTTTCTTATTAAATTTGCCCTTATTTTTTTTGTAAAAAAAGTACAGTCACTGCTTATGATGATAACAGGTATATCATAAAACTCTTTTATATCCGAACCGATATCTAAAATATCGAAATCCAGAGCAGATGTCTCATATCCCAGCCGCGCTCCGATATTGGCAGCACAGATCATTTCAGTTTCAGAAGGTGATTCCGGGAGGATTAGCCTGGTTGAGAGGCTGTCAATAACACTATCATGGTTGCGGTCTTGAAACAAATATCCAGTTGTAAAAACGTTTTCAACCGGAAGGATTTCTTTTTGATCAATATTCGATCTCTTTATGTTTGCTGGTATAAAGATCGAAAAAATAAAGAATAAAATAATGAAAAACCAATATTTTTGCTGTCTCATGCCTAAACTCCTTATTTAGTCCTCTGATTGATCCTGGTAAGATAAAATATATAACATGGGAAGATTTTATACAGCAAATAAAGTAAAATAATATGAAACAGGATACAATGTAGTGATGAGGTAAAAGATGAAAAAATTATGTATGAAATATCTATTTCCTTTTTTAATTTCTTTTTTATGGGTTTTTGTTCTAAGTGCGGCTGAGTATAATTCTATAAATTTAATGCCTTTTCCTGCAGAAATTGAATATATACCTCAAGGCCGATTTGATTTGGATGAATCATTCACGGTCAATGTGGACGGAACTGGAGGAGACCGGTTATATTCAGGGGCCAGCCGGCTGCTGCGCCGGCTCTCTAACCGTACAGGGCTCTTTTTTCCCCAGGATTTTATTACCAGAGAATCACTACCGGAAAATGCTGCTATGCTGATCAAATGCCTTCGTCCAGGACAGCTTAAACTACATGAGGATGAATCATATACATTGAATATATATTCAAACAGAATAGTCCTTACAGCTGAAACTGATATTGGAGTGTTAAGAGGAATTGAAACTTTCCTTCAGCTTTTATCCATGGATGAAAAAGGATACTTTTTCCCGGCTGTTTTGATCAAAGATTCACCCCGTTTCCCTTGGAGAGGACTGCTTATAGATCCGGGAAGACACTTCATGCCGGTTGATGTCATCAAACGAAATATAGACGGCATGGCTGCAGTTAAGCTTAATGTGCTTCACTTTCATCTGACCGAAGATCAAGGTTTCCGGATCGAATGCAAGACCTTCCCCAAACTACATCAACTGGGCTCAGACGGCTTTTATTATACTCAGACTCAAATAAAGGATATCATTGAATATGCCTCAGACCGGGGAATCAGAGTTATGCCTGAGTTTGATATTCCCGGTCATGCTACCAGCTGGCTTGTTGCCTATCCTGAATATGCCAGCGCTCCCGGCCCCTTTACTATAGAGAGAGGCTGGGGAGTAAAAGACCCGACCTTTAATCCAGCCGATGAAGCTACCTATATCTTCTTCAATGCATTTTTTCGTGAAATGTCTTCTCTTTTTCCGGATGAATATATCCATATCGGCGGAGATGAAAATAACGGGTTACAATGGGATGCCAATCGAGAGATCCAGGAATTCAAACGATCCAAAGGTATTTCAGATAATCATGCTCTGCAGGCATACTTCAATAAACGTATTCTTACCATCTTGACTAAATACAACCGGAAAATGGTCGGCTGGGATGAGATCTTCCAGCCCGGTCTTCCCAAGGATATCGTCATACATTCCTGGCGGGGAAAAGAAGCCATGATCGAATCGGCCAAAAGAGGATATCAAACCATGTTATCCAATGGGTATTACATCGATCTGATCCAGCCAACGGACCAGCATTATCTCAACGACCCCATTCCCGAAGATTCACCGCTTTCCGAGAATGAAAAAAAATATATTCTGGGAGGCGAGGCCACAATGTGGGGCGAATATGTTGTCCCGGAAACGATCGACTCTCGCATCTGGCCGAGAACTGCGGCTATCGCGGAAAGATTTTGGTCCCCTGGAAAAATAAAAGATGTTGATTATATGTACCACAGGCTGGAAAATATCAGCCTGCAGCTGGAAGAACATGGACTCACGCACATTAAAAATTATGAAATGCTGCTGCGTAGATTATGTGGCAGTTATGATATAACCCATTTAAAAATACTGGTGGATGTCATTGAACCGCTTAAAGGTTACCAGCGTGGTCATTATAAGAACTACACCTCATTTTCACCTATGTCGAGAACCGTAGATGCTGCCTTACCTGACTCAAAAACAGCCAGGGATTTTGGAAATGATGTGAATGATTATCTTAACCAAAGACATAAAAATCAGGAGCTGTATTTTTCCATTCAGCAGCGTTTAAGCCGATGGGAATCCAATCATGCTATGCTCAAGGAGATCATTAAGCATTCTCCTATTCTTTGGGAGATCGAATCCCTTTCCGAAGATCTCAGCCAAGTGGCAAAAATCGGCCGGCAGTCACTGGAACATCTTAATACAAACACTCATCCATCACAGGAATGGATCGATTCGAGTCTGTCAATACTGGAAAAAGCTCGGGAACAAAGAGGCCAAACAGAATTAATGATCATTCCAGCAGTTGAAAAATTGATAATGCATACAAAAACAAAACAGCAATAAGCGAAACTTTTCTACCTGAACTATTCATAAAAAATGCCGATGGTACTATTAGACAATTTATAATAAGGTTGTTGGAATATATTATAGAAAACACTTTTTTCTTCGGATTGTGTTTTATAATAATCATTTTATATCGGGATTTTTTACCTGAAGGCGAGCCGATCCCGGCCCATTTACTGCGTTGCCGCGGGTTTGGGGTGGACAACCACAGCTTCACCCGCCGACGCCTTGTATCTGGACCAAGCTCGACTCGTGAATAATCCAGGCTAGTTTTTTTTTTATTAAAAAAATCAGATCCGGCTTTCCATTTTGGTCCAATTCTTGCAAGAATTATTAACAAAACCTGAATGGAGAGTTAGAACAATGCAGTCAACCCATAGCATCACCTATGAAAGGCAAATTGAAAAAGCCATCAAAAGAGCAAAATGTAAAAAAGTTTTATACTTCTATGATGACATGGGCAATAGGGAAATGCTCGGAGTCTTTAAAAAAAGAAAAGCGTCCCAGATTAAGGAGTATCTTCGCCGTCAAAACCTATTAAACCGTGTGACGGAATTTGATGTAAGAACTACCGAACCCGATACTCAACTAACCTGGAATATTCACGAGTCGAGCTTGGTTTAGATACAAGCATCGTCAGGTGACGCTTTGGTGAATCACCACGAACCTGTCGCAACGAAGTAGAAGAGCCGAGAGCGGGTCGCCCTTTGGGTAAAAAATGCCTATAATTAATGAGTCTTGCAAAAAAACAATCTGAAGAAAAAGTATTTTCTATAAAATATTCCAACTTCGTAATAAAGGTCGTTTAATAGTCTATCGGCATTTTTTATGAATAGTTCAGGTTAAATATTCCTTGATCTATTCCTGACTACTGCAAACAGTTTTAACAGGGTGTAAAAAAATTTAAATCCAAAATACAGTTCTCACAAGTTTATACGATCAAATCATATTTTTTCTAAAATCATCCCCCAAATCATCTTAAAAGGTGATTGATGTTTTCAATTTACTGTGAAATATATTATTATGCTTTTATTATAAAAATGGATATGTATGCAGAGAATTTTCTTTTTCTCCTACTATTTAATTAATTGTAGTGGACGCCATATTTTCAAATTCATAAGCAGGAAAAAATAAAAAATGAAACCAAAAAATATTTTAGTCATTGATTTTGAAGATCATTCCATTAAATCAATTAAAGATCTGCTTGAATCCAATGAATATAATGTTATGGTTGCACACGATGGAATTGAAGGGTATGAAAAATTTCAAAGTTTTAAACCTGATCTCATCATTATGGAACCGATGCTGCCGAAATTGCATGGATTCGATCTGAGAAAAAGAATTGCCAGGGAATCCCAAAAGGATATTCCGTTTATTGTCATCACAAAATTCTACCGCGAAGAACAATTTAAAGAAGACACTGCGGATTCTTTCGCTGCCGATGCTTTTTTAAAAAAACCGGCTGATCAGGGAACACTGCTCAACATCATTGAAGAATTATTCCCAACAGAACCGGAAATAGAAATAACCGAACCTCCTCCTCCACCGAAACCTCCCAGTCCACCCCCTCAGCCAAAATCTAAACCAAAAACACGCCTCTTCGATGATGATATAGAAAAAAAACTGAGCGAAGCTCTTTCTTTTACCAAAAAAACTAGTTCCCCCCGATCCTCGCAAGGAGAGATCGATAAAAAAATCGAAGACCTGTTAAAAATAAGATTATCTGATATTAAATCAGATCCATTTCTTAAAAAACCCAAAGTCGCTGACACCAAAAAATTAGATGACTATGATATTACGAGAAAAGAAAAACACGAGGTAAAACCCTCAACCGAGGAAATAAAAAGCCGGGAAAAACCCGAACCGGAAAAACCATTAATAACGGGAGCCGATCTGCTTCCGGATGAAGAAGAAGAACCGATTGAAAAAGAGGAAACTGTTTCTGAAGAACCTGCAATTTATGTGGAGGAAGCGATCGATCAAAATAATTTGTCAGAAGAAGCCGAGTTTCATGAGGAATTAAAAGACGAGCCAATAAAAAGCGAACAAGAATTACCGGGTACTGATTCAAACAACGATAAAATTTCATTCGGGGACGAAGAAGATCCAACTGTGAATGAGAAAGATAATATCGGTGATATCCCCAAAGAAATGCTCGAAGGTATGGAAGAGGAAGATTACAGCCAGGAGTTTGAAGAAGCGTTGGAAGATGATAAAGAAGAAGAAAAGGACGCACCGGATCTCGATGAAGAGAGCAAACAAATAGAAGAACAGGAAATGGAAGATACAGCAGAACCAACAGAAACACGCGGTGAACTGGATGAGTCTGATAAAAAAATCGAAAAAGATCTGGATGAAGATAAAAGCCAAGATGAAATTGAGGCCTATGAAACTCCCGAACCAGAACGTGAGCACGAAAGCATTGAGGCTGATGAAAATTTGAAAGCTGAAATATTCGATGAAGAAAAAGGGGAAGAAAAGACAGAAATTTATGAAAAATTGATCGAAGAACCCTATGAACCTGAACAGGATAAAGAATATGATGATGAAGACACCTACTTGGGGATCAAAGTAGGAAAAAAGAAAAAAGTCAAAAAGACAAAACCAGCGGCCAAAAAATCTAACAATAAAGGATTGATACTTTCACTCGCATTTTTAACTATTCTTTTGGTCTCAGTTTTTTCCTATTTTTTCATAATCAAAAATCAGGGAGAAAAAACCCCTCCTCCACCACCTAATGGTTTTTTAGTTATCCAACCACAGGAAGGCATAGATTATGAAGGGCTTCAAATATTCAAAGACAGCGAGACTGTACCTTTAAATCTCTCCGAAACCTATGAAATTCCAGTTGGATCTCACCAAGTCCGATTCGAAAAAAATGAAAAAATCTTTGTTCAAAATATTCAGATATTGGAAGAAACAACCGAAGAACTTCAAATTCCATTATTCCCGGTTACCATTAATATTTCACCAAGGGGAGAAATATGGGATGGAGAAAACAAGGTGGCAGAAAGTGCCTCAACCCATACTTTGTTTCAACTTCCCGTTGACTACACTTATACCTTTAAACAAGCAGGGTATCAGGATGTCACAGAAATTATCCGTATCACAGAAAATAATCTAACAGAACCAGTTGAAATAGAACTACCCCGGATCATACCGGTCGAACCTGGGACCTTGGAGGTTCAGGTTTTTCCTTCCGGCCAGGTCTTTGAGGGTAACCAGTTATTAGCGACATTTCCTCCGATCAGACAAAACATCACACTCTCCCCTGGTTCGCACTCATTAAGATACACCTCAACCGAGGAAGGATGCGACGATCAAATCAAGACTTATCAAATAAGATCAGGTGAAATATTGGCTGAGACTATTTTCCTCTGTTTTGGCTTCATAAATGTAAACACCAATCCACCGGGCGCACTTATTATGATCGATAATCGCGAAACAGATTTTAACGGAAATCTATACGGTCAAACTCCCAGGGCCAATTTGAGGTTACCGGTTGGGCCCCATATGCTTACCTTGAACCATCCTGATTTCCCTCAAAAAACCTTGCAGATAGTCATTCAAAAAAATGAAACCATAAACAGATCAGTTAACTTAAATGAACAAAATTATTAAACTGAATTTGATTACCAAAATTTGGGTATAAACGGAGACACCAATGAAAAAAAATCAAATTTTTATTCTGCTGTTCTTCTGTTTGTTCGCGTTAATTCCCATAAATAAACTATATGCCCAAAACAACTGCCGGCAAATATTAAATGCAGGTATACAAGCTTTTATAAATGCCAACTTTGAGGAGTCCGTCAACTACCTTACCCAGATAAAAATTAATCCTGAAATTTTACAGGACTGCATTCCTGAAGATCGCGAAAAAGTAGAATTTTATAATTCCTACAGCATGTATTTGCTCTATGGGTGTCAGGATCAGAGAACATATCAAGCATTATGTGATTTGAAGCTCTACTGCCCATCATTTTCCCTTGAAAAAGAAGAATACCAATGGATCACACAAGATTGGGCCGTTTGCTGGAACAATGCCGATTGTTTTTCAGGAACGATAATCAGTCATATCTACAGCAATGCGAAAGATTTTTTCGAAAAGGATTATCCCATTCAGGCTGCCGCAGAAATAATGGTCTTGTATCGATTAACCGAAAACGGTCAAAAGCTACCGCTTGAGTGTCCGGAATGTCTTCAATACATCAGTTCAGCCAATGATTATTTAGCTCAGTGTGAATCCAGGATCAATGAAAAATGGATGAATTCTTTTGAAGCCAACAATTTTCGAGAATGTTTAGATCTGGAACAGAAACTCATTGGCACACAGGGTCTTCAGGATTATTTCCCCGGTCTGATCGAGAATTTATCCAATAAAAAAACAGAATTTATTGAAACCCTCAATAATGAAATAATTAATCAGAGTGTTGACCTTATTAATCAAATCCGGACCAGCTTATTCACGATTCCAGATCTTTCCCAATTAAACCTATTTTGGAGCCGTATCAAAAACTTCAAAGATGTATTCCATGAAAACAATATCTCTTTGACCAAACCGGAAACAGTCCAGCAGATCCAAGCTCTGGCTGATCAGGTTATCTCCAATTTCCAGAGATATGGAGAAAATTTAATCCAGCATTATGATATTAGACAGGAAGAATTGCCAAGGCTGTCTTTGGAAAATTATAAAAACGCGGTGATGGAAATTTTTCCTGAATATCAGATCCAGATAGAAACTGCATATCAAAATATAGTTGAATCATCCCCTCCTGTTTTTAACACTAACAGCCCTGGCGTGATCCAACCGGAAGATGATGGAAAATGGAAAATCCCTCAGCTTGAATGTCTAAAAAAAATCTATCTGACCGGGGATGTTCTCTGCGGGATCACCATCAATGATCAAGGGCAGGTCGAGTCTGTGACCGTGATCTCTAAACGCTTTAATATCGAAAATGACTGCACAAACCGTTTGATAGAAGAACTGACAAATTATATTATGGGAAAAAATTTTATACCTGCTCAAAAAACGTTACATTGCTCAGGATTCGTTACTCCCCCCAACAGAAGCAGCCGGGAAGCAATAAATGTCAAATATTTTCTAGTTAAGAAATTAAGAGTAGGATAAATCTTAACGGTTTTTTCCAAGCTATATAAAAGTACTCTGATCATATAATCATAGGCCTAAACCGGCAAAAAAATTTTATTAACAAGCGCATTATGATATACTAATGCGCTTATTCTGAGAAGGATACCTTGATGAGAAAATCATTTTTAGAATTTTGTAAGGATAATGTCGTTCTTTTTGACGGAGCCATGGGAACAGAGATCTATGCTCGGGGCTATTATATAAATACTTGTTTTGATGAATTGAATTTAAGTAATCCAAAACTGATAAAAGACATTCATCGTGCCTATATTGAAGCAGGAGCAGATGTAATTGAGACCAACACTTTTGGGGCCAACCGGATCAAGCTTCAAAAACACGGTCTTGAAAAAGAAACCAGTGCGATCAATTATCAGGGAGCGCTGATTGCCCGGGAAATCGCAGGAAAAGATATCTATATTTGCGGTTCCATCGGGCCTCTCGGCGAACGATTGGAACCTTGGGGCAGTTTAGCTGAGGCTGAAGCCCGGGAGATCTATGCTGAACAAGCTCAAGCTTTGATCGATGGCGGTGTCGATGTATTATGCCTGGAAACATTTTCAGATCTACACTTAATTCAACAGGCCATCCTGGGAATTAAAGATAAATTCGATATTCCTGTTATCGCTCAAATGACCATCGGTGATGATGGAAACTCTCTTTTTGGGACTCCCCCCGATATTTTAGCTGTTAAAATGCAGAAGGCCGGTGCTGATATCGTCGGTCTAAACTGCAGTGTAGGACCAAAGATTATGCTGGAGGCTGCCGCGAAAATGGTCGAGGCGGTAAATATACCGGTAAGTGTTATGCCCAATGCAGGGATACCACAGAACGTCGACGGCAGGAATATCTATCTTGCCTCGGCTGAATATTTCGGAGAATATGCCAAGAGATTTGCCCAGGCCGGGATCCAGATAATTGGAAGCTGCTGCGGCACTACCCCTGAATTTACGCGGACCATGAGAAAAGCGCTGCAAGCAGTCAGACCGGAAATTCGGATCCAGAGAAACTTGACCATCCCCCAAGAGAAAGATATCAAAGATATTATCCCCCCGGAAAAACGCTCGTTATTAGCACACAAAATAAGTAAAAATGAATTCGTAACTTCCGTTGAGATAGTGCCTCCGAAAGGTTCCTATGCTTCCCAGGCGGTTGAACAGGCGAAAGTCTTAAAAGCAGCCGGCGTGGATACTATTAATATCCCCGATGGCCCTCGTGCGATGTCACGTATGAGTGCCAGCTATTTATCTTTGATAATCCAAAACCAAGCTAATATTGAAGTTATCCAGCATTATACCTGCCGGGATAGAAATCTTCTGGGCATGGTAGGAGACCTTTTAGGAGCTTTTGCGTCTGGAATAAAAAACCTCTTGGTGATAACCGGAGACCCTCCCAAGATGGGCACATATCCTGATGCTACGGCAGTGTTTGATGTGGATTCAATCGGCTTGGTCAATGTTGTATTCAGTTTGAACTGCGGCCGGGACTTAGGCGACAATCCCCTTCCCTCCCCAACTGGTTTTTTTATAGGTGTCGGAGTTAATCCAGGTGCCCCTGACCTTGATTATGAGATACGCCGTTTTGAATGGAAAGTTAAAGCAGGTGCACAATTTGCGATCACACAACCTGTTTTTGATATAGAAATATTTCATACCTTTTATAAAAGGATCGAGCACATCCGTATTCCTTTGATCGCAGGAATCTGGCCTCTGGTAAGCATTAGAAATGCTGAATTCATGAACAATGAAGTCCCCGGTGCTCATGTCCCGGATGAAATCATGAAAAAATTAAGATCCACTTCTACGCGTGAGGAAGCTCAAAATGCAGGCATACAGATCGCACGGGAAACCGCTAAAGAACTGAAACCCCTCATCACCGGTATTCAAGTATCTATGCCTTTCGGAAATGTGGATTATGCTCTGGAAATACTGAAAGATTTTCTATAATTTTAAATTTGACTTTTCAATCTACCCTGATTATATGTTTTCTAAGGAGTATAAACATGATTAAAAAAATCTCTGCTTTGTATTTGCTATTCTTATTTTTAGCTCTAGCACCTGCAGCTCAAAATTTAGCCATAAAGGGTGCAACCATTCTGACTATGACCAATGGTACTGTTCCCAATGGTACCCTTATCATCCAAAAGGGAAAAATAACTTATTTGGGAGTAGATATTCCCATTCCCTCGGACATAAAAATCCTTGATCTGAATGGAAAATATGTGATGCCCGGAATTATCGACAC
>Ga0180433_10011892_pt1 | contig 10256 bp, 8 predicted proteins | sample SS_ome_8_FD_132980 | JGI IMG/M metagenome (GOLD analysis project Ga0180433, IMG submission 132980) | Hypersaline lake sediment archaeal communities from the Salton Sea, California, USA - SS_1_D_1 metaG | ecosystem: Environmental > Aquatic > Non-marine Saline and Alkaline > Hypersaline > Sediment...
ATGTCGACTAATTCAACGGGTACCCCCACCTGAACGGTAATCGGCCTGAATTCGATGGGTGGCTCAATAAGACCAACAACAAAGAATTCCTTCAGCAGAACATCCCGAAGTTTCTCTGCTCAGACGAGGATTTTACGGAAGTTTTTAACTACCGATGGTGGATGATCACAAAGCATCTGAAGCAGTGGGAGGAAGACGGTAAACGCTTCTTCGTTTTCACAGAGTTCCCAGGATTTCCAGGCTGGGCCGCTGACAGCGGGGCGATTCCTGCACCCGCGGGACATCAATTCTACGATTTACGGTGGCTTCGCGATCCGAAGTTTCTCCGATCCTACGCTGGTTACTGGCTCACCGGGCCACCAGCCAGAACGATGCAGGCCCAGAACAACACCTGGCTTTCAACGTTGCCGCGGCCCCAAAGTCATCATTATACAAGTTGGATGGTCGATGCCGCTGAGGCATTTCTCGAGGTGCATCCTGATGGTGCTTGGCTGGATCAGATGCTGCCGGCAATGGAGACGCATCAGGCGATCTGGGACCGCATTTTCCGTGTGGATGCACCGGACGCTGTCACCGATGGGCTTTACAAGTGTCTCGATATGTATGACGCCAACGAATTCACGCTCTCAACGACCCTTGGCCTGATTGCGTCGCAAGGCAGTTTCGCCGAGTACACGGCAGCGATCAACGATGATCCACCGTATCGTGGCCAGGAACGCTGGCGGCGGTACTTCACGGACGGAAAAGGGTGGCAGGCGGCATTTGAGGCCGGCCTGAGGAATATTCCCCTTGTCTATCCCCAAGCATCCGCTTTAGCCAACTACCGCACTATCCCGCAGGCGTTTGGTGGAAATCACGACTGGTACCTCGATCGTGATGGTCATCGCCGGGAAAAAAATCCAGTCAGTTACCCCAACTGCTTCACGGTGCGTCCCTCGCTCAATTGTTACATGTATGGTAACTATGCCGCTCTCGCCAGTCTCTACCTTCTTCGTGCGGCTGACACGGGCAGCCTGACGGCCCAGGCGAGCGCAGCAGAATATGCTAACCGAGCGAACGACTTGCAGGACCGAATCCTGCGGGTACTTTGGCATCAACCGGCTGCAGGCGACCAGTATCAATTCTACGAAAAACGCGGAAACTGTGCCGATCCCTTCTTCTTTTCCAGGCTCGCTGGTGACAACGTGCACACCGGAGGCGTGGTGGACACGCTCAGCGTTGTCCGAGAGACCGTCGGATACACGCCGTGGTACTTTCAACTCTTGCCCGTTGACGACGTCCGGTATGACATTGCGTGGAAACAGTTTGATGACCGAATGGGATTTCGGCAGCCGTTCGGGATGTCCACAGCAGAATACCGTCACGACTTTTTCAACGAAATGTCGTATGGCTGGAATGGTCGTGGCTGGCCGTTTCAGAACTCCGTGGTGTACAAGGCCTATGCCAACTACCTAAGGAACTACAAGACAGAACGAGGCGGCATCACGGAATCTGATCGGGCGTTGCTGTTTGACCATATCAGGCAGTATGTAGAACTCCATGGACGCCGGCGAAGTATTGGGGAATGGTATCTGCCGCGGACCGGAGGATACCGGATGCCCGGCGGGGGCGAAGTCGTGCAAAGCCTCCCAGCAATGGGGAAGGGGTTCGGCGACGTACAGGATTATTTTCACTCGACTTTTCCTGACATGCTGATTGCAGATCTGATTGGAGTTCAGGCAAGCCATTCGAATCGGCTTACGATTCATCCGCTCCTGCCGAAAGAGGCTTGGGAGTTCTTCTATCTCGGGGAACTTCGGTATCACGGTCACGAGATTGATCTCCTCTGGAAACGCGACTGGTTGTCCGATGAGCCCGGTGATCAGAGCCGGTTGCTCGTCTGGGTTGACGGGAAAATAGCTGCGGCAGGAGATGACCTCCGGAAGCCATTGGAAATTGTGTTACCGTGAAAGGCCTCGTTGGGGGCCGCTCAAACTGAGAAAGTGTTCATTGTGATGACGAACAGGCAGGACGGCCCACGAACCCGCCTCACGGCCGTCGGCGTCGCCGGTTTCTTGTTTCTTGCCACTGGGTATCTGTGGGCTGGGGAGAAGCCCGCAGCTGTGGACTATTGCGAGCGGCTTGAACAGGAAATACAGGGCCGTAAACATGGCTTTCTTGCCGGGAATTCGACCTACTATGTGGGCGGCTTCCACGCCTGTTGGGCGAAGCTGGAGGATGAGACGATCGGCCTGACCCACCCCTTTCACCATGACCTGAGGGCCCGCGGCGCGGCGCTGGTGAAGAGCGAGATAGTCGGTCCTGAGAACACTGGGGTGGGCAACGACTATATGGGTTGGGAGTTCTACAAGGATACCCGCGTGCTTTATGGAAGCGTCATTATCAACGGAGCGGTTTTTGAGAAGCCAGTGCCGGCGAGCATGCGGTGGCGTCCAGATCGGATGATTTGCGTCTACCAAATCGGTGATGTGACGATCCGTGAAGAGAAATTTATCAGTAGCAGCGATGCGGCAGCCTCAGTCATCACTGCATCAACCCCCGTGACGCTGGAATTTTCCGGGCATAGTCTGTTTACCCGCCACAGCGTTTCATCCTCAGCGACAGCAAGACTCAGCAGGGACAAGAAGACCATCCTGATCAAGGAGGGAGGCACGATGAAGTCGCGTCCCGATCCTGATGGACCTGAGCGGGTTGGGCCGGCGGTGTACACCGGGATGACCACTGCTCTGAGTGCATCGGTGGAAATCGGGAAGACCCTGGTTTTGAGACGGGATGAGCAGGGCGTGCAGCATTACCGGTTTCGCGTGCCTTGTGGGCAGGCAGGGGTCGTTGTCTCCTGGGCGATGCACGATCAAGCCGAAGTTGCCGAGCGGTCGGCGGAGGAGATCACTCGCCTGCATCACCGGGCCTTGGTTGAGAAAACCGCTGAGATGAACAGGCTGCTGAACGACGAAGTCCCTTGGTTTCGCTGCCCCGACGAGCGGTTTGTCGACATCTATTATTATCTCTGGTCGCTCTATCTGATGTACTCAATCGACGTCGGCAGGGGCTGGGAGTGCGAGAATCATACGCAGACAGCGGTCAATAATTTTCTTGGCATTCACCGTTACGACGCAACTTTCCAGATCAAAGTCGGTGCCTGGACGCGTGATAAGGCACGGTTTGCCTATGGGAATGTATTGACCTGGAAACACCTCACGCAGAATGGCCATTTCCGCGAGCTGCCCAACGGCATTCGGCTGCTTTCAGACAATAAGGGTGTCAGCTGGCACAGCGGGGCATACGGCGGTGAGGCGTCCGAGCATGTGCGTGGCGCCTGGCAAATCTACCACCATACGGGCGACAAGGAATTCCTGCGGCAGGCCTATGAGGGGCACTTCGAAAAATTGTTTTGGAAGCGATTGGGAAGCTTTGCAATGAATGAGTTCGAGGTTGCCACGCTCCTTGAGCGGATGGCACTTGAACTGGAAAAGGATGAAGATGCGGTGCACTGGCGGGGCCTGGTGCGTCGGGATCCCGAACATGTCCGCAGGATGTTCGACCAGCGGTGGGAGGTGAACGGCGTGCCGAACTACTTCGCAGCACCGCGTGATGGGATGCTTATGACCAATTCTTTTTGGTGCATGCGGGTGCCTCAGTTCCCGAGGGAGTATGCAACCGCTATGGTGAGGCACTGGGCAATTGATCGCAACGAGGGTTTTTTTGGTGATTTCTTTCCGTTGGCGATGGCAAAGAGATCGATGCGGAAATTTGCATCGGGGGATGATCAAGCCTTTGGCTATACGCCCGACACTGCCTACTTCACGCTTGACGGCATGTTTCGGCAAAGACTGGAAGAAGCTCCGGGCCTCACGGTGAACCACATCGTCAACTACAATTGGCACGATGAGTGGGGTATGCCGGTCGCGCCTGAAGCCTACCGTCGGGATTGTAGCCTTTTCGGTGATCAATACTCGAATTTCAATGCCGGGAAGATTCTGCTGTTTTTGGAGGGGTTTGGAGGGTTGGAGTATTCGCTCGTGAAAAAACGGTTGACGGTGCGGCCTGCGAAGCCGGCAGTATGGAAGTGGATGGAAATCCGCCTGCCGATTGACGGGCGGTGGACCAAAATTCGGTACGAGGGTGAGACCGTGACCGTGAATGGTTGCCCGCTCGAATGGCGGGATGATCGTATCGGGGGGGTGCCTCAAGCGGAGCAAAATTCTTTCGTCCGAGGGCGTCCCCACAGGCGGGGCCAAGAGAAGCTCGTTACGATCGGGTCGGTGGAATAGCCCGCCTTGTTCGGTGACTTCTCGCGGGCCTGAGGTCACTTCCTTGTCCGAAATCATCCCCAAGGCGTCGCTGGATACGTGGTTGTTGGTGGCTGGTCTATCTTGATGTGTTGGTGGGGAGTCCTGCGAAAGCTGTGCTAGCATGAAGCGACGGGTTGCCCTACTTATTGAAACCTCGAGCGCCTACGGCCGCGATCTGCTTTCGGGAGTGCTCCGCTTTATGCGAACGCACGATGAGTGGTCGGTTTTTCTCGAACAGCGCGACCTCTGGAAAAAGCCGCCGGGTTGGCTCACTGATTGGCAGGGTGATGGGATCATTTCACGAGCCACAACGCCAGCACTGCTGGAAGCTGTGAGGCGAAATACCGTCCCGCTTGTTGACACAACTGACCGCCACGGTGAGACGACCGTGCCAGCGGTTCGCTCAGATGATGCTGCGATTGGGCGAATGGCGGCTGAGCATTTGCTTGATCGCGGCTACCAGCATTTTGGATTCTGTGGCTTCAAAGGCGAGGCCTGGTCCGTGCGGCGGGAGCAGGCCTTCGTCGAAGTAATCCGCAGCAGAAATGGAGCAGACTGTCGGATTTTTAATTCGCGCTGGCACGGCCCCCTCGCGCAGCCATGGGAGGTCGAGCAGGACGATCTGCTTCACTGGCTGCGGCAATTTGACGCCCCCTTTGCTGTCATGGGCTGCAACGATGTGCGTGGGCAGCAGATTATCGATGCCTGTTCGAAGCTTGAGCTGAGTGTTCCAGAGCAGGCTGCGGTTTTGGGTGTCGACAATGACGACTTGCTCTGTCGCATCTGTTCTCCTCCGCTATCCAGCGTCATCCCCAACGCCACGCTGGTCGGCTACCGCGCCGCCGAAACCCTCTCAAACCTGATGCAGGGCATCGATGTCGGCTGCCAGCCCCAGTTGATCAAACCATTGGAAGTGGCGATCCGGCAGTCAACGGACGTCGTGGCCATCGGCGACCGCCGAATCGCGGCGGCTGTCGGTTTTATCCGTCAACATGCGTGTCGCGGTCTCAGTGTAGAAGAAGTTGTCAGCCATGCGGCAATCTCACGAAGCACATTGGAGCGGCAATTTCGAAGCTACTTTCAGCGGACGCCCCAGCAAGAAATACGGCGGGTCCAGGTAAAGCGGGCCAAAGAATTGCTCATCTCAAGTGAACTGCCAGCCGAACGAATCGCCATACGCTGTGGATTTGAGCATCCAGAATATTTTTATGTTGTGTTCAAGCGACTGGTGGGCTGCACGCCCTGCAAATTTCGCCAACAACGGAAACCCAAAGCGTCGTCAGAGGGTGATAAAATATAGTAGGCGGGAAACGCTGATTCTCATGGTCGAGAGGTTTTCTTCGGCCGATTCTATTTCTGAGGGGGCTGCCTCATTGTTTTCGTTGTCATCGAGTAGGAGGGCAGATCATGAGTGAGCAACTCATTGTGTCGCGTCAGAGCCGCCAGTTCCAGCGGTTGTCGAGCAAAGCTGGTTTTACGTTGATTGAACTGCTGGTCGTCATTGCGATCATCGGTGTTTTGGTTGGCCTGCTCCTGCCAGCGGTTCAGCAGGCCCGCGAAGCCGCTCGGCGTTCCGCCTGTATCAATCAGACAAAGCAGCTTGCGCTCGCGGTCTTGAACTATGAGGACACCTCAAAATATTTGCCGTCCGCGAACGCCTCGCCACGATGGAAGAGTATTCGCAATAGTACTGGTAACTGGCATCGCTATAGTTGGATAACACTGATCTTACCGTTTATGGAAGAAGCCCAGCTCTATGATCAGGTCGTGGCAGTTGGAAATAATCCCTGGGATGGGGGCGGGAGCCCTTTCATGGTGCAGCCCGGAACTCTGCTCTGCCCATCAGAGCTGATTCGTACGCAGCCACTAGTAAATAATCGCGGCATGACAAATTACCGGATTTGCCGTGGTGATATCCCGATGTTCACAGGTTACTGGGAAAGGCGTGGTGTCGGTGTCACCGGTGATCAGAACGGAAATGACCGGCGGTTTAAGCTCAAGGACATAACAGATGGGCTGTCGAAAACGATCATGGTCGGGGAAGCCCGCGTTGGGCAACATGGCGGAGGTGTTTACGATGGTGGACTCGGCGTGGACAGCACGGTGAACGATTCGACCATCCCGCCGTCGGCATGTGCGGCTCTTGTGGAGGCAGATGGGCTCTTTAGGTCAGCGGTTGATTCTGGAGATCAACTTGTTGGTACGCGATGGGGAGACTCGTACAATGGGTACACTGCCTTTTTCGTTCACGCTCCGCCGAATTATCCGCGGTGTGGTGTGCGGACCGAGAACTGGGCTTGCCTGCCCGCAAGTAGTTATCACCCTGGTGGGGCCGTCTTTGCTAAGTGTGATGGTTCGACAACCTTTGTCACAGACGGTGTCGATTGCGGTGACCCCACGGTGGGCCAGACAAACGGTCAATGGTACACCGGGGAATCGGAGCGCGGGGTGCTTGGAGCGATGGGGTCGGTCCGCGGCGGGGAGCCGTCGGCCCTGTAGCGGCCTCCATTGTGTCGGCCGTCCGGACGGACGGGTGGGGGTGCCTTCTGGCAAGACTGAAGCAGGAACTTATGAGCTTTCTGACGCGTCATCGACAATCTGGAAACTGGTGCGGTGGGTCGCAGCTGAACCTCGACCTGCTTTTGCTCGGAGGTCCGGTGCTGGCAGCCGCGGTGGCACTGCTGGGATGCGGATCCTCAGGGCCGTCGGTTCAATTTGTCGAGGGTTCGGTCTTGGTTGACGGTCGGCCGCTGGATGGTGCGGAAGTCAGTTTTTCCCCGCTCGAGCCGGGACTTGGCCTAGCTGCGGTCGGCCGCACCGATGCGGGGGGGCGGTTCACCCTCAACCCGCAGGTGGGAAAGCCTGGTGCGGGGACATTGGTGGGTAGCTACCGAGTGACTATCCGCAAGCGAAAACCCGACGAGGCTGCCGAAGAGGCGTTGAGCACCGATGACCCGAACTACGGGAAACGGCGGCCGATCCCGCAGGGGAGTGGGCCTCCAAAATGGCTTGTGCCCGTTGAATATACGGCGAACGAAACAACACCACTGCGGGCAGACGTCCAGAAGGGGAGAAACACCTTCCGTTTCGAAATTCAGTAGCGAAATGTCGGCCATGCGAGAGACTGTAGAATTCGGTTTATCGCATCTTCGGGATGCTCTTTCGTTCCCTGACCGGGCCAGCAGACTATTTTCACGGTCTGCTAAAATTCTCTTTGCTTCAGCCGAAAGGGTTGGCGTGGTCGCTTCGCGGGTACCGGGGCAACTGACGGCCAAACCGCGGTTGTTTTCGTGAGCTTTCGGTGGCCGACAGGGCGAGGCTATGCCCGAGCAAGACTCTCTTCCGGTGTTGGTCGGCTGCCTGGTGGCAGCGGGATTTTTCGCCTGGCTCTGGCGGATGGCTGGTCAGGCGATCTGGCTGGGGTTGGCTTTGGCGGTGGGGGCTGTCGGCATTGCGGCGGCCACCGTTGACCACCTCACCATCACCGACCGCGAGGAACTGGAACTGCTGCTCCCGCGGCTGGCGAAAGCGGTCCAGGAGAAGAATCTCCCGACGGTCCTGGCGAGCATCGCCCCCGAGGTGCGGCCAGTGCAGCGGCAGGCCGAAGACGCCGTCAAGCGATTCCAGCCCAGCCAGGTGGTGATCACCAAGCTGGAGGTGGAGGTAGACCAGACGAAAGCTCCGCTGAGGGCGGAGGCTGAACTGCTGGTGCGGGTGAGCGGCCGGTTTGCCGAGCAGAATGAAGCGACAGGCATTGTCGCGGCGACAGTGACCCTGGAAAAACGCGATCGCTGGCTCGTCACCGACTGCGTTGTCAGGCCGGCTGAGCCGTTTGGCGAACGGCGGTAGGCAGGCGAGGGCCGGTCGGACTGTTGCCAGCCGCCGGCCCCCGCTGCCACCGTTCGGGTCGAGTGCTCAGATGTTATTTCCGAGCAGGCTCCGCAGTGAGAAACTCTCGTCGAAGACGCTGCCGAGTTCAGCCAGCACCTGTCGATAGGCAATAATCTGCTCGTCAACGATCCTGACGATCTGCTCGTCTCTCGTGAACTCAGGGTGGGCTATGAAGGCCGCCTGCCAAGCCGTCAGGCTCTTCTCGTAGGCAGACTGAGCGGCCTCAAGATCCCCTGCTTCCAGCGTGCGGCTGGCACGAGCAGTTGCTTCTCTGGCCCGCAGTCCTTCTGGAGTTGAGGCAACCGTTGCCGTTGACATCCAGGTGTCAAAGTTCAACACATCCCGCAGCCGCTTGATTGTTTCAGCGTTTGCACGAGCATCGTCGAGAAGCTGACAGAGGCTCTTCGCCTCTGCCTGCTGAGATTCAGGCAGGACTGCTGCTACCGTTGACCAGGGAATGTCAAGCTGCCCCTCGATGGCTTCAGCCAGCTTCGCCTGTTCAACACTGCGATCGACGACCGGCAGGTCAAGAATCGTAACCTCCTTTGGCGTCAGCATTTCCCGCCGCAGTTGCAGCATGGCCTGCTTTGCCTTCCCAAGCATGTCCTGCAGCCGGCTTTCCAGAATCGCTGCCCGCTCCTGCTCAGCCCGGAGGATCCAAAGCGGCATCGGCCTGTCGCTGGTGGCGATCTGCTGATGGGTCAGATCCTGGATTTTTGCCAGCACATCGTTCCAGGCAGCAACCGTTGCTGGACCGAAGTCACCGCTGGACTCCAGTGCATGAGCCCGCCTGAGGGCGGTGAACATTGGCTGAGCGGCTTCAATGAGTGGCATTCCCTGCTGTTCCTGCTCCGTACGAGCAGCGGGTGAGAAACTAGCGACCGAGTGCTTCACGAACGAACGACTTGCCGCAGCTGTGTTGACAACGGCACCCGGCACCTGCGCAAAGGCATAGAGCAGACCGGTAATCACCATGCAGATGCCCAATATCACCTCTTCGGTGAAGAGCACGCGACTGGGGTGGGTCAGTTCGTCGGTGACCTCGGCGATCGGATTGTGATACGACTCGGTCGGATGCTTGCGGCTGCCCAGCCGCGAGGTGGCGAAGAACATGTCAGGGGTCCTTTCTGACGAGGAAAAACTCGTTTGCCAATTTCAAAATGAAATCAACACGTCACTTTCGCTAGTGGCCGCAACGTGCGGTCGCGAAATGGTTTCCGTTGAGAAGCCCGACCGGCACGCCCCTGATTGATGCCGATCGGTCGGTGAAGAACTGTACGCGCGCGAACCGGCGTGGGTTCACATGTTTTTTCCGATCGCAGATTTGGCTGCGATGACGCCTGCTTGATTGTGTCCGGCTACCTGATGGACAGTTGGCCGCGCGGCGGAGGCCTGCCCATCGTCTGGCGACGCCACCTTGGAGAGCAAGGGGCAGCAGCCGGTGTTTGAGTTGATCATGCCCGGGCGATTCAATTGCAGGCCAGCAGCCCCCAAGGGGGTGAGATCAACTTGTGTACGCCGATTCGGTGGAAGTACGGACAAGATCCTCAGCCAGTGGGCGGTGAGGTGGGATGCCGGCCGTCTCGAGGTAGCCGTGGTAGGCCCGCACTCCCTCTTCTGCTGAAAGGTCCTCATTGGCCACCGCCCGCAGGAACCGGACAAAGGCCCGCTGGTCTTCGGCCGCGTTGATCTTGCGGCCGAAGAGGGCGACCCGGGCCCCGTGTCGCTTGGCATCTGCTACCAGGGCAAAGGCATCGTGGGTGGTGCCGGCACTGCCGCCGAGGATGCCGACGACCAAGCTGCGGTCATAGCCGGCCAGCTGCTCCATCACCGTCGGACCGAGGTAGGGGATCTTCAAAAAGATCGGCCGGCCTGACGCCGGCACGCCGGCCAGGCAGCGGACAACGTGGTCGGCAAGAAAGCGATCGAGCGTGGCCGGTGGGCTGTTTCCGCGGCCGTCGGGGTCGCGGATGCAGTTGGGATAGAAGACCTCAAGAAAGTGCTGAAAGCCCTGCTGCTCGGCGGCGATCCGAAACTCGCGATAGGCCGTGAGCATCGCCCGGTCGGCCTCGG
>Ga0180433_10011894_pt1 | contig 10253 bp, 8 predicted proteins | sample SS_ome_8_FD_132980 | JGI IMG/M metagenome (GOLD analysis project Ga0180433, IMG submission 132980) | Hypersaline lake sediment archaeal communities from the Salton Sea, California, USA - SS_1_D_1 metaG | ecosystem: Environmental > Aquatic > Non-marine Saline and Alkaline > Hypersaline > Sediment...
AACAAACGCTAAAAATATTTGAGATTGGCAGTTCGTACAACATATCGGAAACAAGAGCATATAATTATACTGCTCCTTCCCGGACAACTGGCACGGCCTTAAAACCATCGCTTATAAAAATAAATGGCTCGACTATTACTTTGGCTTATAGAGACACACTTGACGGCGCTAAAAACACCATACTGTTATTTGATATTTCTTCATCATACGAAATATCGGAAATAGACACACTTAAAAGTTTTGATCTTAATCAAAATGCTTCAGGCTATTTTGAACTTTTTGAAATCGACGACAAATACGGATTGCATTATGGCGGCGGTAATGGTGCTTCAGTAATTGTTTTTGATATCGAGCTGCCACTAACGTATGAAACTGGTGATCAATTTTCAATTAAGTACGACAACTCAAGCGTACAGTATTTCCACAACGGTGTATTACTTAGTGACTTAACAGAGATTTTATCAACTGAAGACCTTGACCAAAAACTTTACTTGGACTCATCATTTTATGATGTTGGCGGTTCTGTTTCAGATGTCAGATTTGGTCCGTTAGCGAGTAACAATTACAAAGATGTTGGGGGCGATAAACCGACAGGAACCGGTGATGTAAGTCAAGTAAAATCTTGGTTGCAGAGTTTGATGGAGTCGGCTACTTATGGCGAAACACAAATAACTGGTGGCTATGTAAAAACAGAATTTTTGGATGTAGAGACTCTTTTGGTTGGTGGAATAGAGGATGGAATTACTGTCTCAGATGGTTTCATAATGGACACTGATGAAAACCTTATCATAGATTTTGCCACTGCAACGATTACTGTTAAAGATCCAGACGGATTACTAATTGATTCAGATGGCGGGGTTACGGTCAACGGTCAAATAGAAGTAAACAGCTCAGAAGGTATTCTTATAAACGGCGGCGGCGATATGACGTTAATATCAACAACAACTGATCGTGCTGATATTCTGTTTAAACATGAAAGTGACTCCGATAGTCAGCTTAACATTGGATTCAATCCAAGTGTTGGATCTGATTATAGATTTCAATTTTTACCTTCAACCGATGATTTTGTAATGCTTGAAATGGGAACATCTACCGCAAGATTTCAAGCATGCAATATATACGCAAACAATGCAAAAATAAATTCAGCAGTCGATATATACTTTCAATCTGGCCGTAATATAGTATCTGAAGTTGCTGAGGCTGGTATTTATGGTGTAAAATTAGAGGATGACTTAGGTGTGTCGCAAAATATGCTGTATATGTCTGCAACTCCTATAGGCGGTACTGCTTACATAAGACAGAGAATGACAACACAAAACATTGGATTGCTGACTGATTCAGAAATGGATGATTTAATCCCAGGCAATGGTGATTGCATATTTTACATAGCTTTAGACGATATCTGGGCTCTTTACCGTGATCAGGGCGGCACAAGAAGAAAAAGAAATGTTACGTAATACACAATTAAAAGGAGTAAACCATGATTGAAAACTTAGTAGTAGGAATAGTACTATCCATTGCAACAGCAGCAGGTACGTACTTGACGAAGATTGTTGCAAATTTCTTTAAGTCAAAAACAAAGAATGAAAAATTGCGAGGAATTATTGATGCAATTAATGAAATTGTAATTATTTGTGTTAAGTCTACCGCTCAGACGGTAAAGAAACAGGCTAAAGAAGAATTAAATGGTCAAAGTCTTTCTCCTGAAATTGCTAAAAAAATCTTCGATGGTGCATTCACAGAAGTTAAATCTTTAATACCTGCGGCAATAGAAGATGATGTAGTAAATTTACTGCCAAACATTGATGGGTATGTCAGGCACAAAATAGAATCAGCAGTGCACGATTTAAAAACAACAACGGTAAGTAAGATGGAAACGTTTGTTTGCAATTCAGTTGAAGAAATTGAAAATCTTAAAATCTAATGAGGAGAGTACAATGAACCAAGAACAGCAGAACCAGAAAAATCAAATTGTTACTAACAAACTTAAAGAAGCTATTGGTGCTCAGTACATCACTATACTGGAACTCAGTGCAGAAAACGAAATACTTAAACAACAAGTAGCAGGATTAGTAAATAACCCAGAACCAGTTGAACCAGAAGTAGTAAAATAAAGTACTTGAGTTCTTTAAGCATTTCATGTATTAATTAGGTAGGTTATTTTACTACATTTAGGGGAAGTATGGAAACACACGCTGAACAGACTGCAGAAATAGAATTAACACCATTAGTAGATTGGGCAAATGCACCTACTGTCAGAGACCTGCAACAGAACTTAGAAGACGCTCATAAAGATGATTTTGCTTACCGAGCTAAAGTTAGAAGATGGCTTGACTACCGGAATATCGAAGGGGAAGCTACACCTAAGAAAATTGTAGGGCGCTCCTCAGTTGCACCTAAGTTAATTCGGAAACAGGCTGAATGGCGGTATTCCTCTTTGGAAGAACCCTTTTTATCTACTGATAATCTATTTACAGTACGCCCTACTACAGCAGGAGATATCGAACGTAGTCGCCAAAATAGTTTAATACTTAATAACCAGTTTGATACTCAAATTGACAAAGTAAAGTTTATTGGCGACTATGTTCGAGATGCTGTAGATACCGGTCGAGTAATTGTCGAAGTAGGTTGGGTCACTGAAGAAGTACCAGTTACACGTATAGTACCTGAATACACCTATGTACCGGCAGATGATTTAGCTTTAGCTGAACAGTATATTCAACTGGCTCAATTAAAGCTACAGAGTGAGGATTTATACTTTAATCGAGTGGATGAAGGTATAGATAAAGCGATAATGATCTACGCAGAAACAGGTCAGTTATACGCTGCAGAACAGACTAGTGAAGTAGAAGTCCAAGAAGTTGTAGAAGTAAAGAACCAGCCTTGGATTGAAGTATGTGAATCAGAGAATATACTTATTGACCCATCTTGCGGTGGCAATATAGAAAAAGCGCAGTTCATTGGTAAAAAGCATAAAGCATCTTTGTCTGATTTACGGAAAGATGGGCGTTATAGTAATCTGGATCAGTTATTAATTGAATCTGCTAATCCTATACATGATCCAGATTTTAAAGATAGCTCTGATATCCATACATTTGCATTTGAAGATAAGCCCAGAAAACAGTTTGTTGTAAATTCATACTGGGGTTACTGGGATATAGATGGTGACGGGATAACTGTTCCGTTTGTAGCTTCATGGGTTGGCAATACAATGATCCGGCTAGAGAAACAGCCATTTCCGTTTAACCAACCCCCGTTTGCAACAGCAGTATACATGCCTATACGCCGATCAGTAAATGGCGAACCTGATGCTGAATTACTCATTGAGAATCAAAGAGTTGTAGGCGCTACTATGCGAGGCATGGTTGATTTATTGGCTCGATCTGCTAATGCTCAGACGGGCACTAAAACGGGCTTTCTGGACGCATCTAATGAACGTAGGTATGCGAGAGGTGAGAACTATAAGTTTCAGGCAAATGGAGATCTCAGGCATTCTGTATACCAGCATACGTTTCCTGAAATACCTCAATCTGCCTATAATATGCTTACTCTGATGAACACAGAGGCAGAGAGTCTTACTGGCGTTAAAGCCTTTGCAAGTGGTATAAACAGCCAAGCCTTGGGCAATACAGTAGGTGGTGGTAGAGATGCATTAGATGCAGCAAGTAAGCGAGAAGCAGGCATTTTACGGCGTTTAGCTAAAGGTATCCTTGATATAGGCCGTATGATTATTGCTATGAATGCTGAATGGCTATCAGAAGAGGAAGTAATAAGAGTTACTGATAATGAGTTTATTAAGGTCAGGAGAGACGATTTAGCGGGTAAATATGACCTTAAATTAAATATAAGTACTGCTGAGGATAACCATCGTAGAGCGCAAGAATTGGCCTTTATGCTACAAACAACCGGCCCTAATGGAGACCCGGGTGAAGTCAGACTAATTCGAGCTGAAATTGCCCGTTTACGTAATATGCCTGAATTGGCTCAGCGTATCGAGAATTACAAGCCAGAACCTGATCCAGTAGCAATGCAGGAAATGGAACTGAAGTTTAAGCTGTTAGAAGCACAAATAGCCAAAGAACAGATGTTGGCTCTTAAACACCGTACTGAGGCCGAAGCTAATGGCTATCGAGGAGTTAAGGATGGAGCACAAGCTGAGCTTAATATGGCAAAAGCTGGTACAGAGTCTGCGAAGATACGAAATATGCATAGTGACTCTGACAACAAAGACTTGGATTATCTGCAAAAATACAATAATGTCGGGCATCGACAGGAGATTGAAAAGAAGAATGTGGATGCACTTAATGAAATCAGTAAAGAAGCAATCAAAACAAGACTAGCTGGTAAGGATAAAAAGGAGTAGCATGGGACAATCTATTGAGGCACTTGATGCACTTATTACGGCCAATAAACGGTATATAGAAGATGGTAATGCACTACAGCGTTTAAAACAAAATGCAGATTTTCAGAGACTTTTCTTAGATTTCTACATTAATGAGCAATCAGTTAATTTAGTTAAGAATAAAGCAGCTTTGCACCTACAAGAACCTGCTGAACAGAAATACTTAGATGCCCAACTATTAAGTGTGGGTTTGTTTTACCAGTTTATGCAAGAAGTTGAACAAGTAGCAAAACAGGCTACTGATTCCATCCAGGCTGCTGAAGAGGAAAAAGAAATGCTAATACATGAAATGAGCACAAGGTAAGGAGTAAGCTATGAATACTGAGAATACAGATTATCTTGATATGTCAGAAGCAGAATTTGCAAAACTACCTGTACCTTCTTTTGCTGCAGATTTAGAAGAAGAAACTGGTGTTTCTGATGATACTGATACAGCCGAGGATACTGATGAAGATGAAGCTATAGCTGATGCACAGCCGGCCGATGATTCTGAAGAGGAAATTACAGAATCTGATGAAGAAACAGCAGAGGCTGACGTAGCAGAGGAAAAGGTAACGAATACTGAAGAAGAACCAGAAAAGACAGAATCTGCTGCAATAGACTACGAGGCTGAGTATGCAAAACTCATGGCTCCGTTTAAAGCAAATGGTAAAGAAATAACACCTAAATCCCCAGAGGATTTAGTTAGATTGGCTCAAATGGGTGCCAATTATCATGCAAAAATGGCAGCCATGAAGCCTAACAAAAAGGCTCTTAAAACACTTGAGAATAATGGTTTATTGGATCAAGATAAATTAGCCTTTTTGATTGATGTAAGTAAAGGCAAGCCTGAAGCTATTGCTAAGCTAATTAAAGAACACAACATTGATCCATTAGATGTGGATTTGGACCAAAGTGAACAATATAAACCTTCCGATTATTCTGTTAGTGATGCAGAATTAGCACTCGATTCGGTACTTGATGCCATTAGTGCATCTCCCAAGCGTGAGTCAACTATTGATGTCATTACAAAACAATGGGATGATCAAAGTCGTGAAAATGCCGCAGCCAATCCTCACATTATCAAGGTAATCAATGAGCACATGGAAAATGGTATTTACGATGTAGTACAGCAAGAAGTAGACTATCAGCGCAGTATAGGCAAAATGGTATCCGTTTCTGATTTAGAAGCGTATAAATTAGCAGGAGAGCAGCTAGAATTAGCAGGTAGATTACCTGGTGTTCCCCGACCAATGGGTAAGGCACCAGTAACAGCACCTATCGATTCAAGAGCAAGCCAAGCTAAAGAAAAAGCCCGTATAGCAAAGAAGAAAGCTGCTAAGCCTACACAGACAAGACCGGGTAATTCGTTACCTGCAAACATTAATCCTCTCAACATGACCGAAGAGGAATTTAAAAAGTTTGATCCCAGAACTATTGGGGTTAGCTTATAGGAGAAATCACTATGGCTCGTATGTATAATACTGGTGGTGCTACTTCCGATATCGGTGCCAACCAACTACAAGATTTTTATTACCAGAGAAAGGCTCTTGAAGACCTTAAAAAAGAAGAGTATTTTTTGCCTTTGGCTTCTGTAGAAGGAATGCCAAAACACCACGGGAAAAAGATTAAACTTTACCACTACATTCCATTGCTGGATGACAGGAATGTGAATGATCAGGGTATTGATGCAGCAGGCGCTTTGCTTACTGCTACCCTGTGGTATGTATTTATTGACGGTGCTTTGGTACCAGATGCAATCGTTACGGCTAATTCTGACGGTTTTGCTGATGAAGCAACGGCAGTTGCTGCAGTTGCCGCTGCCGTCAGTGCAACTACTATTACTCAGACTACGGCGGATACATATGCAATAACTCTTGGTACCGGTAACCTTTATGCATCAAGTAAAGATGTTGGTACAATCGCAGCAAAACTGCCTCCTCTTACTGAAGCAGGCGGTAAAGTCAACCAGGTAGGTTTTACCAGAGTTGAACTAGAAGGTGAACTTGACAAATTTGGTTTTCATGATACCTATACTCAGGAATCAATTGACTTTGATTCTGATCCTGAGCTGATGATGCATGTCAATAGAGAAATGCTACGTGGCGCTATTGAAATGACCGAAGATGCGCTACAGATTGATCTATTGAACAGTGCTACTACAGAACGTTTTGCCGGTGCTGCTACGTCGAAAGTCACAGTTTCTGGTGAATCGGGTGGTGTGACAGAAATTTCATACGAGGATCTTGCGGCTCTTAATGTGGATCTTGATGATCTTAGATGTCCTAAAGAAACCAAGATCATTTCCGGTACTCGTATGGTTGATACTAAAACTATCCCTGCTTCTCGTGCCATGTATATTGGTTCAGAGCTGCAGCAATCTTTTGAGCGTATGACTGATTACCACAGTGAAAGAGCCTTTATTCCTGTAGAAAAGTATGCAGCAGGCACTACTACTATGCGAGGAGAGATTGGTAGTGTAGGCAGATTCCGTATCATTGTAGTACCTGAAATGATGCATTTTGCGAGTAAAGGTGCAGCAGTTAGCACCGATGCTGGCTATCGAAATGATGGTACTAATTACCACGTTTACCCGGCCCTTGTAGTAGGTAGTGAATCTTTTACTACTATTGGCTTTAAAACCAGTGGTGGTAGCTCAAAGTTTACTATTTATCACAAAAAACCTGGACTGGAATCAGCAGATGCTTATAATAACCCATTTGGTGAAAAAGGCTTTATGTCCATTAAATGGTATTATGGTTTTCTGGCTCTAAGAGCAGAACGACTAGCTGTTATTTATTCTGTTGCACGTACCTAATTTTTAAACACTCCCTCTTCGGAGGGAGTACACTAAAGGAGTAACCCATGTCAGATGAAGTAAACGAAACCACTGAACTTAATGAGTTGGAAATGCTTAAAGCAAAAGCAGAACGTATGGGTGTTAAGTATCATCCTGCGATTGGTCCAGAAAAGCTCAGAGAAAAAATTAATGATGCCCTATCTGAAAAAGAAGTTGAAGCGAGGGCCATTAAAGCGAAGCAAAATGATATTGCTCAGATGAAACGTGATGCCAATAAGCTGGTGCGTGTGCAAATCACTTGTATGAATCCAGCTAAGAAAGCTTTAAAGGGTGAAATTTTTACAGTCGGTAACCGTGTTATCGGCACAATTAAGAAATTTATTCCTTACAATGCTCCGGATGGTTTTCATGTGCCTCAGATGTTGCTTGAAAGACTTGAGGACAGGCACTTTCGCCAGTCATACACAGTTAAAATCAATGGTCAAGAGCATAAGCGATCGCAACAGGTAAAAGAGTTTGCTATCGCTAAATTGCCCCCATTAACTGTACCTCAGCTTAGGGATATTGCAGAACGGCAACTTGCTAATGGTTATGGTAAATAGGATAAAATATGGCATACCCAAATTTAGATCCAATAATAGTAGATAATCCGAGCGGATTGCCGGATATATCACAGATAACCAGTAAAAGTTTACAAGGTACTGGTATATTTGATACCCTGATGCGCACTCTCACTTTGCATATTGATGATCAGTATACCAAAGAACGCATCTCTGGTGAAGAGTATGCTCAGGTTTATTTAGGCGCTATGACTGCTGCACTTCAGCAGTCTATCGCCTATTTGGTTACCCAGCAACAAGTTAAAAAAATAGATGCCGATATCGGTTTAGTACGCCAACAGACCGTTACTGAACTGGCTCAGACAGATGACACTATTCCTACCGATTTAGGCTTTAACGGTACAACTGCTATTGAAGGATTAGTAGCTAATCAAATCGCCTTAACTACTAATCAAATTGCTTTAGCTGCTAAACAAGCAGACTTAGTGGATGAACAAATACTTGGTGCTGCTGCAGAAAAGGATTTAATTGGGCAGCGTATCGTAACAGAACTATCCCAGACAGGCGATGATATTACTGATGTTAAATTAGCTGGTCATGGCTTCAATATGTCAGATACTGTTATAAGCCTTGCTGAGAGCAATAGAGACAAGATAATAGCTGAAAAGGATTTAATAGGCCAACGTATTGTTACAGAGTTAGCTCAAGCAGACGATAACATTACTGACGTTAAACTGGCGGGTTACGGTTTTAACACGTTAAACACTATTATAAGTCTTGCAGCAAGTAACAAAGACAAAATAGTAGCTGAAAAGGATTTAACAGGTCAGCGTATTATTACTGAATTGGCTCAAACAGACGCAAGTCTTAGTGGGGCTATAAGCACATATGGTTTTAACGATTCAGCTTCAATTGAAAGTATTGCTAAAAGTACTAACGATAAGTTGATTGCTGATACTGATTTAACTATTCAAAAGGTAGTTACCGAAGTTGCACAAACTAGCAATACAAAGCCAGATGACTTGGGGAAAATGGCTGGAACCGCTATTGCTGGTTTAGTTAGTGATCAAAAACTTGTGAATGCGGCACAAATAGCTAAATTAGGTACTGAAGCCGATTTAACTACTCAAAAGATAGTTACTGAAGTGGCCCAAACCAGTAATACAAAACCACTTAATTTGGGACAAATACCTGGAACGGATATTACAGGTTTAGTTAGTGATCAAAAATTGATTAACGCTGCGCAAATAGCTAAATTAGGTACCGAATCTGATTTGACATTACAGAAAATAGTCACTGAAGTAGCTCAGACCAGCGATACAAAACCAAACGATTTGGGACAAGTAACCGGGACAGCCATTACAGGTTTAATAAGCGATCAGAAGTTAGTTAATGCAGCTCAAATAGCTAAGTTAACTGAAGAAGCCGCTTTAGTAAAGCAAAAGACAGACACTGAGTTAGCCCAGGTTAGCGACTTTGTAGGAGCACGTTATACCCAGGAATTATGGTATGCTTTTACAAATGATAGTGTTGTTGCTAATGACATTGTTATTGGTAATGCTAATGGCTTTACCTCAGAAGGCGCTTGCGATACTGCTATCAGTAATGCGGTTTCAGATGGTAGAATAGCATCAGGTGTGGCAAGTAGCGAAATGGTTACAGTATTAATTCCTGTTAACCCAATAGCGGGTAAAACTAAACGTGAAAATGATTTGTATGAAAAACAAAAAGATGGGTTTGACCGGGATGCAGAACAAAAATTTCTAAAAATTATGACAGATATTTTTGTAACTGAAATAAGTAAAGGTCATAGAACCAGTGATGTAAACTCAGTTACCACTAATACTCCATTAGGAACTCTGGTAACAAGAGTTGCTGAAGGTATAGATCTAACCCTTACTGGTTCAGCAGACTAAGGAATAGCTATGGCTTCAGTATTAGATTACCTACTTGGAGAAAAGGTTGTCACCGTGCAGCCTGCTACGATTAGATTATCTGAAGCCGATCCAGATTATTTGTTGGATGCAATTGTGTATAGCGTAGTTCATGGTATACCAATATCGCATACTTTATCTGTTCTTATGGCTCAGGCAACATCATACAATGTCAGCGATATGTTACGGCGTATTCAAACAGCAACAGATACAAATTACCGATACATGTTGCCGTATGCTTCTCAAGGAACTTCTCGTAGACTCTCTACGCAGTTAATAACGGATACTATTACAGAAGATTTAGGGCTTAGTTATGGGTGCATAGTAGATTTTCACTATATTGTTACTATGACACCCTTAACGGCTATAATTGCTCATTTAATGGATGTTAGGCAGTTTAGCCTTACTAATGAGTATATTAAAAATCCTCCTGCAGCTTGGGTATTTCCTACGTATTATAATGATCTGCCGGTTAGCCAGCATATTCAGATAACTAATATAGTACTGCAAAGTGACAATTCTACAGTTGAGGTTGAATACACAGCTAAATGCTACTATCATAATTTCACCAACTTCGC
>Ga0180433_10011895_pt1 | contig 10252 bp, 6 predicted proteins | sample SS_ome_8_FD_132980 | JGI IMG/M metagenome (GOLD analysis project Ga0180433, IMG submission 132980) | Hypersaline lake sediment archaeal communities from the Salton Sea, California, USA - SS_1_D_1 metaG | ecosystem: Environmental > Aquatic > Non-marine Saline and Alkaline > Hypersaline > Sediment...
AATAGTAATACCAGAAGCACCATCTAAAGTAATAGTACCATCAGCATCAATATCTAAATCAGCAACATTAGAACCATCTGAATTAGAAGCGGAAATAGTCATAGTTTTAGTTGAAGAAGCGTTAGTAGTCATAGTTAAATTAGTAGTATCTGAAGAATCAATGGTTAAAGTTGAAGCATCAATATCCATAGGCACATCAGCGTTAGCACCAATAGAGATAGAAGTAGCAGAGTCTAAGGTTAAAGCACCGGAAGCGTCAATATCTAAACTGGTGGTATTAATATCAGTTGCAGTGGCGGTTAAAGTTAAATTAGATGCATTAGTTCCACCAATAGTAATACCAGAAGCACCATCTAAAGTAATAGTACCATCAGCATCAATATCTAAATCAGCAACATTAGAACCATCTGAATTAGAAGCGGAAATAGTCATAGTTTTAGTTGAACCGGCGTTAGCAGTCATAGTTAAATTAGTAGTATCAGTTGAATCAATTGCTAATGAAGTTGCATTCATATCAATGGTAGAAGTGTTATTTGCACCAATGTTAATACCAGTAATACCGTCAATATCAACGGTAGTTGTAGCATCAATATCTACACTTGTTGAACTGCCGTAAACAGTTACAGAAGGACCAGAAATAGTATCAGTAGATAATTGACCACCTAAGGTAATACCACCGGGAATATAAATTGTAGAAGTATTGTTACCGAGATTAATTGTTCTAGTTCCACCGGTACCTATATTAATGTTTTGATTGACTGCATCATCACCAATATTGATAACATCGGCACTAGAATTGAGAGATAAAGCACCAGTGGTATCAATATCATAAGTTCCAGTTACAGTGTTAGTAGAATTACTTCCACCAACTAAAGTTAAACCTCCAGCACCATTTAAAGTAAGAGAACCTGAACCAGTTGTGAAATTAGAGGCAGATACTGCGTCAAGAGAGATACTAGAACCAGTGTCAACAGTGATATTAGAGGCAGAAGCAGAACCAATATTAACTTGTCTAGAACCTGCTTCACCAATAGTGATGTTTTGGGCGATATTATCGGAACCAATTTTAATTTTACCGGAATTATTTTCTAATTGTAAATGTAAATTACTATCGTATTTTAAACAAGCATCTACAAAGGCACCACTATTTTGTCCAACAATGCATAATCCAGTATTATTAGTAATTGAACTTAATTTTGACATATAAATATTACCAGAATCTGAAATATTTGAAACATTATAATCAGTTGAACTTTCAATAGTGATTGTACTTCCAGAAACCGATGCAACTCTATTAGAAGTATTAAAAATTTGAGTTCCATCTGATAATGAACAATTATTTAAAAAGATGTATTCATTAGCACTGTAAGGATTTGATAAATTACTATCAGTTAAAGTAAAAACATAACCATTAGTTCCAGCAGTATAACTAGTACTTGAGATTGATGTTTTTAAAGGATAACCTTTAAGAGAAGCTTCCGCTGGATTAGATGGAAGAGAGTAAGATGATAAAGAGTATGAAGAATTATTTGTATCATATTTAAGAGTAACATACATAATAGTTGGACTGTTTTCATTATCTAAACCTAAATTAATTAATCTTCCAAGTAAATTATCAAAAAAAGTTCCACTTGTATTTGTTGAAGAAAACTTAACTAAATCGGTATTAACAGTCAAAGCATTAAGCATATTGTATAAATTTGTATTATAATTAAGTCTTAAAGATAGTTCACCATTACTTGAGTTAAAAGACCCAGGTGAAACTGAATTGTATTGAGAATTTGTATTACTATAAGCATTTGGGTCAAAAAAAGCCATATCTGATGAATTCATATTACTTGGAGTTAATTCATTAGTAGAACTAGTAGTCCAAGTTGTTCCAGAACCTGATAAAGAATAAGAAGAAAGAGGAGTATAATTTGATATTTCAACATTGGCTGGATAAGAATTACTTTTACCTCCTAAAATATAACTAGAACCACTTGTTAAATTATTTGAATCAGTTGTAAATGTAGTTGTTCCTGGATTAACAATTGTTTTTGTTATTCCACTTGAATTAACTTGATTAGTTTCACTTAAACCTATTTCTACTGTTTGGTCTCTAATAGAAAGAGTTTCAGTGTTAAGGATGGTATTAGTTCCTTGAAAACTTACATCTTTATTAAATTTAACAACACCATCTTCATTAATTTCCATAATATCAACTAAAGATGAATTAATATTTTTTTGAATTTTAAATTCATTAGTTTCATTTACCATTTTGACCATAGCGGTACTTTCTCCACTTTTATAAAATTCAACATTAGCATTACTGCTACTGTCTACACCTGCTTTTACTTTTGACATTTTATAAAATTAGTTATATTTATTTGTAAAATTTCTAAAAAAATAATTTTAATGTTGTAAAAATCATGGATTTAAATGAATATTTTATTATTAAATTTGAAAAATATTTAGAAATTAAAGAAAAATTAGAAAAATGTTTTAAAGAAATTAAAAATCATTCTAAAACAGAAAACCAAGAAAACACTAAAACTGAAAACCCTCAAACAGAAAACCAAGAAAACACTAAAACTGAAAACCCTCAAACAGAAAACCAAGAAAACACTAAAACAGAAAACCAAGAAAACACTAAAAATGAAAACCCTCAAACAGAAAACCAAGAAACCACTAAAACAGAAAACCAAGAAACCACTAAAATAGAAAATTCGCAAATACAAAATAAAACGCATTTAAAACAAAATTTAGAAAGAGTGAAAATAATAAATTTTATTTTTAAAAAATTATCATTACATACACATCCAGATAAAACAGATAATAATAAATTTTTAGAATTAAAAAAAATAAAAGAAGAAAATGATTTTGCAAAAATTTATTATTTTCTTCTTAAATTTGAAAATCAAAAAGTAAAAAATAAAATTTTAACTGATATTCAAAAAAAATTTGATTACTTAAAAACATTAGTTAATGAAATAAACATTATTTCTAACAGAATAAATAATATGACCTCTAATCCTTTATGGAAAGCATTTTATCACCCAAACGAATTAATTAGAGAAGATTTAAAAAATAAAATATTAAATCTTATAAAGTAATGGATTCTAAGAGTTCTACTTTAATCAATAAATTAAATAATAATCTAGATTCTTTAATTAAAATAAATAATAGTTTTACTGATTTTAACGAATATTTCTTTAATGAAGACCAAGATTATAAGTTTGAATATTTTGCTATCAATAATATTAATGCCAATGTTTTATCTTCTAATCAAATTGATGTTAATAAAGCAAAAATATTTGAAGGAGATATTAATAAAGGCATTTTTAACCAAATAAATACTAAATTATTTGAATCAGATAATTTATGTAGTTCTTATGGAAATATCCGTGATTTTTTTAATCAAAATTTAAATAATAAAAATTTAAAAAGTGAATTTAGTTATATTTTAGATTTAAAAAATAAAAAAGGGGAAATCAATAACTTTACTTCTTGTTTATCAAATATTAAAGAACTCAAAAATGAAAATGGAAATATTATTTCTTTAACCTCTGATTTCAGTAAAATTAAAACCTTAGAAAATGAAAAAGGTTTAATCTATAATCTAAAATCAAAAGATATTAAAACTAAAAATTTTGAATCCGAAAATGGTTTTATTGAATTCTCTAACAGTGTCTTTTTTAAAACTAAATCTTTAGAAAGTAATGAAGGAACTATAAATGATTTTAATTCTGTTAATGCAAAACTTAAAAAATTAACCGCAACGAATTTTAACATTGCCTCCGATATTCAAATAAAAAAAAATATCAAACCCATTGATTTATCTCAATTTTATAAACTTAATCCTGTTGAATTCACTTATAAAGACACAGAAAAAAAATCTTACGGTTTTATCGCTCAAGATGTTGAAAAAATTTATCCTGAACTAATTGAAGAAGTCGATGGAATTAAACGTGTTGATTACATCGCATTTATTGGAATATTATGTGCCAAAATTCAAGAATTAGAAAAAAAAATTCAAACCACTTTACCCTCTTGACTGATTATACCTAATTTAATTGGATTTCCAGATTTAGCACTTTCAAAATCATAAACATCATAAGTATCCATATCTACAGCAATTTTTTCTGTTTTCTTTGGTGCCTTCTCTAATGGTTTCATACATTCCCCATTAAAGAAATAACAAAGTTTCTTATTGACTTTATCGGCATAAATCACATTCTTATTTTCATCCATAAACATAGGTTTTAAATTCTTTTTGACATTCTTAGTCCCTAATTCTGTCCTACCATAAATAAAATCTTCTTTAATATCCGCCTTATAAGCTAATCCATTTAAATCTTGTCCAAAATTAAAACATTTAATTCCTTTTTCATTATCTGCCGCATTCAATGTACAATCAACCGCTATCTCCTTCATAGTTTGTTTAATTTCATCCGTCACCACCAACTTCTTCTTGGCAATCTCATAAATATATTCATCTGTTGATTGTTTTTCCTTACTTATCTCCTTTTGTTTATCTGAATAGATAGTTTGATACCTAAAAACATCCACCGTTCTATCTTTTTCAGGTAATTCTATATGACTATTTAATCTAACGGCTCTTCCTATCACTTGTGCTATCCGAACTTCATGCCAATAAGGTTCCATAATATGAACTTGACGAATATTTTTCAAATCAATACCTTCAGCCCCAGCACTAGTTGCTAATAAAGCTTTTAATTTTTCTCCATATTTATTTTCAGGTGAAACGAAAACATTTCTAATTTTCTCTCTGGTTTCTTCATCTTCTGCCCCTGACCAAACAGCATATCTAGGTTTATTACTATTTTTATTAGGTGCATTCACATCATATTTTGCCCAACCATTGGCTTCTAAAACTAAAGAGAAAATAGCAATACCTTCTAAGGTTCTAAAAGCTGAATAAACAAAAACTAAACCAGGTGATTTATTTATATTTTCTAACATCTTAGCCATTTTAGGTGATAGTTTCTTTAATCCTGTTTGAGTATCCTTCAAATAAATATCTTTCTTCTTCGCCAATTTATCTAAGGCATCTTCTATTACTTTTTTATCTTTACTAGAAACATTCTTATTCTCTTGGATTTCATTTTCTTTCTTCAAATCCTCCAGTTCCTCTAAGGAAACATTATTTCCACGTCTCTTCTTTTTAATGCTCTTCAAAAACTTCCCTAAAAAGGGTCTCTCTATTTCTTCTGGGAATACAAAATTACTCAATTCTCTACTAAAAACCCTAAATAAACTAGATACTTTCTTTTTCATTCCATTTTTACTCTTACTAGTCGTCATTTGACCTAATATTTTTTTCATAGCACTAGTCTTTTCTTTTTCTAATTCAACTGCTCTGACCTTCTCATATTCCCTAAATTGATAATCACTCATAGGTATCTCATATGTTATGGTTTCATTAACTTTAGGATAATATTGAGGTTTTCCTCCTCGGTAATAGCTGATGAGACCTAACATCCGTCTCTTCAATAAATCTATATTCTTTAATAACTCACCATCAGGAGTTTCCTCTATAAAATAACTTCTGAACTCATCTTCATCATCCGGAAATAAAGTGAACTTTTTAGTTTCTAAATATTGCATCTCTACTCCCTCTTCCTTACAAACCCTTAAAACCTCTTTCACCATCTCCTGATGCTCTGGTTCATAAATTTGATAATTAGAATAAATGTAAAAATATTTTTGATAATTATCTACGTAACTTATACTATCCATATCCATTAATTTATTCTTTAAAGTTGTAATCTTCCATTGTAATGAATTTGAACTTTTAGCCCCTTTAATAAAAAAGGTGGCGATTTCAAGATAACCCCTAAGAATATTGGATAAAATTGCGACTTCAAAAGGAAAGTTAATAATGGGTGTTCCAGATAAAGCCACTATTTTAATATTTTTAGCATCCATTAACATCTTATAAATTTCTGGTCCTTTCTTAGATTTAGAAACCATCATAGACACTAAATTATGCACCTCATCAATCACAATAGTATGATTATCTAAAGAACCAATCCTTTTTAATTGGTCTACGGTATTAGAGGCGTTATAACTGACAAAAGTATATTTTTCATCTACTTTTTTAGGATCATTTTTATAATCTTTCACACCACAATCATAAATTAATTGATGGATATAATTTGACCTTAAACTGGCGGGAGATAAAACTACAACGTTTTTAGCATTTTTTAAATTTTCAGCTACAGCTATAGAACTGCATGTGTTATGAGTAACTGTAAAATCTGCAAGTAAATATCTACCATTTCCATCTAATTCAAAACCATAATATTCATCATTATTTTTATATTTTACTTCTACTTCTGAAGTTTCTCCAGTTGACTTAAAACCTAAAAATGATTTTTGATTTTCAAGTTTTAAAAAGTCTTCAACTTCAATTTCTAAAATATCTCCTTTTTGATAAGTTTTTCCTAAAACATTTTCATTTGAAATACATTTTAAACATAAAATATGAACTGAGTTTACAGTATAACTCATAAAATCTTTATTTTTTGAAGAAACTTCATACATTTTATCTTTTCCTCGTGCTAAACTTAATACTGTTCTTGGTTTTGAATCATCACCCATTAATAAATCTCCAATTTTTATATTTTCAATCTTTTTTATACTTCCGTCATACATTAATAATTCAGTTCCTTTCGCCATACACTTGCCCGATCCTAAGCCATGATATAAAAGTAATCCACGATAAGGACTGTCTAAAGATAAATAATCGCGGATAAATTTTTGATTAAGTCTTAATTCAAAATTTCCTTTAGTATTCTTATTAACATTAGTTAAACGATAAGGCATAAAAACTTCATTAATCCAAGAAGGAAATCTCTTTAAATCTTGGTTTAACCATTGTTCAGGAATGATATGGTCGTTATTACGTTGAACATCGGTTTTTAATTTAGATAAGTTTTTGAGTTGGACTAAAAAGGGTTTATTGCCTAATTCATTTAATTGGGCGCGTTCAACGTATTGAACTTTGGCGAATGAACCTTCAATTTCTAAAATTTTTAATTTAACTTTCTTTATAGTTTCAGTTCCAAGAGGACCTAAAACAATATCACCTATTTCAGGCACAAAACTTTTAACAATGATTTTCTTTGTCATTAATTATAAATAGATATTAAAAAATATTTATTTATAATTATTAAAATGGATAAACTAGAAGATATTATTAAAACAGGCACTTTAGAAAATGAAAGTCAAAACTTTCCGACAACTGATGACAAAATAAATTTTAAGGTTTCATTACTAAATTATTTAAAAGATGTTAAAAATTGTTTTGTCATGAATTTGTCTTTATTTGAATGGAAAGAAAAAATTACTAAAGAAAACATTAATATTCAAAAAGAATGCGGTGATTGGTTGTTAGAACCTCTTCAAATCTTTTGTGATAATCACCAAGAAGTTGTTAATCAGATGGCTGATAAATTTTTTGCGGATGGTTTCAATTATGTTCAGGTTAGAAATGATATTTTTGAGAAAAGAATGATATTGGATGTGGAATTTGACCAAGTCGGATTTTTCCAAGAAAATAATAAAGAATTGTCTAAATTAGTGAAAGGTTATAAGTTATTTGAGAGTAAGGTAAATTTAAATCCGGTTTTGTTGATGCCGATTTTATATTATCAATATATTACCCCCAGATTTTCAAATGGATTTTGGAAAAAGAATTTAGAATTAGAAAAATATTTATGGGATACTTTAAAATTTGAAGATTTTGATTTTAAAACCAAAGAATTAGAAATTTCAAAAAAGATTTATGATTTAATTAAAACCGAAAAAGATGAAGATTATTTATTATCTGGTGATTATACCCTTTCTCTTTTACAAGGAAAGGAAAATTATAAAGGAGATTACCTAATTTTCCATCAAGACCCTATTTCTTTTTTGAAAAAAGTTAATGAAAATATTTCTAAATTAGAAATTAAAATTATCCAATCTCCTTATTATTTTTTCAATGAAAGTTATGATATTTACCATAGTAATCAAAAGATTTTAACAGTTTATCCATTGAAATTCCAATTTAATTTCATTAAGATTGGTTATCACAACCATTTGAATTATCAAGGATTAATTTTGATGACCTTTTTAGAAATGATGAAAGAAGGAAAAGTTAATATGGATAAAATAGGTTTCATCATCAAATTAAAAAATAAGTTTTTAAAAGATAATCAAATTAAATCAGAATTGGCGCATCAAGGAACAAGAAGAAACTTTTTCCAGATTTTACAATCTGAAACCATTGGAACTGATTTAACACCACAATTAGAATTCAATAAAAAGAGTTGGAACAAGGAACTGAAGGGATTTTATCGTCCAGATTTGAAAGAAAAGGAAGAAGAAAAAAATGAAGAAAATAATGAGGAAAATTAATTTAAAAAATATAGGTTTTAATTAGATAAAGATGGAAATTTATACTCAATCTTTTTATAATGAAATTGATGAATATCTTGAAACCATAGAACAAACTTTTAAAGATTTACCTAATTTACCCATAGAAAAATATAAAGAACAAGAAAAAATAGTTGAAGAATTCATTAAGGAAAATAAATTAAAAATTTATGGGGGTGTTTCATTAGATAAATTTATGCCGGATGACGATAAAATTTATGCTAATCGTGATGGAAAAATAGTAGATTATGATTTTTATTCACCCACACCTCGTAAACATGCGGTTGATTTAGCCAATAAGTTATTTGAGGCTGGTTTTGAATTTGTGCAGGTGAAAGAAGGGGTAAATTTAGGAGTTTATAAGGTTTTTAATTATTTTCAGGAATGTGCGGATATTGTTTTTATACCGCAGAAGGTTTATGATATGGTTCCAACTAAAAATTTTGGGGGGTTAGAGTATGTGGCGCCTAAGCATTTGAAAATTGATTTGTTGGTGGCTTTAACTAATCCAAAACAGGGGTTATTTAGGTGGAAGAAGGATTATGAGAGGTTGAAAAAATTAGAAAAATATTATCCAGTGGAAAGACCAAGTAGTTTTTGTAAAACTTATTCTCAACCTTATAATCCGACTTATTTAGATGAGAAAATCCAAGAATTTATTTTTAAGAGGAAAGATTTTATTTTATTTGGGGATATGGCTTATTTTGCTTATATGAGGGAGAGTGGATTAAAAGATTATTATGAACCGGTTATTAAAACCATAGAAATAGGAATAAATAATCCTTCAAGAATTTTTTCAGATTTGAAGAGGATAACTGGGAATAAGATTAAAATTAGGAGGTTTCATCAATTTCAAAAGCATATTCCAACTAGATATATGGTAACTCCTAAAGGTAAAGATAATAATATTTTATTGATAATTTATGAGTTAAATGAGAAGTGTATTCCTTATTTAGATTATCAGGGGGATAAGATTATGACTTACCATTCGTTAATACTTTATTATAATTTTATGAGATATTTATCTAAACTTTACAACATCAAAGAGAAGGAACATGTAGCGGAATGTTGTTTGTATGATTTGGAAAGGGCTAAAACCTATTATTTTAATAAGACAGGGGCGGATGAATTTGGAGACAATGTGTTTCAAAATTTTGTGATACCTTGTATAGGGGAGGAAAAAAATGTTGTGAGGGAGAATAAGATTAAGGGGTGGAGTTTTGTTCGGAAATTTAATTATATACCTGCGAAGAGGGAACATTTAGTGACGGGAGATAAGACAGGACCAGGGATTGTTAAGTTTGTAAGTGGGGAGTTTGACAAGGAGGTTTAAAAAGTTCAAGAATATAAAAAAATTTGATTTTGACAAAATTAAATTTTTTATTCTATTTCGCCATTATTACAATTTTTAACGGCTTCACAAAAATTTCTTTCTTGAATTTCCTTTTGTGGTCTTGTCGTAGAAAAACTTTCATTAGCAACACCAATAGTCGGTTGATTTAAATAATCTCCGCAAGGTTCACAGCAGGTTCCAACAGGAATACATTGATTTAAGTTTAAGATTTTTTTAGTTCCATTACCTAAATTAAGTTCAACTTGACGGGGAAATCTTTGAACTTGGGTAAAAAGTTCAACAGATGGATCTTGAGGACGGGTGATAGTGACGCCATTTTGAGTATTAATTTTTTTGATAATACTTTCTAAATTACTCATAATTTAGTAAATAAAAAAAATTGATTTTTTAAATATTTAAGATGAATAAAAAAAAAAATGAAGATTCTTACTCATAGTGAAAGATTTCATTGCGATGAGGTTTTTGCCTCAGCTC
>Ga0180433_10011896_pt1 | contig 10251 bp, 11 predicted proteins | sample SS_ome_8_FD_132980 | JGI IMG/M metagenome (GOLD analysis project Ga0180433, IMG submission 132980) | Hypersaline lake sediment archaeal communities from the Salton Sea, California, USA - SS_1_D_1 metaG | ecosystem: Environmental > Aquatic > Non-marine Saline and Alkaline > Hypersaline >...
TCGCCATTTTATTGAAGAGCTTCCTCTGGCAATTGCCCTTGCATATTGGATAAAAGGGGAAGTGACTGACATTGATCAGGGTGTTGAAAAAATCTCCGCTCTAAACAAACTCATCGATCAAGGGATTATTCCCCTAAAAAACCAAGAAGGAGCGCCATTGATCTTGTGTGATCTTCGATGGATGGGACACCGAAACATTATCAATGAAATTCGCTGCGTCAAGGAGTGGGGGACTCTTGAAAAAGAAAAACTCGTCTCAGTCTACTTGCAATTCTCTCAGCATCTCGGGCAAATGACATTTGGGTTTATTCCTCATGACTTTGACCCCGATCGTCGCAGTGTTGCGCACAAAACAGTGCGTTATGAAGTGTTTATTGAATTTGTCCAGCATCTATCCCCTCGAGATGCTCTCATTGCAAAACTTCTCTATTTTGGGGCATCTTCTGCTGCCGATGTCCTCTCTCTTCAAGTGAATCAAATTGATTTTGCCAACCACAAAGTTTCCTACCCCAATCAGTCCGTTGTTTATCCCAAGCATCTCATGCTCGATCTACAAGAGCATACTCAAGGGAAAAAGGGTGAAGAGCTCGTCTTTGTCAATACTCGAGGAAGCAAAATCGAGCGTGCTCATTTAAGCCATAGCTTTGAAAGAGCCCTTTCTAAAGCCGATATTAAAGAGCGATTCACTCCAGGCCAGCTTCTGGAAACCTCTCGAAAATAGTCAACAAAAACATAAAATGTTGACTGATTTATAGGTTAAAATTTTTTCTTGTTGTCTTTTTTATCTCCATTTTGTAAAGTTTGTTTTTGAATGCGGGTAGGTTCTATGAGCGCTTCCTGCAGATGCAAATGAAAACTTGTAACCAATGGAGTTAAGCAATGTCAGTCAATCCCCTTTATGAATCCAAAACAGGATACGTTCCCTTAAAAGAATTTCTGCAGGGACGCTCTTGGCCCACCCCTTCTTCTGTTCGATACTACATTTTTTTCGATAAGTACCACTTTGCCACAAAATGTGTGCGTCGGTTGGGGAGAAAGATCTTTATTGATGTGGAGGCATATGAAGAGTGGCTCAAAGAACAAGCAAAGTAAGGAAGGCGATGTATGTCAGTTGAAACAACAAGAGCCTGTCTGGCAACAGGCTCAAAACCAAAAATCAGGATTTCATGGTAAACGCAATCTTAGCAAAAGATGGAATAGATGAGCAAGTGCTCCCTTCCGATTTTGAAAAAAAATCTACCATCTTTGAGCTTTCAAAAGAGCGAGCCGCAGAGCTCGAAGCTTCCTATCAAAAGCGCAGCGTCAATAGTGCCACAGCTTGTGGCACTATTACACCTCTTCCCCTTCAAAGAGAAATCACCCCTCCAAAGCCCTTTCCCTTTGAAGCGCTGGGTTCTGTTTTAGGAGAAGCTGCAGCGCAGATGCATGCTATTATCCAAGCGCCCGATGCCATTTGTGGTCATAGCCTTCTTGCTGCAGCAGCTCTTGCTTTGCAACCTTATGCCGATATCCATATCGATGGAAGGATTCACCCCTTGTCCCTCTTTATGCTCACAGTTGCGGAATCAGGCGATCGCAAGAGCGCTGTCGATACGATCGCCCTTAAACCCATCCGTGACTATGAAAAAATGCTCGTCAAAACATATCGGGATGCAAAAAAAGGATACAAAAACAAAAAAGATGCCTGGAACAAATTCCGTCAGGAAGTGCTGAGCAACTCTCAAAAAGAAAACCTCGAAGAGGGGCTTGCCGGTCTAGAAGAAGAACCAGAGCCCCCTTTAGAACCCATCCTTCTGATGGAAGAGCCCACATACGAAGGGCTCGTCAAACTCTTCGCTGTTGGGCAACCAAGCCTCGGCCTTTTCTCCGATGAGGGAGGGAGAATGTTTGGGGGCTACGGCATGAGTCCCGACAACCTTCTTAAAACAGCTTGTGGCCTCTCTTCCTTATGGGATGGCAGACCCGTTACAAGAGTGCGCGGCAGTGAGGGCAATACCATTTTGCATGGAAGACGGTTTTCTACCCATCTCATGATCCAAGAAATTGTATTAGCAAAAATCCTCTCCAATGACGTTCTCATCGGACAAGGCCTTTTGGCCCGCTGTCTGATCGTCTATCCAGAATCAAATGCCGGCAAACGCCCCTACAAGGAAGCCGACCTCTCTCAAGATCCACTCATCAAGAGATATTGGGATCTGATGAACCAAATCATCGATGAAACCTTCCCTTTAGCTGATCCTGCCATTCCCAATGAACTTGCACCCCGAGCTCTACCGCTTACCTCCGAGGCAAAAGTAAGGTGGATTGATTTTCACGACAAACTCGATAGCTCCATTAGCAAAAACGGCACCCTATATCCCATCCGTAGAGCTGCCAATAAAGGGGCAGAACAAGCCCTTCGCGTTGCAGGGATCTTAACCCTTATAGATGATTTTCATGCTCCTGCCATTTCACTGAAGACGATGGAAAGGGCCATCACATTGGTCCGCTACTACCTTGCCGAAGCTCTGCGTATCCATGACATGAGCTTTTTAGATAAAGATCTGGTTCTCGCTCAAAAAGTCCTCGATTGGATGAAAAAGAAAGCCCAGGAACATGACCGAGACCATCCTTTCACACTGCAAGAGATCTACCAAAGGGTAAGTGTTCGCGAAGTGAGAAACAAAGAGATGGCAAAGAAAATGATGAGAATTTTAGAGGATCACCGCTGTATCTACCGCCTCGATCCTCAACTTGAAGAATGGAAGGTCACCGATGTGTGCTAAACGTGCTAATTGTGCTAAAAATTTTGTAAACCACTCCTGCTTAACTCTTTTTGAGAAGGTCCATTGTGCTAAGGTTTGTGCTAAAGATGTGCTAAAAACGCTCAGCACATGGATGTTTAGCACACGATTAGCAAAATTTTAGCACAAAAGGAAAGCAAACAAACAATTGATTTTAAAAAACTTATGAAAACTTTAGCACAATTAGCACATTTAGCACAGAGCGAGGGGTAAATGCAAGAGATCATGATTGACTTAGCTCAAGAAGCAGGATTGCAACCTAAACGAAAAACAAGCGGAGAGTACTGCTCTTCATGTCCTCGTTGTGGAGGCAAAGATCGGTTTAATCTCTGGCCCCAAAAAGGGAAATATTGGTGCCGTCAATGCTCCATTCGTGGAGATGCCATTCAATTCTGCAGAGACTTTTTGGGAATGTCCTTCCAATCGGCGCGCAGTCGAGTCACAAGCTCTTTCCAAAGACCTGAACCTTCTCCCACTTTTAAAATCGATCACCAAAGACCAGAAAAGTGGATCGACAAATCCCAGAGCTTTATGGAGTCTTGCCATCAAAGGCTTCTTGTAGATCACACAGCCCTTGCACTCCTTTCCAACCGAGGACTCAAAGAAAAAACCATCAAACGTTTCCAACTAGGTTACAATCCGATCAACCACTGGGCCAGAAGAGAGCATTGGGGTCTCAAAACCAAACACAACGACCAGGGAAAAGAGCTCAAACTTTATCTACCCAAAGGGATCGTTATTCCCAGTCTAACAGAACAAGTCCCTCGAAAACTCAAAATCAGACGCTCTGATTGGCAAGAAAAAGACCCCTTCCCTAAATACTACGAAGTGCCTGGCAGCTCGCCCTATCCTTCCATGTATGGAGATCAAACCCTCGATACTCTGATCCTCACCGAATCAGAACTCGACGCCATGCTCATCGTTCAAGAAGCTGGTGATCTTTGCAGCTGTTTAGCCATCGGAGGCACCAAAAAAACTCCCGACATTGCCACCCATCAATGGCTCAAAACAAGAGGATGTATCCTCTATGCGTTGGACTTTGATGAGGCGGGAAAAAACGGATACTTCTTTTGGAGATCTACCTATCCCAACATCAAGCCATGGCCCGTTCCTCAAGAAAAAAGCCCTGGAGATGCCTATCAAAAAGGGATTGATCTCAGGGAATGGATCCGCGGTGGCATCAAATTATGGAAACCCAAAATCACAAACAAAGGAGAACAAACATGAAAACTCTAGGAATTCAATTAAACAAAGAGGAAGAGATTCTTTTCGAAGAGCTCATGGTCATCAACAAAAAACTCGAACAAGGAGCAAAACGGTGCGATGCAATGCATAAGAAAGAACTCAACACCTGGAAAGGTCTTTGGAAAAGAGGAGGGAAAGTAGCCCATAAACTTTATATGAGCATCACTTCTAGAAACATCGAAGTGCAGTACCACCCTTGTCTTCTAAAGAACCGGCTAGAATGCGACCGCTGCAAACCCCAAAATCTCAAGTTTCATGAACATATTCACGCGATTAAAGCCCTAGTTCAATGTATCGAGTCTCAACCTCCAGAAGATACTTTTATCGACAAAACCCTCGACATTTCCTACAAATTAAAGATCTATAACGCAGCGCGCAACCACAACCACTCTCCTACCTATATTATGCGAATAGAAGGAGGGTGGAAAACCCAGTATTGGCATAACGTGGTCAATGACGACAAACGCTGTACCACCTTTTTGAAACATCTCAAAGGAATGGACATGATCGATTATCCCCAAGGGATCGATGATGCCTTTGAAAGCTTATGGGAAGATGCAGCTCTTGGCATGACAGAAGGTGAGCTCCAAGTTAGATTGGAGCAGCTAGCCCATTGGATCTCATGGGCAGAGCATGCAAAACCCAAATGGTGGGGAGGTAAGCGATAATGGTTGCACCCAAGAAGAACAAATACGCCCTTGGACATGGCAAGGGCGCCCCTGAAAAATACACAAAAGCCTGGATCGAAAAAGAGGCCAAAGCCTTCCTCGAATGGATGAAATTGCCCGACTCGATCTTCTTCAAGTCTTTTGCCATAGAAAGGGGGTATTCTCCTCAGAGATTTGCCGAATTTGCAGAAAAGAGCCAAGTCTTTTCGGAAGTTTTGAAAATGGCTAGAGAGTGGCAAGAAACCAAGCTCATAAACTATGGACTTTTCAACAAAACAAACAGTGGAATGACCAAATTTGTGTTGGCCAATCACCATGGCTATGCCGAAAAAAATCATATCGCTGGCGATCAGGGCAATCCCTTGGCCATCATCCTTGAAAAGATCAATGATTCTTCAAAGGACCTCGTAGATGAATGACCCCATGACCAAGCTCGAAAGTTTTTTCTCCGATCCTTACAAGCGAATGAATGGCCTCTACAACATCGTCGACAAAAAGGGAAATAAACTCCTCTTCCGATTCAATTGGGCCCAAGAGGAACTCTATCGCAACATGTGGTATTGCAACGTCATCCTCAAAGCCCGCCAATTAGGGATTTCCACCTTCATCTGCCTGCTATTTTTAGATCGCTGCCTTTTCAACTCAAACATCGCAGCGGGGATCATTTGTCACACACGCGAAGATGCCGAGCACCTCTTCAAAAGGATCAAATTTGCCTATGACTCTCTTCCAGAAGAGCTCAAAACCCTTCGCCCTGCAACTATCGATAGCGCGCGGGAACTACGCTTTAACAACGGATCTTTCCTCAGAGTAGGCACCTCCATGCGTGGCTCCACTCTCCAATACTTGCACATCTCCGAATTTGGAAAAATCTGCGCCAAATACCCAGATAAAGCTAGAGAGATCGTCTCCGGCTCCCTCAACACCGTAGCCCCTGGGCAGTTTATTTTCATTGAATCCACTGCTGAAGGAAGAGAAGGACACTTCTATGAGATCTGCAAAAAAGCCCAAGCCCTCAAAGACTCCAAAACGCCACTCACCAAACTCGATTTCAAATTCTTCTTCTTCCCTTGGTGGCGCTGTCCTTAGTATTACCTCCAAGACCCTCTTCTCATTAAACCCGAACTCACTGAATATTTTCAAACACTGCAAGTCTCAAAAATTCACCTCTCTTCTGACCAGATGCATTGGTATGCCAGCAAGTATCTTTCGCAAGGAGAAGATATGCTCCGCGAATACCCCTCCACTCCGGAAGAAGCTTTCCAAGCAACTGCAGATGGCCTCTACTATGGAAGATACCTGACAAAAGCACGAACCGAAGGACGCATTGGTCATGTATACCACGATCCCAACCTGCCTACCTTTGCCAGCATGGATCTCGGCTTCAATGATTCCACAGCAATCTGGTGGTTCCAAGTAGCTGGGCAAGAGATCCGCCTCATCGACTATTATGAGCGCAGCGGTGAGCCTCTCACGCATTATCTAAAAATCCTCAAAGATAAACCCTACTCCCTCTCTAAAATCTTTGTTCCCCACGACGCAGCTGCCACAGAATATGGCTCTGGACTAACACGCATGCAAATCGCACGCAACCACGGGATGGAACTCAGCCTCACTCCCAAACTCGAGATCTCTGAAGGGATCGATGCTGTCCGCAATATCCTCGACAGGTGTTGGTTTGATGAGGGGAAATGTTCCCAAGGGATCAAATCTCTCGAGAATTATAAAAAAGAGTGGGATGACCGGCATGGGTATTGGAAAAACCGCCCCGTTCACAATTTTGCTTCAGATGGAGCCGATGCCTTCCGCTATCTCGCCATTAACCTAGAAAATACCAAAACCGGAATGACAGCAGAAGATGCGAAACGAATGCGCAATCAAGCTCTTTATGGGAATAGAGGAGGGCTTGCAGCTGAGCATCCACTTTTTAGCACAGGAGGTCCGTTTTAAATTATTCTTTACCTTGAAAATCTTCTGGGAAGAGTACTTCTTCTTTGGAGACCTTGCCTTCGGTCAGTTCTTCAATTTTTTTAGCGAGCTTGACACTTGGGTTTTTTATCCCGCTCAAAATATGCTGCAGGTGACCTCTCGAAATACCCAACTTTTCGGCAAAGTCTTTTTTAGATGTTTTAGTTTTAAAAAGATACTCGTCAAGGTTCACAACTAGCCCAGGATTTTTTCTTCCCATTATAGAGTGTTATCTTTCAGATGACAAGATTTTATTTGCTTGTCAAGATTTCTTGATCTAAAAGATGACATTCGTTATCTTTTAGATGTTAACACAAACAAAGGAGTCATCGATGAAGCAAGAACTTCTCAAAAATGCACAACCTACAGCAGGCCTATTACAAGACATCCAAGATTCACGGAACCTTGCAGAAGCCTTGATGAAAACCAAACATTACCAACAGCTCGGACCTGATGGCATCTTTGCCGTTATCCAGAAAGCCAAGGCCCTTGGGATCAACCCAATGGAAGCCTTAAACGGTGGTCTATACTATGTCCAAGGGCGCGTAGAGATGAGCGCTCAAATGATGAATCAACTCATTAGATCCAGAGGGCATTCAATCCGCAAAGATCCCAAATCAACCAAGCAGCTCTGCATTTTGTATGGAAAGCGAGTCGATAATGGCGATGTCTGGAGTGTCAACTTCAGCCTTGAAGATGCCAAACGCGCCGGCATTTATCGTCCCAATAGTCCTTGGGAGAAATTTCCAGAAGCGATGTGTTTTGCAAGGGCGCTATCCATGCTGGCTAGACAGCTTTTTCCCGATGTCATTCAAGGGTGCTACGTCGAAGGGGAAATTAGCGAAGCACTTGCAAATGCAGAGGAACCCGCAGCTCTTGAGATGGAAACAATCACCCCAGAGCAAGCACAAACCTTAGAAATGCTCATTTCCAAAGATGAGAAATACAAAAAACGACTCCTCGAATTCTTTAAAATTGAATCATTCGAAGAGCTTCCCGCGTCTCATTGGGATCGCGTCATGGTCGCTGCACAAAAGCATATTGAACAAAGAAAACAAGAACACCTACAGGAGGCATAAAAATGAATAGAGAACTCACCCAAAACACCCCAGAGTGGTTAGAGCTTCGCCGCAAGAAAATTGGAGCAAGCGATGCTCCTATTATACTGGAAGTTTCCCCCTGGAAAACCCCTTATCAACTCTGGCTAGAAAAAACCACAGGGGCAAGCACCCCAATGAGTCCCCATCAAAAAAGAGGGCATGACCTAGAAGAGCCAGCGCGCAGAGTTTTTGAGAAAAAGACAGGATTGGTGATGTTCCCTAAAGTCATGCTTCACCCCTCCCACCATTGGATGATGGCCAGCTTAGATGGTATCGATATCGATGGAAAAGCCATCGTAGAGATCAAATGCCCTGGCCAAGCGGATCACGATCTTGCAAAAGCAGGAGCAGTCCCTGAAAAGTATTTCCCCCAGTTGCAACATCAGCTGGCTGTAACTGGCCTAAAAATGATGTTTTACTTCAGCTTTGATGGAACAAATGGCGCGATTGTCGAAGTGGAAAGAGACAACGCCTATATCGCCAATATGGTTGAGCTTGAGAAAATCTTTTGGCAGTGCTTAGAATCATGCACCCCTCCTTCTATGAATGAGCGCGACTTTGTCAATCACGATGAAGAGACTTGGCTTGAGACCTCTCAAAAATGGTTAACCATCCATGAGCAACTCGAAACCCTTGGCAAAGAAGAGAAAGCACTTAGGGAATCGCTCATTCAGATGGCAGGTGCTCACAACGCCATTGGAGGGGGAATCCGGGTCACTCGATCTTTACGCAAAGGGAATGTCCAGTATGGGAAAATCCCTGAGCTCCAAGACCTTGACATTGAACAGTACCGCAAAGAGCCCTCTGAAGTGTGGCGCCTGACTGCAGTATAATGTGCAAGGAAAACAATTGAACGGAAAGAGTGGTGATAAATGGCCACTCTTTTTTGTCTCTAGGGCAACTCTCCAAGCAATCTTTTTTTGGCTTTCATAAGAGCTGCAAATGCATCATCGAAGGGAAATTCCCAACATTTCATCCTGGGATGCGAATAGAACTGGATGATGAGCTCGCCTGTGTCTTGAGAGACTTCAGCCCACTGCACTCCGTCATAAATAATTTCTGCAACGAGGAGTTCTCGATCAGGAGGACTGGCTATCGTGATTCGAAATTTTTCCATGTTAGCCCACTACTCCAAAAAACATATAAACTCGCCCTCGGTGTCGTAACGGGCACCTCTTCCGCTAGGCTCATACATATCGATGACCTGCCCAAACCTCTTGAGTTCCCCTGGAATGTCTATTCTCTCAGGATGGTTAACAATTTCACTTAAGATTTTTTCTGCATGGGCATTGACTTCCTGAGGATCTGGAGGGCACATTCTTTCTAGAAAAGTCCCACTATTACTTTTGATCAGGAATCTTGTTTTGGTCTCTTCAAGCATTTTCATCGCTTCTTCAAGGGGGAATTCCCAGTGATCCTGATGAGGATGGGAGTAAAACTCCATCATGACTTTTTCATCTTTTTTGGAAATCTCAACCCATAGACAGGCGTCGTGATAGATTTCTGCTACCAATCCTCTTTCATCAAGGTAAGTAATCATTGTCACTTCAAATTTGCTCATTCTTGCTCCGAAGAAGAAGAGCTTCTCACATGCTGCAACCGATCACGGAGTTTTTGTGTGAGTTGGCTTACTTGCAATGCTGTAGTTTCTTCTTTTTGCAGCAATTGCTGGATATTCTTCACATAGGATTCGCAGAGCTTATTCTCAATCCCATACGCAAATTGAACACCACCTGTGCTGACTTTATAATTGCCATATCTGGCGGAGAAAAAATTTAAAAGCTGTAGGTACTCAAGGGTATATTTTTTTCTGATGCCTACGCACTCTTTCTCAAGAGGAAGGACTGTTGCGATAAATTCTTCAAGGATTTCACGCTCTTGATTGCTTTGGAACGAGGGAGTTATTACCTGAAGCATGGCATCGGGGATTTCCTTTTCCCATTTTTTCTCCATCTCATCTAGGATGGGGCATAGCCTTTCTAACTCCTTCTTCTTTTCAGCGATTGTCTCACGATTTGACAAGACGGCTTCTGTGTAAATATTGTACCAATCGATTTCCGCACATGCTTGGTTGTACGGCTGGATTTTTTCCTTATAAACTTCTCCTATACGGATAAGAACCATAGATTCTTTGGGGTGAGTTAACAAAGACAATGCATTCAATGCCTTTTCCCTACGTTGCTCTGACTCAAGTGTCATCTCCTCATCGGCTTTTAGGGCATTTTCAATAGCATCTAAATGAACTTGAAACTCATTGAGCTCTTCATCCGACTTGAAAAGACTCTTTAAGTCTGGATGATTGTTTTTTATGGCAGATATTTTAGCAAATACAAAATCCAGCAATTTAATATATGCCCAAACAACATCTTTTTTAAGGCGATAGACCTTTTGTAGGAGACGTTTATTTTCTCCAGAATTTTGTTCATAGATTTTTGCAAAACCTTTACAGAAGTCTACATCCACAACAGCTTTGGATAAAAATTGCCA
>Ga0180433_10011897_pt1 | contig 10250 bp, 9 predicted proteins | sample SS_ome_8_FD_132980 | JGI IMG/M metagenome (GOLD analysis project Ga0180433, IMG submission 132980) | Hypersaline lake sediment archaeal communities from the Salton Sea, California, USA - SS_1_D_1 metaG | ecosystem: Environmental > Aquatic > Non-marine Saline and Alkaline > Hypersaline > Sediment...
AAGACTATATCGGCCCCTTTGGCCTGGTGCCAATAGATGCCAACCGGCCCCACAAAAAGCACAAAACAACAAACTGCTTTCAGCGTCTGCGAGGCCATCTCCCACAATCCCGGAGCGACGCCGACCGTCTCCGGTGCACGCAGGCCACCTTCAGCGCTGTCGCGAATGCACTCACAAAAATACCAGAACAGGTACAAGCCAATTACACCCCTCGCAAGGAAACCTACCGCAACAAATAATGCCCCAAACACAAGCAAAGGCGGAAAGGCCGCAGCAGCCAGGGTGAACGTTTTCCCTAAAAACGTAAATAGCAATGGGATCAAGATGATAATAGCGAGCGTTACGAGGCCGGGTTTGCTTATAGGGTATAGCAAGACATCGATAATCCAGGGGAATCTGCGCTTGCGGACCTCTTGTGTTTCTTGATCGGTCCCGACAGTTACGGCATCCTGGCTGGACGCGTGGTCCCGGGCTTGGGCTGTCTCTGGGACATCCAAAAGAGTCAGGTCGTAGGGCGACTTCTCGGGCTCTGTCTGCTGCTCGTTTGGACGTGTCTGTGCTGTGCTTGAATCTGCGTCGGTATCTACCGGGACGATGAGTAACTTCTTGCACTTCGGGCATTTGCCTTTCTTGCCCGCGTGCGCTGCAGGCACAGAAAACTTCTGGCCGCAGTTTTCACAGCGAAACTTAATCACGAAGCTCTCTCCCTCCCTTTGTGGTATGCAAAGCATACCCTACCGGTGCTTGGTTCATGTTTAGCAGTCGCCGGTACGGCGACGGTCAGTACCCTACCGTTGCAGCTTTTCCTTTATTAACTCTTTTGCCTTGGTCAGAGCCTCTTCGATTTTCTCCGGCTTTTTGCCGCCTGCTTGAGCCATTTGCGGTCGTCCGCCGCCCCCGCCGTCTACTATCGGCGCAATGGCCTTTACCACGTCCCCCGCCTTCAAGCCTTTCTTAACCAGATCGTCGGTCATGCCCGCCAGGAGCGTCACCTTGTCACCGTCGGCGAAGCCCAAAACGATAGCGGCGGATTTTGCCTTTTTCTTAAGCATATCCACCGCTTCGCGGGCCCGCTCAATCGGCGATGCCGACAATTGACCAACAATGATATGAGAACCATCAATTTTCGGGCTGTCATCCAGAAGCTTTCTCGCCTCGGCCATGATGTCGGCACCGCCGGCGGCTGAGGCCGACTTGAGTTCCTTGGCGAGCCTCTTGTTTTCTTTCAGCAGTTGCTCGACCCTGTCGGTCACGCCGTCGGCAGGAACTTTCAGCATAACGCTTAGCTGGTCCACGATGTCACTTTGCTGCTCAAGATAATCGGTCAAGACCTGTCCCGTAAGCGCGGTAATTCTCCGCACGCCGGCGGAAATGCTTTCTTCCTTGATTATCTTGAATCCGCCTATAAACCCGAGCCGATCAACGTGCGTCCCGCCACAAAACTCCTTGCTGAATGCCCCGCCGATGTAGTCTTTGCCCGCGGCGCCGATTCCTACCACACGGACTTCATTTCCGTACTTCTCCCCGAACAGGGCCATCGCACCCAGCTTTTGCGCTTCTTCCTTGGGCAGAACCGCCGAGGTAACCGGCAAATCAGCGGTAATCTTCTGGCGGACTAATTTCTCGACTTTCCTTAGCTCTTGTGGCGTGGGTGCTTTCGGATAGGTAAAATCAAACCGCAAATACGCCGGCCCAACGAAACTGCCCTGCTGCGTCACGGATTTGCCGAGCACCTCTTGCAGGGCCCACTGCAAAAGATGTGTAGCCGTATGGTTTTTCCTTATCGCGTCCCTGTCTTTGCTGACTACGGCCCGGACCTCGTCGCCCACGGCGAGCTTGCCCTGTGCAACTCGACCTTTATGGATGACACAATCCGCTATTTTTGTCGTATTCTCGACAATAAATTCACCTTCTGCCGACTTGATAGTGCCACAATCACCGACCTGGCCACCCGCCTCGGCGTAAAAGCAGGTCCTGTCAAGCACCAATCCCATCTCGGCGTCGGATGCAATCCGGCCCTTATCCTTGAAGCCTTCGTTATCGACCCAGCCGATTATTTTGCTCTCGCACTGGTCGCCGTGATACTTGTCCAGGTCTTGTGTCACCGGTAGCTCGGAATCGGCGACGTTCAGCGAAAGCTGGACGGATTTCTGCGCCGCTCTGGCCCGCTCTCGTTGCTGCTCCATCAGCTTGTCAAACTTGGCCTTATCCACTTTCAGGCCGCGCTCCTGAGCCATAAGCTGCGTCAAGTCCAAAGGAAAGCCGTACGTGTCGTAAAGCTGAAAAGCATCGTCGCCGCGTATGGTCTTTTGCGGACTTTCCGACGCCCGCTCTGCGGCGGCGGCGAAAATCTCGATGCCCCTATCCAGCGTTCGGCCGAAGCTCGCCTCCTCAGACTCGATCACCGTGGAGACGTACTCGGCCCTTTCCTTTACCTCGCCGAATGCGTCACCCATAACATCCACAACCACCGGCACCAGCTTGTACATAAAAGGCTCGTGCATTCCCAGCTCTCGGCCGAACCGCGACGCCCGGCGAAGTATCCGGCGAATCACGTATCCGCGACCCTCGTTCGACGGCGCTGCTCCATCGGTTATGGCGAGCACCAACGCGCGAATATGGTCGGCTATCACCCGAAATGCATTGTCGATGCGATTGCCCAGCTTAGCCGTATATTTGTGGCCGGTTATGTCAGAGATGCCCAGGATGACGGGCATAAATAGATCGGTATCATAGTTGCTTGCCTTGTTCTGCAAAACCGCGGCGACTCTTTCTAGGCCCGCCCCGGTATCAACATAGTTGGCCCCAAGGTTTACCAATCTGCCCTCTTTCGTGCGATTGTATTGGATAAAGACCAGGTTCCACAACTCGATGAATCGGGCGCAGTTGCCGTTCACCATGCACGTATGGCCCGGCACATTCTGCTTGTCACACCTCTCGGGCCCCAGGTCGATATGTATTTCGCTGCACGGACCGCATGGCCCTGTCTCACCCATCTCCCAAAAATTATCTTTCTTGCTGCCGAAAATAACCCTGTCTTTCGAGATATTGGTGACTTTCGGCCACAGCGACCTTGCTTCATTATCCGGTGGCGAGTCTTGCGTAGGGTCACCTTCAAAAACCGTGGCCCACAACCGGGTCGGCTCGATACCCCAGACCTTCGTGAGCAGCTCCCAGGCCCACTCGATGGCCTCGGCTTTGAAATAATCATTGAACGACCAGTTGCCCAGCATTTCGAAAAATGTATGGTGATAGGTATCTTTGCCCACCTCCTCCAGGTCGTTGTGTTTGCCGCTTACGCGCAGGCACTTCTGGCTATTGACCGCGCGGGCGGATTGCGGTTGTGCCAGGCCCAGAAAAATGTCCTTAAACTGATTCATCCCGGCGTTGGCAAAGAGCAGGGTCTCGTCATCCGTCGGGACGATGGGCGAGCTGGGAACGAACGCATGTTGTTTGCTTTTGAAAAAGTCAATAAAATCGCTGCGAATGTGTTTTGCACTGAGCACTTTATATCTTCCTGGAAACCATAGTTGAACGGGCGGGAAAACGGCCGGCTAAGTACCCAAGCCTTTGGCCACGAGGATTTTACCCTTTATCTCCTCACACAAGTCTTTGTTTTCAGCAAGGAATTTCTTGGCGTTTTCCCTGCCCTGGCCCAATCGTATCTCACCGTAGTTCAGCCAGGCACCGCTTCGTTCCACAATTTTGCAGCCAAGGCCCAGATCAAGCACATCGCCTTCATAGCTGATTCCCTGGTCAAACATCATATCGAATTCACCCTCTCTAAAGGGCGGCGCGATTTTACTCTTGACTACGCGAGCCCTGACTCTCGTACCCACTGCACCGGTGGTGTCTTTTATAGTGGTCAGACGCCTCAAGTCGATGCGTACCGAACTGTAGAATTTCAGCGCTCTACCGCCGCTGGTGGTCTCCGGATTGCCGAACATAACGCCGATTTTCATGCGAATTTGGTTGATGAACACCAGTGCGGTCTTGCTCTTATTGATGATGCCGGTAAGCTTCCTCATGGCCTTGCTCATCAGTCTGGCCTGCAAGCCCACCTGGGTGTCGCTCATCTCGCCCTCAATCTCCACCCTCGGCGTAAGCGCCGCCACCGAGTCGACGACAATAACATCCACCGAATTGGACTCGATCAACATCTCCGCGATTTCCAGTGCCTGCTCTCCGGTGTCGGGCTGGCTGATGAGCAAACTGCTGACATCCACGCCTAACCTTTTCGCCCAGGTGATGTCCAGCGCGTGCTCGGCGTCGATAAATGCGGCCACGCCACCGGCACGCTGGGCGTTGGCAATGACGTGAAGCGCCAGCGTGGTTTTGCCGGAAGATTCGGGTCCGAACAGCTCGGTGACTCTGCCGCGCGGTATGCCCGCACCGCCCAACGCGATATCCAACGACAACGAGCCGGTGCTAATGCCCTCGACCCTGGCGTACTTCTGCTCGTCCATCTGCATAATGGCGCCTTGGCCGTATTGTTTCTCGATCTGAGCTATGACACGTTGCAGAGCGGCCTCTTTGCTACTCGCCCTGGTCGCTGTCTCAGCCTTCTTTGCACTGGCCATCTCAAAAATCTCCAATTCTATAAAAGTTACAAGTTAAAAGTTTAAGGCTGAAAGCTAAAAGCCATAATTCAAGGTTCACAACTTCTTTTTGCCCTTTAGGGTCAAGATACTTGCGCCGATTATATTCGCCAATTCTGTGGTTTCCTTTAACAGATATTCTAACTGAGGATTATTTATCTTCTTTGCATCCCTGAGCAACCCGAGCCGGTACAGACTTTCATTCGCAGATTTGAGAGAATGGCTGAAGAAATTGGTGAAGTCCCGCTTCGAACTGGCACCTTTGGCTTCAATGATATTTGCTCCTATAGACGTAGCCGATCTCAACAATTGCTTTGCAATAACACCGGTGCAAATGTCATTCGATGCGTTGTCTATGAACTCTAGTATTTTGATGGAATATCGGTAAGCTCTGTGTTTCAGCTCGGCTTTAGGTTGTGAGTTTTGGTTTCCCATCTTTCAACGTAACACTTTTGGCATGATTTGCCAGCGTTTAGAGCCTCAAATGAAAAGCTAAAAACCACAGCCTAAAACTCAAAAGTTACTTTACGCAAAATGAATCGTTGACCTTGCAACAATCTGGCAACATCCTACTAAAAGCTGAAGTTATCTAATTTTAAGCTTTGACTTCTGGTTTTGCACCTTTCACTTTGCGTTTCTTCGCTTCATTGTAGCTGGTAATTTCCTAACACAGTATAAATGGGCCCGCTGGGCGTCAATTGACTTTCGTAAACCGAGACCGCATCCACCCGCATCGAGCCGACCTTGAAATCCTTGTACTCTTGCGCTATCTGGGCGAGCTTCACGCCTGCCCGCGAATTTCTTATCCTGCAAAGCGTTAGATGGCCGGTGAATTCTCGTGCCTCCGGCGGCCAGCCGGCTGCGGTCAACTGCTGTTCAATATCCTTCTGCAGGTGCCGCAATTTGTCGGTGCCCCGGCCTGCACCGACCCATAGGACTCTGGCGCTCTTGCCGCCAAAATGACCGACCGATTCGATATCCAGCTCGAAGTTCTTGTGTCTTTTGGCGACGTCGCCTACGGCGTTACAAACACTGACGACCTGGTCGTCTTTGATTTCGCCCAGGAATTTCAGCGTCAGATGCACGGATTCGGGCTTGACCCATTTGACGTCGCCTTTCCTCACATCGGTCTTGTCTTGCAACTGCTGCTGCAAATCACGCAGCGCTGTTCGCACCGCCTCATCGATATCTATCGCGATAAAAACACGCATGATGTACGGTTCTTTGGACTAAAAGTGCGTCAGTTTTCGCAAGTTCTCTACTCTCTTGTCGATGTCCTCTCTTTTTATGGACGCCAGTGCCGTCAGGGAGAAATCGCCGATAGCATACGATGCGACCACCGTGCCGTAGGCAACCGCTTTCTTCAGGGACGCAAAATCGCTTTTGCCGGACTGCGCCAGGTATCCCATCAATCCGCCCGCAAAGCTGTCGCCGGCGCCGGTGGGGTCTCTGACCTCGGCTGTCGGATAGGCCGGCAGAATAAACGTATCGCCGGCAGCATTGCAGAGCATGGATCCCGACTCGCCCTTTTTGATAATCACGGCCTGCGGACCCATCTGCAGAATCTTGTCAGCCGCTCTGACCAGATTAAACTCCGTGGCCAGCAGCTTGGCCTCATCGGCGTTGATGATCAAGCAGTCGATCCTTTTCAGCAAGCTCTTTAGGTCCTCCAGATACTCGGTTATCCAGCAATGCATCGTATCAGCGGCCACGAAGGCCGGATGGTCCATCTGCTCCAGCAGCTCATGCTGAAGCTTCGGTGCCGTGTTAGCCAGAAATACATACTCGCTGTCCCTGAACGAAGCGGGCACTTTGGGCGGTGCTTCCGCAAGCACGTTCAATTCCATGTAATCCGTTTTTCTGTCGTCCATGTTTTCCGGATACGTCCCGGCCCAGCGAAACGTTTTGCTGCCGCTTCTGATCTCCAGCCCGGCCAGGTCCACGGCTCTACCCACAAAGACGCCGGGCACATCAAACGGACAATCCGGGCCGATGACACCGACCAATCGAACGTGGGTAAAGAAGCTCGCCGACATAGCAAAATACATTGCCGAACCGCCGACACAGCTCTCGCTGACCCCATGCGGAGTCCTGACTGTGTCGACAGCAATTGAACCCGTGACTAATAACGACACTCGTTCAGATCCCTATTATGAGCACTTGTTCCGAAATTGTCCGTACCCAACACCTACTTGCAACTTATTGGCTTCAACTGGACACTTCTTATATTCGCTTTACCCAGTGGCGTTTCTAAAAACTAAAATTTCACATTTTGTCATTCCCGCGAAAGCGGGGATCCAGCTTTTTAAATCTGGATTCCGGCTCAAGGCCGGAATGACATAAGAACAAAAGTTAAACTTATTTAATGGAAATGGCACTAGATTTCCTCGACTTGCAGTTTCCACGTGCAGCCGTAATGATTCCCTTTCTCATCCTTAATTTCAGAAATCCAATCAAAACCACCATCTTCTGCATGTCTATTCTCGATGTATTCCCTTAGTTCTCTTAACGTATGAAATTCATCGGTTTGTCCATTAGTATCATCCAAAACGAACATCGCAAGCTCCTAGTAGAAATGTTCACAATGACACTTATAGTTGGTGGACGCGCATAGTACTCGCTAGATATCTTCATAGTATGACAATTGTCGCAAAGTTTGGACTCCGTGTAAAGGAACTCCGTTCCACCAATGGGTTGACCCAAGAGGATTTGGCGGAAATAACTGGGTTGAGCCGCCAATATATTGGCGATGTAGAACGGGGCGAGAGAAACATCTCATTGGTAAATATCGGAAAGATCGCCAGCGCTTTCAAAATCACTCTTACAGAGCTTTTCGACTTCAAATGAGTGCGCATATCATAGGTCTCGAATCCTCCAGCATAATGCCGATGGTGGCAATTACGCCGCTCACCCAGGATTGTTATGAGAATATCTGGGGCAGATTCTTTGATAGTTTGTTGATAGCTCATGAGGATTCGATCCGTGAGTTAAAAAACATATTTGCGTTTAAGGCACACACGTTTTACTCAAGTCCCATAAACCGCCTTCAGAAAATAAAAGAGTTCCCACCCTCTCATAAAATGTCTCTAAAAGGTATGGCCATAAAGCTACTTCTTGATGGCCAAATGGGTGGATGGGTAGGAAACAAAAACAGCCGCGTCCAGACCTTCTTTTTCTCCGACGTTATCGACGGTTTGGACGATACAATTACCGAGCCCAAAGAATTCTCAGCAATCCTAATCGGCCGTATGCGCGATAAGATCAGGAAATACAACGACCTTTTGACACCGGTTGACGGCGCACTCACCATAGACATACGTCAAATTCTACCATACTGGGGGTTTCATAATATCGCACCAGCATTATTCTCTGAGAGGAGGAAAATTCAGATCAAAATCCTCCCTGATTGTGACAGTTTCACGAGTTTTGAGTCTTTGCCATCAGCCACCCGCCGAGACGCATATCATTACCACATGCTCAAAAAAGAAAAAGTCACGCTGATTCTGGTCGGTGACGCGAATTACAAAAGTAATGTGTGCTCATGCAACGATTGTCTTTCTTATAGCTGCGAAGTCAAAATCTTAAAAGACACAAAACGTAAAAAGCTTCTCGGATTAAGTTGAACTTGTGTCCTCGACCCATCCTAAGTGCGGGTAATCCGCGTCGGCGACTGGAATTGCCCAATTGACGAATCCAGAGTCCCTGAGTAGCGGACTTCCGAGTCTCTCCTTAGCACAGTTGTTTTCTTTAGAATGAGCGTATGCGTCGTCCAGTCCACCTAAACATCTCTCTGAAATCTCTCTAGCACAATGCGTATTCGCTCCAATGTCCTCTCTTTGCCCAGCATTTCGACCGAGTCGAAAATGGGCAAGCTGATGGTGGTTCCGCAAAGCGCTACCCGCAACGGCTGCGCAACTTTGCCCAGGCCCACCTGCCTCTGCTCGGCCAAGCCGCGCAGCATATCTTCAATATTCGCTTGTGTGAATTCCTCCATGGTTTCCAGCTTCTCACGCAGCACGGCCAGAACCGCCAGGCCGTCTTTTTTCATCAGGACCTTTTTGACCGCCTTGTCATCGTACCTGATGTCGTGGTCGTCCACGAACAGGAACCTGCTTTTGCGTTCCATATCCGCCAGCGTGCGGGCGCCCGCGCAAACCTCTATGATCCTGCGTAACGTGTTGTCATCCGCTGATGTCACTGGGGAACCAACAGCTTGTAGGTAGCTCTTAAAGTGCTCAAGGAGCTTTTCTTTGCTAAGCCGGCGAATGTGCTCGGTGTTAAAAGCGACGAGCTTATCTCGATCAAACAGGCTATTGGATTTCGTCAGTCGTGACGGGTCGAAGCTACGGATCAACTCCTCCGTGGACATGATCTCGCGGTCGCCGCCCGGATTCCAGCCCAGAAGCGCCAAAAAATTCACCATCGTCTCGGGCAAATAGCCGTTCTTGAAGAAATCGACCACGTTGATCTCGGGCAGCGTAATCCCCAGGTACTCAGCCATGGCATCGATGCAAGGCATATCCGGCGTAGTCTCGCCCTTTATGAAGTCCTGCAATTCCTCGACGCTGATTCGGCCCGCCGCGGCGACTTTTTCCAGGTCGATATCTCTTCTTACCTGGATTGCCTGACGCAGCGCCGCCGGCCGCTCTCGTTTGGATAGTTTCCCGCCGCTCTGGCTTACGGTGACCGACATATGGACATACTTCGGAGGCGGGCCGAATCCCAGAGCCTGCCATAGCGCCTGCTGGCCCGGCGTATTCATCAGATGTTCCTGGCCCCGAATGATGTGCGTTATCTTCATCAGGTAATCATCAACCACGCAGGCAAAATTGTATGTCGGGAACCCATCACTTTTTTGTATGATAAAATCGCCTATGTCCTCAGCGGCGAATTTGACCTCACCCCGCACCTCATCGGCTACCACAATGTCCCCATCTTGCGGCACAGCAAAACGCACCGTCACCGGTCTCCCTTTAGCCTGAGCTTTTTTCACATCGCTTTCATCCGGAAACTCTTCGGGCCGGGCATATATCAAGTTCTTCTTCTGGGCTACGGCTTTTTCGCGCATAGACTCAAGCTCTTCGGGCGTATCGAAACAATAATATGCCTTTCTTTCATCCAGAAGCTGCCTTACGTATTTATCATAGATGCCCGCTTGTTGCCGCTCGGATTGCAGATACGGCCCATTTGGCCCGCCGACCTGCAGACCTTCGTCCCACTCGATGCCCAGCCATCGCAGGTCGCGGAGGACCTGCTGGGTGGCGGTGGGCGTATTGCGTTTGATATCGGTATCTTCGATTCGCAGCAGGAACTTACCGCCGGTATGTCTGGCCCAGAGCCAGTTAAATATGGCCGTGCGCGCCCCGCCCACGTGCAGATACCCCGTCGGCGACGGTGCAAACCGCGTTACTACCTTCTCGGCCATATTCTGTTATCCTTCCAAGCGGGAAAAATATTAGGCGAGCATGTAGGTTAAGCTACGCCGAAGACATTGTCAAGGGCTGCATCAAATTGTACCGAGCCAACAATCTAGTAGTCTGTCAACTTCGATGAGGTAGGTTGTCATTCCGCACTTGATGCGGAATCCAGGATGCCACCGGTTCTGGATTCCCGCTTTCGCGGGAATGACAGGGTACTGAATCAATCCTGACA
>Ga0180433_10011898_pt1 | contig 10250 bp, 12 predicted proteins | sample SS_ome_8_FD_132980 | JGI IMG/M metagenome (GOLD analysis project Ga0180433, IMG submission 132980) | Hypersaline lake sediment archaeal communities from the Salton Sea, California, USA - SS_1_D_1 metaG | ecosystem: Environmental > Aquatic > Non-marine Saline and Alkaline > Hypersaline >...
CCAACCAAGAGCGGTTGCGGCGCTTTCACCACATCAGCACGGATGAAGTATTCGGCAGCTTGGGAACGGAGGGCTTCTTTACAGAAGAGACGGCCTATCAACCCAACAGCCCCTATTCTGCCTCAAAAGCCAGCTCTGACCATTTGGTCAGGGCCTATCACAAGACCTATGGCCTGCCTATCACCATATCAAACTGCTCCAACAATTATGGCCCCTATCAATTTCCAGAAAAATTGATCCCCCTTATGATTCTCAATGCCCTTGAGGGAAACACCCTTCCCGTTTACGGCGATGGCCGACATGTGAGGGATTGGCTCTATGTCCGGGATCATTGTACAGGTATCTGGAGGATCATGAAACACGGGAAAAGTGGTGAGACATACAACATCGGGGGCAGCAACGAAATGGAGAATATTAAGGTTGTGGAAATGATCTGTGATATTTTGGACGAGATTCAAAAAACAGCAGACAAGTCGTCACGCAGGGATCTGATAACATTTGTCCAGGATCGACCGGGACACGACCGTCGCTATGCCATCGACTTCACCAAATTGAGACAATCGCTGGACTGGCGACCTGAAGAGACTTTTGAATCCGGGCTGCGAAAGACTATCGAGTGGTATCTGGAAAACCGGGGATGGGTGGATCGCATCAAGGGCGGCGAATATCAGTCTTGGATCAAGGAGCAGTACGGTCGCCCCTAATGTTGCAAGTATCGTTTACTAAGGGGAGTATGCAATCGTTTGTTCAACATGCAAACAATATGGTGCTGCCCTTCGTGCGTGATATTCGCGGCGTGTTGTTTGTGCAACGTTAGGGTTGAGATAGGGAGCAGATATCATGAAGGGAATCATTCTAGCCGGGGGCTCTGGGACGCGCTTGTATCCAATCACACGGGTGGTGAGTAAACAACTTATGCCCATTTATGATAAACCCATGGTGTATTATCCGTTGTCGGTTCTGATGCTGGCGGGTATACGGGAGATACTCATCATCTCTACCCCTAATGATCTTCCCAAGTTTAAGCAACTTTTTGGGGATGGTTCCCAGTTCGGTCTGTCTTTTTCTTATGCTGAACAGCCGCATCCTGAAGGCCTCGCTCAAGCCTTCATCATTGGCAAGACATTCATCGGCAAGGACACCGTGGCACTTGTCTTAGGTGATAATATATTTCATGGTCACGGTCTTTCTAATATCCTCAAAAGGTGCGCTGACCTTAAGAAGGGGGGGATCATCTTCGGATATTTGGTACGTGATCCGGAGCGTTACGGGGTCGTAGAGTTCGATGAGCATGGGTTCGTCACGGGGATCGAGGAGAAGCCAAAGCGCCCCAAATCTAAGTATGCCGTTCCTGGACTCTATTTTTACGACAACGATGTGTTAAGCATTGCCGAGGCGCTCAGACCCTCAGCCCGTGGAGAGCTCGAGATCACAGATGTCAATTTAGAGTATTTGAGGCGTGGCCAGCTTCAGGTGGAACTTTTTGGGCGCGGATTTGCCTGGCTCGATACCGGGACCCATGAGGCCCTCGAGCAAGCGACGAACTTTGTAAAAGTCATTCAAGAACGGCAGGGCCTTAAGATCGCGTGTATTGAAGAAATTGCCTTCCGCCTTGGTTATATAAATAGCGTCCAACTGAGAGGCTTCGCCAAGGACCTGCTGAAAAATGAGTACGGGCAATACCTGATGGAGATCCTCGAAGAAGAGGAGCGTGAAAATAATGCCCATGAAGTTTATTGAAACGTCCCTTCCCGATGTCATACTCATTGAGCCCCATGTCTTTAGGGATGATCGAGGATTTTTCATGGAAACCTTCCATCAAAGGAAATACGCGGAAGGTGGAATAGACCAAACTTTTGTGCAAGACAACTATTCCCACTCCAAGGAAGGTACAATTCGCGGGCTTCACTATCAGTTTCGCCATCCCCAAGGGAAATTGGTTTATGTGATTACAGGGGAAATCTTTGATGTAGCCGTTGATATTAGGCGTGGCTCCCCTCATTTCGGAAAATGGGTGGGCAGCCTTCTCTCCAGTACAAACAAGCGGCAGATCTTTATCCCCGAAGGTTTTGCCCATGGCTTCTGTGTCATGAGCGAGACGGCAGATGTCTTATACAAATGTAGTGATCTGTACGCCCCTGATGATGATCATGGACTTTTCTGGGCGGATCCGACCATCGGCGTTGATTGGCCGATAAAAACGCCCATTGTCTCAAAGAAGGACAGCCAAAATCCGATGTTGGCTCATATCCCTGAATGGGATCTTCCTATTTACGAAGGTGGGGGTTGATATGTGAAGCGAATTCCTGAGGAGGCGCCAATCCCAAGCTGCCAGATCGGGGTTTTCTGGAAAGAAACGAGTCAATTTCAGATCGCTTCTTCCCACTCCGGCTTCAAGGTGTGACTTGGGGGAAACAGGTTGGTCAAAAGAATTGCGACCTGTTTGGGATTTTGTTATACTATGTAAAAATCAACAAAGGAGAATGATGATGCCTATATACGAATTTCGCTGTCTGAAGTGCAACGAAGTCTTTGAGATACTAAAGGTCAAAGAGAAGGTCGAGATGAAATGCCCCCACTGTGGATCAGAAGACTTTGAGCGTGTGTTGAGCACGACCTCCTATTCGGTGGGCTTTGCCAAAGGCGAGTCGCGAGGCCCAACGGTCCAATCGAGACAATGCGCTTCTGGGACCTGCACCACTGTGGAGATCCCTGGTCACTCCAAGGGTTAGAGAAGCATCTCCCCAGCCAGCAGGATAATCAAGAACAAGGATTGAAGAACCACGTCCTCTATCATGGTTTTTGACAGTTTTTGCAGCAAGGAGCCCGTTTGATGGAAGCTAATCATCAGCAAGAAAAACGACAATTCAAACGTCTTTTTGAAAGAGAAGGAATCGACCAAGTTCAGGATCGAATGGCTATCCTAGGTGTATTTCTTGGGTTTGAGCGACACGTTAGCTTGAAGGACTTCATGAACCTGTTAGAAAAGGAAGGCTATGATTTTGAGCCTGATTTTGTAAAAAAGACCTTAAGCCTCATGTGTCGTTATGGGTTTGCCTCAAAGAAGAAATTCCAAGGTGAGCCAACCCTATATGAACATCGGCATCTGGGCCTACACCACGACCATCTCATTTGTACAAAGTGTCATAAGATCCTTGAGTTTGAAAACGAGCAGATGGAGGAACTGCAAGTGCAAATAGCGGCTGTCCACGGCTTTCACGTGCTGCAGCACAAGATGGAGATCTATGGGCTGTGTGCGGACTGTCTTAAGGAACGTGTTCGTTTGATGCCCCTATCCTATGCCCAAGAAGGCGAACGTGGCATCATAGAAGAGTTCATGGGAGGCTCGGGCGCACAACTTCGCCTGGCTACCATGGGACTGCGCAGCGGTGATGAGGTCGAGGTTATAACGAACAGACGTGAGGGACAGCTTGTTGTCGCTGTCAATGCTACCCGCCTGGCCCTGGGTCGGGGCATTGCCAAAAAGATTATGATAAAGCCTAATGGGAGCCGACGGGATCTGAAGTGAACCTGAGCGAATTAAAAGAAGGTCAGACAGCCACGGTGGTCCGTGTGGGTGGCGACGGTTCTTTTCGCAGGCGACTCCTTGAGATGGGATTCCTGCAGGGTACGAAGATCTACGTGGAAAAATATGCCCCCCTCAAAGACCCTATTGAGCTTATATTGAAGGGCTATCATGTCTCCCTCCGGGTCGATGAGGCAGCGTGGGTTCAAGTTGAACATGTGCAGGGCAAGGGAACATAAAGCATGCCCTCGAAATCGATAACCGTCGCTCTGGCTGGAAATCCTAACTCGGGCAAAAGTACGATTTTTAATAACCTAACCGGCACCCGGCAAAAGGTTGGGAACTGGCCCGGAGTCACCGTAGAAAAAAAAGAAGGTCACGTCACCATCAACGGCTACCAACTTACTGTTGTAGACCTCCCTGGCACTTACAGCCTCACCGCTTACACGATTGAAGAAATTGTAGCCAGAAACTTTGTCCTGGACGAGAAGCCTGATGTGGTCGTCGATATCCTTGATGCCTCCAACTTGGAGCGCAACCTTTACCTGGCGACACAGCTTCGGGAACTCGACACCAAGGTGGTCTTTGTGCTGAACATGGCCGATTTAGCGGGCCAGCGCGGGGCCAAAATCGACGGGGACAAGCTGTCAGAGCTCCTTGATGTGCCCGTCGTTTTTACGGTGGGCAATAGGAACAAAGGGACGCAGGACCTCCTTAGGACGATCATCTCAGTGGCTGAGGCTGACATTGAGCTTCCCCGCACCCGCCGCGTCTATTACGGCAAAGAGATTGAAAAGGCCATTGGTGAACTCTCTGAATTCATTAGAGACAAGGCGAGCGGCAAGCTTCCCTACAATATTCGGTGGATCGCCATTAAGCTTCTTGAGAAAGACAGAATTGTGAAAGACCGGATACTGCAGGCCGTCGGTCCGGAAGGGGAGATGATCCTCGGCGAGGCAGAGAAAAAACGCGAGAGGCTCCGCGGATTTTTTGATGAGGAACCGGAAATTGTGATGACGGACCACCGGTACGGTTTTGTTGCCGGGATCGTGAAAGAGGCCTTGAAGATGGTTTCAAGGGAAAGGGTGGATGTCTCTCGGCAAATAGACCAGGTCCTGACCAACCGCCTGCTGGGCCTGCCTATTTTTGTCTTTTTTATATGGGCCATGTTTCAACTCACCTTCTCATTGGGCGCCTATCCCATGAACTGGATAGACGTTGGCGTTAGTTGGCTGGGCCAGACAGTGGGGGGATGGTTGCCAGAAGGTATCCTGCAGGACCTGATCGTGGATGGGATGATTGCCGGCGTGGGGAGTGTCATCATATTCTTGCCGAATATTCTCATCCTCTTTTTCTGTATCGCCCTGTTTGAAGACACAGGTTACATGGCCCGTGCCGCTTTCCTTATGGATAAGGTGATGCACCTCATAGGCCTTCATGGCAAATCCTTTATTCCCTTGCTCATGGGCTTCGGTTGTAATGCCCCCGCCATCATGGCCACTAGGACCTTGGAAAGCGAGAAGGACCGGATCTTAACGATTCTGATCAACCCCCTGATGTCTTGTTCTGCCAGACTGCCTGTCTACATCCTGCTGGCCGGGACCTTCTTCGGGGCCAAGGCCGGCAATGCCATCTTTTCCATCTATGCCCTCGGCATTGTGCTGGCCATTCTGGTGGGACGTCTGTTTCGTTCGACGATTCTTACGGGAAGGGTTGCTCCTTTTGTCATGGAACTTCCCCCTTATAGGGCTCCCATGTGCAAGGGTCTTTTGATCCACATGTGGGATCGCAGCAAGATCTTTCTGAAGAAGATGGGAGGCGTGATCCTAATCGGCTCAGTGGTTGTCTGGTTCCTGAGTGCCTTTCCACAGAAAGTTGAGTTCTCAAGGGATTACGAGACCGAGAAGGCCACCTTGAGTAAACAATATCAGATGCTTATAGCCAAAGCGCCAGGGCAAACGCGGGAAGGACTCCTTAGGGAAGGAGAAAAAGCTATTCTTGCTTTAGAGGCCCAGATGGCCAAAGAGAAAGTGGAAAAATCTTTTATCGGTCGCCTGGGGAAATTATTGACCCCGGTTTTTTCCCCCCTTGGTATGGACTGGCGTGGCAGCGTGGCAGTCCTGACCGGTTTTGTGGCCAAAGAGATTGTGGTCAGCACTATGGGGGTGCTGTATGCCGCGGGGGCTGATGAGGATGAAAAGAGTGAAGCCCTGAAGTCCGCCTTAAAAAGGTCTGGCATGACACCGCTTTCTGCCTATGCCATGATGGCTTTTGTTTTGATTTATGTCCCCTGCGTTGCCACCGTAGCCGTCATCAGGCGCGAAACCAATTCCTGGAAGTGGACGCTTTTTAGTATCGCCTACAGCACCTGTCTGGCCTGGCTCGTTGCTTTTGTCATATATCAAGGCGGCAAGCTAATCGGCCTGGCATAATTCTCACCCAATTTTGTTCATCGAAATACTGTTTTGCCCCAACAGATTGAGAATGCCCCAACGAGGGGGCTCCTGCGGGGGAGCCTCAGAGGCCTGCGCTTTTAACCATTACTCGGGTCCGATGTTGTCGTGCAGGCGCAGCCACTGCGACAGGGTTCATTGTGTGCCTTCCTGTCTAGGGGCTGGCCATCTTCGGTGCAGCAGTTGCATGCTGGGCGGGGAGCGACGTCAGCTGCGGCCCATTTGCGAAGGGTGCGAAATACTGGTCTGATTGACAGGCCGAGCAGCGTAAACGCCCCGGCTACTTGCCCCCAGACCGGCACAACCTCAGCTGCCTGGCCAACCAGGGCCTTAGGGGAAAGGCCAAAAAAGAGATAAAACTGATCCACGGCCAGACCGAAAAGCACGGTCGATATGGCGATAGTGGCCAGATAAATGGCCGTCGCTCTCCTGCCTAAGACGCCCATCAGTACGGTGAGAGACGTCACGTTGGTTGCTGGGCCGGCCAGCAGAAACACAAGGGCCGCCCCAGGGCTCACCCCTTTCAGGATGAGAACCGCTGCAATGGGCGTCGAGGCCGTGGCGCAGATGTAGAGTGGGATACCCACAGCCAGCATGACAAGCATGGACGTTAGACCGCCTCCCAAGTATTGAGTCATCATCTCTGCCGGAATGACTGTCGTGATCAGCCCGGCCAGAAGCAAGCCAACGAGAAACCAGCCAGCCAAGTCAGCCCAAACTTCCGTGAAGGCGTATCTGAGCCCAGCCCTGGTTTTTTCCACAAAAGTATGGTGTCGTTTGTGTTTCTCCGGTGAGCAACCCTTCCCGTCACAGCAGCCATCTACTGGGCAGGTCAGATCCGGTGCAACAACGCCATGATTCTCACCGCGGCCCAAGATGTTTTCCGTCACGCCAGCGGCAACGGCCGTCACGAAGGCGACCACCGGCCGGGCCACAGTCAGAATGGGGTCCAGCAAGGCGTAGGTTATGGCTATAGAGTCCACCCCCGACTCGGGGGTGGATATCAAGAAGGCCGTCGTGGCCCCGTTGTTAGCCCCTTGTTTTTTTAGCCCCGCACCTGTGGGCAGCACACCGCAGGATCACAAGGGTATGGGAATACCCAGGAGGGCTGCTTTGAAGACAGAACGAAAGCGCCCTTGACCGAGATGCTGAGTCACCGCATTGGGGTTCAGAAAAACCCGAAGCAGACCGCTGACAAGCAAGCCGAACAGAACGTACACAGAGGCTGCCAAAAGAAGTTGCCACGCCTCCTGAAACATGCTCACAAGGAAGGACATATTTTTCTCACACCTTTTTACTGTTCACACACATGCTCCAGACCAATGTTAAGCAGGCCTGTAACGTGGTCGTCGTCCAGGGCATAGTAAAGTACTTGACCTTCACGGCGTTTTTTTACCAGGGCCAGATCCTTCAGTCGCCGAAGCTGGTGAGACACAGCAGATTCACTTAGGCCGAGGAAGGCGGACAGATCACAAACGCACATCTCGCCGCCAGACAACGCCATGACGATCTTGAGGCGCGTCGGGTCACCCAGGACCTTATAAGTAAGGGCCATGCGGTCAAGGTCATGGTCCGGTATCGCCTCTTCTCTGGCCCGGGCAACCCGGTCCACGTGCACCACGCGCACTAGGCAGCCATCTTCTTTTAATTGTCTTGCCTTTTGCGAGCTCATGTTGATCTGTCTTAGTATCTGAGCATATATTAAAACATAGTCTCCAGTAAATATTCTGTCAAGTACTCGCCCTACCTTTTTTTGTGATGTCGTTCTTAGATCTGTCGAAATCCTCACGGAAGCCTCAGTCGTGATTCTGGGAAGCAAACTGTGACCCAGTATCGTGCCTCAGACGCAAGTATCATTTGTCACGATGTGGTCGAAAGTCTTTTCCGCGCGACATTACCCCAAAAATCGATGTCCACTTAGCCCATTGGGCAGACCAATGCACCCGTGAATTGCTTGTCCATAGCCAAGTGTTCTTGTTGGTATTGATTTTTGTATAATCGTACTTAGATTACAATATAGGATGGGCAAATTCAGGTTTTAAGTTGGAGGAATAACTCTTTAATCTACTATGATATCGACATTTTTCCCGAGTCAATATGGGAGGTGATCCAATATGAGCAATGAGCTGGGGGATGTATTAACAAAGACAGGTGAAGAGTATAGGGAAAAGATCTCAAGTGAATCCCGATTATACCTTGAGGTTGACATTGGAAACCAAGGGAAGAAGTTGGGTTATGAGCGCATCAAGGAAAACTATGACGGTGTAAAAGCGATTGTACCACTGAAAACACCGGTTGCAGGGATGAGGGTTCGGGTCGATGGCAGGACGTTTGTTCATCATGCTCAGCTTGAATCCGGCATTGCCGTACCAGGATATATTGCTAAGGAGGCCGGTTTGGTACACAAGCTTTATGTGCCGAATGACGACATGATCCTGAATTTTGCCTGATGTATGGTTGTTTGTTTAAAGTGAACTACTTAGCGGAGTCGCTCTTGGCTCCGCTTTTTGGTGTGCGCCAAGCATGGCGGGAAATCTCGCAGGTGAAAGTCCTCTTTGCCCCGCGGTGGCTAGAAGCGGAATAGACGCTCTTTCGTCTTAGACCATCCTGACGAAGTTTCTACCAGCCTTCGGTGGACTTGCAAATTCGGTGAAGCTGTGATTTACATTTGAGCCTTAGAGACATCAGGAGGAGACAAACCGAAGGTCTAGTCTGGATATTCTCCTATGCCCCAGGCCCGCTTTGATTCCTAAAGCGAAAAGTCTCTTGAGGACCCCGGCCTCAATGCATGCATGACCGATATGATCTCAAATCAAAAACCAGGGGGAAAATAGTAGAAATGGAGAACCATATTGATCAGCCAGGTTGAACGCACAGGGTCATTGGGCAGGTGCCGGCACCTCAAGGTTTGGTTGGTGGTGTCCATGTCTTTATTGGCAGGTTGTGCCTCCCCTCCAACGTCGAACATGGCTTATTTCAGCAGCGCGGAGAGGGTGAGAAAAACAAACAGGGATAATTTGGTTCTCCTGTCCGTGGGCATGACAAAATCTGAGGTTTTCCGGTTAATGGGAACTAAAACAGTAGAGACCGAGTTTATGACCATCACCAATCCATATAGGATCGAAACCTTACAAGGCGGTGATGGAGAAACTTATGAGATTGTGTCCTATTATACGGACAGAAAGAAGACGGACGGTGCCATCACGGACGATGAAATCACCCCCCTTGTCTTTCATGCTGGTGGACTGAGCGGCTGGGGTTGGCCCTTCCTCGACCAAATCATCTCGAAATTCCATCCAGGAATGAAGCCCCCGGAGGTACAACCTTCGGTGCCTGAGCCGGCCCAGGGCCTGGCTCTATCCCAAAGCTTCCAAGAACCGACGCCCACTGTGATGCATGTAAAACCTCCCCAGACAAAGGTGACACGGGCCTCGGTTCCGAAAGAACCAGCCCCTGCCTTAGAGCTAAAGAGAGCCATTTCATCTTCTAAGTATTTCCCTCTGCTTGAATACAAGAAAGCCTATGGCCTTTTCCTTGGGCATCGTTATGAGGAGGCATTGGCCCTCTTTCAGGACTTTTTGCAGCGGTATCCTCACCATGATCTGTCAGACAATGCCCAATACTGGATTGGCGAGAATTACTATCACGTGAAGGATTATGCCAACGCGATTGTTGCCTTTGAGAAGGTCATCACCCATTATGCTGACGGAAACAAGACACCAGACGCTTTGCTCAAGATCGGCTACGCCTACATCGCTTTGGAAAATTTCACCACCGCTCGCGTCTTTCTAAAAAGAGTCATCGATAATTACCCTGTCAGCGAAGCTGAACCTAAGGCACAGGCCAAGCTGAAAGAGATTGAAAACCTTTAGGCCACCTCTAAAAATTGTCTATCAACTCGATTTCTGCGTTATGCTCAAATTGTAATCCTCGAAATACTACGAGTATTCCTGCGGTTAAAATTTTCGCATGCCTTGAACTCGGGCCGGTATCCTAATTTTTAGAGGCACCCTTTAGTATGGCTTTTTCTTCAATTTGGCACACACCAATGTAGACTCGACAGAAGCTATGTCGGTATTCTATCTTCTTTCCTGCCTGTATTTGGCTCTTCAGTCTATGGATGAAGCACAGAAGGCCTTATAAGTCTAATACTAAACTGCGTTCTACTGAGTAAGATTTGACAAGTATGGGAAGTTCGTCAAGGTGCTGAGGCTATGCGGGTTTTGGGCCAGTTGGTTCAGGCCATCGCAGAGTCTAGCTTCAACGTCGTC
>Ga0180433_10011899_pt1 | contig 10249 bp, 8 predicted proteins | sample SS_ome_8_FD_132980 | JGI IMG/M metagenome (GOLD analysis project Ga0180433, IMG submission 132980) | Hypersaline lake sediment archaeal communities from the Salton Sea, California, USA - SS_1_D_1 metaG | ecosystem: Environmental > Aquatic > Non-marine Saline and Alkaline > Hypersaline > Sediment...
ATGTACTCCGGTGTCGTAGATGAAACCCTCCCGTTCGAAACTGGCCGCCTTCCCACCGGGAAAGCTGCTTCTCTCCAGGACGATGACATCGGCCCCTTCCTTGGCCAGCAGGGGCGCTATCCCCGCACCGCCGATCCCGGTTCCGATTACCACTACCTTTTTGCCTTGCATCTCTCCAGACACTTCGCACCTCCCAGATAGGTGTCAGCATTTTCACTCAAAGACTAAAAGCTATTGTACTAAAACAACCGTCATTTGATAAAAGAGGGGCCGATTATGGGCATAAAAGTAGAAACCCAAGATACCTTTGGGACCGTCGACCGGTGGAATCGACGTTTTCTACTCGGCATCCTGGGTTTCTACCGACGTTCCGGACACGCAAGCTGAAACTCGCATGAAACCAGGTGTTTCCCCCTTTTGCCGGAACGTCTTCCATCATATCATTATCATTTCCGCTGTCAATAGGGTGGGGGGTAATTTTTCACCGATTTTGGCAAAATCCAAAATATACCAGTAAAAATCCCATAGATTTTCACCTCGATCTCCCTCCGGAGACCCCCTCCCCCGCCTTCTGCTATCATGTAAGCATAGATCGCCGCCGGGGACCAAGGAGGTAAGCATGGGTAACTGGAATGTAAAGGGATGCATGATCCCTATCGTCACTCCCTTCGACGACCAGGGACGGGTGGATGAAGCCGCCCTGCGCAATCTGGTGAATTACCTCATCGACGAACAGGCGGCGGATGCCATGGTGCCCTGCGGCACCACGGGGGAGTCGCCCACCCTCAGCCACGAAGAACATCACAGGGTCATTGAGATAGTCCATGATGAGACGGGGGGGCGGGTCCCGGTGATAGCCGGTACCGGCAGCAACTGCACCGCGGAGGCCGTGGAGATGACCCGGGAGGCCGAAAAGGTGGGCGTGGACGCGAGCCTGCAGGTGGCACCATATTACAACCGTCCCAGCCAGGAAGGGATCTACGACCATTTTAAGACCATCGCCGCCGCCACCTCCCTGCCCCTCATCCTCTACAACATACCCTTTCGGACGGGAAGGAACATCGAGGTGGACACCATCGTCCGCCTGGCGGAGATAGATAACATCGTGGGAATAAAGGCGGCCTCGGGCAACATCCTCCAGGCCAATGCCATCCTGGAGAGGACGCGTGAGGGAAAGCAGGACTTTTTCGTCTATTCCGGCGAGGACCCGGTGACCTTCCTCATGCTCTGCCTGGGTGGACATGGAGCTATAGCCGCGGTGGCCCACGTCATCGGGGTGGAGTTCGCCCGTATGTGCAGACTGGTATGGGATGACAAGCTGGATGAAGCGAGGGAGATCCATTACCAGGTGATCCCCACCATAAGGGCCCTTTTCTGCGAGCCCAACCCCGCCCCCATCAAGCAGGCCCTTAATTGGATGGGAGTGCCCGTGGGCGGCTTGCGCCTTCCCCTCAAGGAGCTGACGGAGGGCGGCAAGGATATATTGCGCAAGGCCTTGGTCGACCTGGGCAAGGCCTCATCCGAGGACTGCAAATAGAGGAGGTGAGAAAGTTGTGCCGCGAAGGAATAGACCTGGTCACCTTGAAGGTGGCGATCAAACATAACGCGGACAGGCTCAGGCAGGAGGGAGACCACCTACGGCAGTGGTCGGCCCTGGCGGCCAACGTCAACCTGGATGACATATCATCGCAGCTTCACGATGCCCTGGAAAGAGTATCGGCGGGAGAAGAGCTGCTGCGAGGCTGCGTGAGCGACCTGTCCGAACTCCAGGTACAGGCCCCGACCTCTACCGGGACGGGCACTACTATCACTCCCATGTAACACCCGCCGCCCAAGTCGGCGAGTGGAAGCGGGAGACTCATCCCCCGGCCAGGGGAGGGAAGATGGATACCTCGTCACTCGGCTCGAGTTTAGTCCTCTTACCCCTGAGATAGGCGATGTTGCGGCCGTTCACAATCACGGTGCAGCTCTTCAGATACCTGGAGACCCCATTGCCGTAGAGCTTGGGAACCTCCCTGAGGACGCCAGCCACATTTTTGGCCGAGCTCTCGTAGCTCTTCTCCCCCGTGGCCTTGCGAAGGGTGGCGTAGAACTTAACCGTGGCCAAAAGACCGATCCTTTCTCCTACCCAACCTCGGGGCCAGGCCTTTAATCTATAGCAATTGTTTATCCGTACAGGGCATCGGCGACATCCTTCATGCCCAGCCCCTCCAGCACCTTACGGCTGGGGCGGCCTTGCTGGTCGATATCGCGCAGTCGGTAATACTCCTCGATCATCTCATCGAAGGGTACCGTGGTTTTCTTTATCTCCTCCGATTCGCCGGCTTCGAGCTTCTTGATATGGCTCCTGAAACCGGGCAGGACCTTCATGGACGTGAGGAGCTTGTCGAGGTTAGGGTATACGAACTTGGCCATGATCTTGGCGTTCGCATCCTTCATCTTCTCGATCCTCATCTTGCTCATGGGGCCCATGGACATAAAGGTAGGATATACCGCAAGGTGGAGATTGGGGGTCGTCCCCTCTACATGGGGCTCCAGGATGCGCCTGGGAACCCTGTCTTCCTCGCGGGTGGCTCCGCAGAGGTTGCCGATGGCTCGCTTCAGATACCAGATGCGGTCCCCCGCCCTGGCCAGCTCGTCCACGCTGTAGTCGAAGCCGGTGAGGGGGTTGAGCATCATGGCCATCTCCGGCAGGGCGCCGCCGGCTGAGTTCCAGGCGTATTCGCATATCACCGCAGAATTGGCGATGACCCCTTTCTTCTGGCTGGCGATGGTCTGGGCCGCCTTGCCCTTGGCCTTGTAGGGCCAGGTCCTCTTGACCCCCAGGTCCTTGTGACCGAGAAGGCCCATATCGACGTAGAGGTTGGAGTCGGAGCAGTGGCAGGCGCCCCTGATGCTGGTGGCGTAGGTCAAAGCCATGGCCCACAGGGCGCGGGGATCGTGCATGGGGCACTCCAGGCCCTTGACGTGGACGGCGAACTCCTCGCCGCCGTACTTACCTGACATGGCCCTTGTGCCCTCGGCAAGATCATCGCCGAAACCCTCGCGGTGAGCGATCTTGTCGATGAGCTCCAGGAGGGTCTTAGGCTGGTTCCAGCCCAGCTTGATGCCGTCGGTATCCTTCTCACTGATCAGGCCCTCCTCGAAGGCCTCGGTGGCATAGGCGATGGTGCTGCCGCAGGAGATGACGTCCATGCCGTAGCGGTTGCACATCTCGTTGGCCCTGTGGTTGGCCTCCATGTCATCCATACGCTGCAGTGTGCCCAGCGCTGCGGCGGCCTCGTACTCCGAGCCCGGGCCCTCCTTCACTGCGAAGGGGCCCGCCTTTACCTCGACGATGCGCTTGCAGTGCACCGGGCAGCCGAAGCAGGAGTGGGTCTTGGTGAGGATGGTCTCCGCCACCGCGGTCCCCCCCAGCTTCTCCGGGCCATCTTTCCAATAGGCCTCCCGCCAGTTCTTGGTCGGCACGTCGCCGATGGCCATGCCGTATTCCATATGCACGTTGGACCCGAAGGAACCCAGCCCCTCGGCCACCAGGCTGAACTTGAGGATCTCGTTCATCTCGCTGCGGGCTTGCTTGAAACCGTCCTCGTCGGCGATGGGGTGCTTCTTAGTGCCCTTGGCCACCACCGCTTTGAGCTTCTTGGAGCCCATCACCGCCCCCATGCCGCAGCGGCCGGCGGTGGAGCCCTTGTCGTTCATCACGCAGGCATACTTCACCAGGTTCTCTCCGGCGGGGCCGATGCATATCATCTGGGCCCTCTTCTCCCCCACCTCCTCCTGCAGCAGGTCTTCCGTCTCGTAAGTGTCTTTGCCCCAGAGGTGGGAGGCGTCTTTCAACTCCGCCCCCTCGTCGGTGAGTAATAGATACACCGGCTTCTCGGAAGCCCCGACAAAGATGATGCCGTCGTAGCCGGTGCGTTTGAGCTGGGGGGCAAAATGCCCTCCCATACAGGCCTCTCCCCAGATCCCGGTCAGGGGAGACCTGGCGCAGATCTCCAGCCTGGAGACGCCCGGCAGGCTGGTGCCGGACAGGGGGCCCATCATGATCATCAGTGGATTTTCGGGGGAAAGCGGGTCAGCTTCCCAGACCTTGTTATCAAAGAACCACTTGGCTGCCAGGCCGCTCCCCCCTATGTAGTCGCGATAGAGCTTCTCTTCCAGCTCTATATCTTCGAAGGTCCCGTCGGTCAGGTCGACTTGCAATATCTTTCCCCAGTTTCCTCCCATCATGGCCGATAACCCTCCTTTTACTTCTCGATCCGATGCTTGAGATGTCTGTATTGATACACCCCGATTATTCATTGTATACACTCATCCGGTAAGGGACGTTTATAAATGAAGGCCTCCCCTCCCGATATGCCAACAAGCTCGATACCCGCTCGGAAAATAGATAAAGACATTATAGCAGAGCATTTCCGACCACCCTTTGCATAATAAGTTACTTTATGGTAGCATGACTGCCTAATAGATTATCGTTTTTTGTATGGGCTTCATGGCGGGTGGTTCATACCCCCATGCAAGCCGTCGATAGGATCGGCCCCGAAGGGGCAAGGTTTACTTAGACCTCATCCGTGCTTCGGTCTAAGGACCGGAGCACCTCCCTCCCTGCTGACCCCGGTTTGCCGGAAACCGGGGTCCTTAATTTTGCCACAGTCTAGGCGAGAATCAGGGCTGGCAATCCTACCGTGTCGAGCTCTCAGGCTTCCTCGACCGAGAAGGCGCGCTGTAGGAATCTATGCACCGTCTTCCGGACCTTCTCCATCTGGGGCCCCCCGCCAGCCGAGAGCATAATAGCCGCTGACTGGCCCATCCCCACCAAGGCATAGGCGATGGTTTTCATATCGGGGTAAGGGAAGATCTCGCCGGCTTCCCTGCCCGCCTGCAGGTCCTTTTCCACCGTCTCCGCCAGCTGCTGATAGATCTCCCGCAGCTGGACCTGAAGCCTGGGATTCCCTACCGTCTCGCCAATAAGCATGTACAGGAGCTCGCTGTTCTCCAGGTACAGCTGCAGGAACTCCTCGCCCATGGTCTCGATTCTTGCGATGTGACCCTTGGTGCCTTTTCTTTCGAGCCCCGAATCGATCCTCTCGAGGGTATTGGTGATAAGCTGCTTCATCAGCTCGACCAGGAGCTCTTCCTTGCTGCTGAAGTAGACGTAAAAGGTGCCCTTGGCTATGCCCGTGGCCTGGACTATCTCATCGATGGTAGTACCGTGATACCCCCTGGCCGCGAACAGTTCGGAGGCGTTGGCGATGATGCGCTGCCTGCGGTCCGCTGTCTGCCTATCTACCTCCGGCCTGACCTGGGACTCTCCCTCGTGAGTGGTGATCACCACTCCGAAGATGCCGGATATATCTTGAGATGACATGCCGTAACGAGAACGGAGATGCTCTATCATAAGCAGCCTCTCCAAGTGGTTGCGCCCGAAAGCGCCCCCTTCCTCCTGGGGCGGCAGGAGTCCCTCTTTGATGTAGTCGCTTACCAGGGAGCGGGAGATAGCGGAGCCGGACTCGGTCTCATAAGCTGAGAGTAATCCGTCCAGGTCCCATGCCTGGCTTCTACCGTTCATATCCAGCCCCCGCTTGGCTTAACATCGTATGTTTGCATTTAACGTAGAGTGTTATCGGTTAACGACTGGGTAGTCAGTCACATCATATATCCGGATTGAACACCTGTCAATGAAGCCGATGGTCTACTTTATTAGCAATGCCCTAGCGTCATTCCTCTCTACACCCGGCGGTTTAATGGTGTTGTAATGGTGCTTCGTCGCTCCATTCCTGGTGGCTGCCACGGACCTTCGAGGTGTTTCTCCAAAACAAGCAAGGGGAATAAGTATAAAGGGTGAAATATTAAGGGGTGGTAATTGATGAATACCTGTGCTTTGGTAGTCGATGATGACAAGCTGCTGCTCCGCCTGGTACAGCTGAACCTGGACAAAATGGGCATCGAGGTCCTGATGGCGGAGGACGGCCAGGAAGCCCTGCGCCTGGCCACGCAAGAGAGGCCCGATGTCATCCTCTTAGATATAATGATGCCGCAGATGGACGGCTACGAGGTAATGCGCCGCCTCAAGTCAGAGAAGGAGACAAGAAACATACCCGTGGTCATGCTCACCGCTAAATCCAATCCCAGTGATCGCCAGAGAAGCAGGGAGATGGGTGCGGTGGCCTATATAACCAAGCCTTTCCGGTTGGAAGAGCTGCGCGGAACGGTCAAAAGAGTCGTAAAGAAATACCTCGGCAACGACACACCGCCGAAGAAATGAGCCCTACAGGCGCGGCGTATCTACGCTCTCGGTGCGCTACCGCACTAATAAACCAGGGGATTAAGCGGCCTGGCTGGGGGGCGACATCAGCAGCCCGAACTGCATCATCTGCATTGGGTGAGTGGCCACGCCCCTAAGCTTTATCCTCCCGCTCTTGTAGGCCGCGATGATCTCCTTGCCGTCCTCGGTCTGGAAGAACTTGATCATCTCCAGTCCCTGGCCCATGCCGGCCATCTTGAGTAATAAGCCCATCTCCAGGCCGAGATAGATCTTGGTCTCGGCACCCACCCCGTTCTTGACGGTTACGTCGCTTCCGTTGAAGATCAGGGTGGCGGCCAGCTCGGGATTGTCCATGTCCTGTATAGCGATGGCGACATTCATCTTGTCGGCGATGGCCTTCTTTTTAGGATCCTTTAAAAAGGCCATGAGCATCTGGCCGACCATAAAGGCCAATCCCCCCGGATTCTCATCTGTGAAGGTCACCTGGCCGCTCCCGGGGGAGGGCCTGTGCATAAAGGATATTATGGCCATCACCGCGGCTGCCAGCAGCGACAGAAATACGAACCTTCTTCTCCGCCTGCGCCTCCTGGCCTTTCTCAGCTCTTTTTTACGCGTTTTCGCCGCCTTCTTCTCAGCTCGCCTGCCCACCATCTCTCCTCCTCTCTCACTACGACTCGCATGCAAATATGCGAACCGGCTTTTACGCTTGAGCCCGGTCAGGTAACCATCAACCCTGCCCCGCAACTCATCCATCATACATTATTCACGTTTTTGCCTGTCAAGCCCGGTGATTACGGGCATCATATTTATTAAAGCGCTAAATGGGTAAAATATAATATTGTCCATATTCTGAAGGAGAGGGCAGCGCATGGACGGCATAAAAGAGAGCCAGATCGTACTCGCCGATCTAAGACCCGACCAGGACAGCTTTTTGGAGGAGGTCCTGACGGGCCTGAGTAAGGAGCAGAAGGAGCTGCCTTGTAAATATTTCTACGACGAGCGCGGCTCCTTTCTTTTTGAAAACATCTGCACCGTGGACGAGTACTACATACCCCAGGCGGAGAGGGAGATCATGCAGGCCCGCATTCAAGAGATCGTCGACCAGCTTGGCCGCGGCGTCCTCCTGGTGGAATACGGCTGCGGGGATTGCAGGAAGACGCGCATCCTACTGGAAAACCTGCGCGAACTGGCGGCTTACGTTCCCATCGACATCTCCTGGGACCAGCTCCTGAGGGTATCCGGAGAGCTGGGTTCCGAGTATCCAGCAATAGAGCTGCTGCCGGTTTGCGCCGATTATACCAATCATTTCGAGCTGCCGATGGCGCAACAGCCCGTCGACCGCAGGGTGGTCTACTTCCCCGGATCCACCATAGGGAACTTCGATCCCGCCGAGGCCCGTTCTTTCCTGGAGCGTATCGCCACGGTATGCGGGCCCGGGGGGGCAGTGCTCATAGGCGTGGACTTGAAAAAAGACCCCCGTGTGCTTCACGCGGCCTACAACGACTCGAGGGGCGTGACCGCGGCTTTTAACCTGAACTTATTGGAGAGGATCAATCGCGAACTCGATTGCGACTTCCAGCTGGACCAGTTCGAACATTACGCTTTCTACAATCCGGGGGAAGGCCGTGTCGAGATGCATCTGGTGAGCTTGAGGGAGCAGTTCGTCCACCTGGACGGCATGACAATTCCCTTTTGCGAGGGCGAGAGCATATGGACGGAGAACTCCTACAAATACGGGTTGGGTGAATTCGAACGACTTGCCGCCGGCGCGGGATTCCGGGTGAAAAGGGTCTGGACCGATAAACGGCGGTGGTTCAGCGTGCAGTACCTCTCGAACCTGGGAGGCTTCATCCCCTAGAGATCACCGACTTACTTGCACGGCATAAGCCGCACCATGTTCTTCTCCTCCAGGACCTGCGCCAGCGCCATAAGGGTCCCGTCGATGTCCTCCCCGGTGATATCTCTGGAAAGGGAAAACCGCACAGAGCTGTGAGCCTCCTCCTCGCTCCTGCCCATGGCCAGAAGAACGTGGGTAGGTTCGGGGGACCCCGATTTGCAGGCGGACCCCGAGGACAGGGAGATCCCGTGCTGGTCCATGGCGATGACTATTGACTCGCCGCGGATCCCCGGCATGGACATGTTGACGGTGTTGGGCAGTCTCTCCCTCACAGGGCCGTTCAGCCCGGCGTCAGGAATCAGCTCCTTTATGCCCTTCTCCAGCTTGTCCCGTAGAGCCTCCATCTCGCCGCAATCCCGTACGGCGTATGTCGCCAGCTCAGCCGCCTTTCCCAGCCCAACGACAGCAGGGACGTTCTCGGTCCCCGCTCGCAGGCCGTGCTCCTGCTTGCCGCCGTGGACCAGGGGCGCCAGCTCCACTCCTTTCCTCACGTACAGGGCACCGATACCCTTGGGACCGTGCATCTTATGGCCGGAGATGCTGAGCATATCCACGCCCAGTTCCTCCACGTCCACCTCGACCTTCCCCACCGCCTGCACGGCATCCGTATGGAACAACACCCCTTTTTCACGGGCTATTTCGCCTAACTCCTTTATGGGGAGGATGGTGCCCACCTCGTTGTTGGCCATCATGATGGAGACCAGGATGGTACGGTCGGTTATCGCGTCCCGCAGCGCTTGCGGGTCGACGCAGCCGTATTCGTCCACATCCAGGTAGGTGACGCTGTAGCCCATTTCCTCCAGGAACCCGCAGGCGCTCAACACGGCCGGATGTTCGATACTGGAGGTGATTATGTGGCTTCCCTCTCGCCCATAGCCGAAGGCGGTCCCCTTGAGGGCCAGGTTGTCCGCCTCGGAGCCTCCCCCTGTGAAGACTATCCTCCTCGGCCGGGCTTTTATCAACCTGGCCACCTGGCGTCGAGCCTTCTCCACTGCCTCCCTGGCGTCCTTGCCCACGCTGTGGATGCTGGACGGATTTCCGTAAAGCGTCTCGAGGTAAGGCATCATGGCCTCCCGCACCTCCGCCGCTATTGTTGTGGTGGCGTTATTATCGAGGTAGATGCGTCTCTCGGTCCTTCTGGTGGTCTTCGGGGGTGCCAGATCGTCATCATAAGCCGTCACCCTCCTGCCGACTGCGGGACCGGCCCCCTGCTTGCCGGATTCCATCTTGACCACATCACACAGCAGGGCCTTATATACGGGGAAACCGGATATCTCGTCGTAGTTATCCAGGTCGGTGAGCTCGTTGACGTTCCAATCCCGCCAGGCCTTGGGTCCCACCGGCGTGCCGCCCCCCATGACACATTCGATGGCCCCTTTCATGATGTCGTCGCTCACCCGGGCCCTGAAGGGAACGGCCCCGCGGGGGGTCCTGACCTCCACCAGGTCACCATTTTCTATACCCCGCTCCCTGGCATCCTCGCTGTTGATATCCACGCTAGGCTCGGGATAATCCCTCACCAGGCTCTCGATGCCGTGATGCTGAGAGCGGAAATCGGTCTGCGGCCGGGCGCCGGAATTGAACACCAGTGGGTATTCCCGCGTCAAGCCAGGGCTGCCCCGTGGCCCTTCCCTGGGCTCAATATACTTTGGCAGCGGCTCGTAGCCATAATCCTCGAGGGTGGTCGAGAAGACCTCGAACCTGCCCGTGGGGGTCTCGAAGCCGGGCTCGCCGTCCTTGCGCAGGCCTCCCTTCTGCCACTTCTTGTACTCCATCATGGGGGTGGGGATCCTCACCCAGCCCCCGGCCTCCTTGACCTCCTCCAGGGTGAATCCCGAGCCCTGCAGCGTGAATCGCACCATATCCTCCTCGCTCTGAGGGAAGAGGTGGCCGTAGCCCAGGCGCCGGGCCAGTTCGGCCATGATCAGGTAGTCATTGCGAGACTCCCCTACCGGTTCGATGATCCTCTCCCGCAGGCGGAAGACAGGCCCATAGACCATGTAGGAGTAGTTCTCGAACATGGTGGTGGCCGGCAGCACGATGTCGGCATAGGCCGCATCGGCGGTGAGCTGGCGGTCGATGCA
>Ga0180433_10011900_pt1 | contig 10248 bp, 5 predicted proteins | sample SS_ome_8_FD_132980 | JGI IMG/M metagenome (GOLD analysis project Ga0180433, IMG submission 132980) | Hypersaline lake sediment archaeal communities from the Salton Sea, California, USA - SS_1_D_1 metaG | ecosystem: Environmental > Aquatic > Non-marine Saline and Alkaline > Hypersaline > Sediment...
CTACAAATTGCTACGAATCTACAAAATATTTAAGAGTTTGCAATATGTAGATTTGTAGTAATTTGTAGATACGTATCCATCCCAAAACGAAATACGAGCCAGTCTGCGTTGTTAAAGCATTCTGGCTCGTAATTTTGTCTGCCCTAGTCCTCCAAGCTAGGGCAGCTAGGGCAGGTAGATTTTGTAGTTGCCGCCAAATGACCCGTTGTCAATGACCTGTACGGTCAGTTCGGCTCCGGTGGCGGGGTCGTACGCGTGCCTCTGAGTCACCGGCGGTGACTCGTATACGCCGGATCCGCCGTCCTGGTGCGGGGTTTCCGGCCAGGAGCAGGCGTCAACAGGATGGCTGGGGCACGGGGCGTCGACGGTGTCGTGCTCCAGAAAGAGCTCGACGAAGTCCCCCATCCCATCGTTGTCGTTCTGGATGGCGTAGCCGGGGATGGTTACGGTGAGGTTCAGGTTGTTTGTGCTGGTGCCGCTGGCGACCTCCACCAGCCCGACCGCGGTGATGATCTTCACGGAGGTGAAGGTTCGGTCGAACTGGAAGGCCAAGGTGACCTCGGTGGTGTCGCCGGGGATCGGCGCGGTCGTGCTTCCGTCGCACAGGTTTGTGGTATCCGTCACGCCCGGACAGTTGTCCAGAGGAGTAGCCGAGTCAACCATCCCGGGCGGTTGCCACGGATCGGCGCAATACGCCCAGGCGGTCGTGTTGTCCGCGTACCCGTCGTGGTCGGTGTCGTCGTAGAAATACTTTTCCACCGACCTGTTGGGGTTTTGGGGCGCGCAGTCATCGTCATCGATGACGCCGTCGCCGTCCGTGTCCAGGGTTGAGCCAGGGAGCGGGTTGGTCGGCCCTCCCGGCTGGTTGTTATAGCTGTCGTGTGAATCCGCGGTGTGGTCCGAGGTATCGCCCTCTACGGTCTTTTCACAGGCGGCTCCACTTCCCATGGCCATAACCGCCATCATTACGGCCACTAACACCAAAAAAATCTTTTGCTTCATTGTAATTCTCCTTTTCAATTTCCTCAACGGTTTTACCCGTTGGTTTTTTGTTTCCTTTTGCCTAATTACCTACATTTGCCAATAAAGATAATTTACTTTAAATTAGCTCAAATTGGCAAAACTAGGATTTTACAGTTTATCACGTTTTTGGGGCTTTGTCAAGCTTTTCTGATGTGGTTACAAATCTACAAATTGCTACGAATCTACAAAATATTTAAGAGTTTGCAATATGTAGATTTGTAGTAATTTGTAGATACGTATCCATCCCAAAACGAAATACGAGTCAGTCTGCGTTAAATCTGCGCAGAAAAAGAAGAGAGACCAGCGTATAAAACACTGGCCTCTCGGCTAGGTAAGTTTAATCCTCCTATTATTTTTGGGATCAAGTCCCTTTAATCTTTTGGTTTAGAATTTTTGTTGGCCGGCCCTACCAGATGGTGGGGTCGGTGTCGTCAGCGTCCAGCAGGTTCCTGAAAGCGTCATTATCGTCATCCCGCCCAACGCAAGCGTTGCCGACGCCGTCACCGTCCGTATCGATCTGGTCCCGATTGGCGAACCGGATACAATTGTCAATGTAATTCGGAACGCCGTCACCATCCGTGTCGTCCGGGAGGAGAGTTAGAATACTGACCAGCTCATTGGTGGCAGTATTAGTGCCCTCGTTGAGCTGGCAGAAACCGTCTCCGCCGTCCACGCCATTGGAAACCACCAGCGGGGTGCCAGTGATTTCAATCGTGTTACCATCAATGATGGTGATGGCGCACCCATGTTCTTTGACTCCAGCCTCGTAGGCCGGGATGCCATTTACCACATGGCCGACAAAGGCCCAGTTGTAAACGCATCCGGTCCACTCCGGCTTTCCAGCACAAGGCATGGTCATGGCCGGAGTGTAGAAGACGTTGTACTTGAATCCTGCCGTATCACCGGCGAGATTCGTGACCGCGTCTTCATTAAGAGGCCCTTCTCCTTCTACGTAGGCCGCGTTGGTAGCCTTACCCATCAGAGGGAAAAGTCCAGGGAGCCCTTCGATGCCAGTACCCATGAGGTCCAGGGTGTCCCGGGTGAAATCCATTTCCACCCAGGTCTTGACGGAGACGCTCATGTCGCAACGATTGGTAGCATCCCCAGGGCAGGGATCCAGAGGATCTTCCCAGGGAGTTTTTGCCGGAGGAAGCACGTTAGTATTTCCCCAGCAGATGTCAGTGCTGCTGCCGCCGTCGTTAAGGGTGTCTTCATCCTGGTCGGGCCAGAAAGGCATCAGCCTCCAAGCCGTGCTGTCTCCGGGAAGACAATCGCTCACATCCGGCTCGCCGTCTCCGTCCGTGTCCACGGTGTTTCCACTCAGGACCTGGATATTGACGACGTTGGAGCTACCGGTCTCCCAGTCATCGTCCGTGGCGTCCGCTCGGAAACCATAGTTTCCGGTCAGCAGCCCTGAAACCACGAAGCTGGGGGTGAGGTTATTGCCGGTCTGGGTGTCGTACACCATGAACCCGGTACCATCATTCAGCATCAGGTCTACGACTTCGATAGACCCGTCGTCGGTGATGCTCACGGTGATTGTGATGTTGGTCCCGACTCTAAAGGTGGCACCGTTCGCCGGGCCCGTTATCTGGACGTTAGGGGCGTTGTTGCAGCCCTCGTCCACGGTGCCGTAGCCGGCGTCAGCGGGGCACTGGTTATCAATGCCATCGCAAAGCTCGGGCGCACCGGGGTAGACGCTCACGGCTGCGTCGTCGCAGTCCGTGCTATTGAAGACGTAACCGCTATGGGCTACGCAACCCTTCATCCAGACCGCTACGTTGCCGTAGCTGTCGCCGTCGGCGTCGCGATAGAAATTCGCGCAGCCGCTGTGACAGCTTCCACCGGTGGCGACCGTGTCGTCGCAGTCGGTGCCGAGGTTGCACCCGGTACCGTGGCCGTCGCCGTCCACGTCCACGCAGGTAAGACAATCTGACCAGTGTGCCGGATCGGTGTCATCGCAATCCGGACCGTTGATGCCGATGTAGGTGTTGCAGACCTCGTAGTAGCTATCGCCGTCGTCGTCGTTGCAGGTGGTGCAGGTGTCCCAGGTGTTCTTGTTGGTATCGTCGCAGTCGTTACCGGCCGCGCAGTTGATACCGTGAGCATCGCCGTCGCTATCCTGACAAGCGGTGCAGTTATTGGTGAAACTACCGTCGCTGTCGTCGCAGTCAGGGCCGTTGATGGTCACGTAGGCGTCGCAGCCCACGAACCAGGTGTCAGTGTCGCTGTCCACGCAGGTTGCGCACTTGGCCCAGTTATTGCGGTCAGTATCGCTGCAGTCAGGTCCGTTGATTCCGACATAAGCGTTACACGCCTTATAGTAGGAATCGCCGTCCGTGTCCTTACAGGTCGCGCAGGTGTTCCAAGCGTTCTTGTTGGAGTCACTGCAGTCTGGACCATTGATGGTCACGTAAGCGTCGCAGCCTGCGTACCAGTTGTCGCTGTCGTTGTCTTTGCAGGTCGCGCAGGATGTCCAGTTGTTGCGGTTACTGTCGTCGCAATCAGGTCCGTTGATACCAACGTACTGGTTGCAAGTCCCGTACCAGGAATCGCCGTCAACGTCCTTACAGGAGGTGCAGGTGTTCCAGGTGTTCTTATCTGCGTCGTTGCAATCCGCACCCTGGGCACAGCCCACTCCGCGTCCATCACCGTCGTTGTCAGTGCAATAGATGCACCCCTCGTCGACGGTGCCGTAGCCGGCGTTGCCCGGGCACTGATTGTCAATGCCGTCGCAAAGCTCGGGGGCCCCGGGGTAGACCTTGTTATTGTTGTTGTTGCAGTCCGGACCGCTGATGGTGACGTAGGCGTCGCAGCCCGCGTACCAAGTGTCGCCATCATTGTCTTTGCAGGTCGCGCAATTGGTCCAGACGTTGGGGTCGGTGTCGTCGCAGTCAGTGTTGTAGTTATGGCCGTCCCCGTCCTCGTCCGGGTTGATGACCGTGATTGTCACGGTCGGGCTTTCGCCCTCCGCGTCTTCATCATCCGTGGCTCTGGCTTTGAGCACGTAAGTGCCGGGAGCCAGGTTTGTCAAGGTGAAGGTGATGGTACTGTTGTTGACCGCGCTAGCGGTCTGAAAAGATCCGGCGTCCTTCTTCTGGAGAATGGCCAGACTGACGACATCGCCGTCGTCGTCCGTAGCTCCGGCTTCAACGTCAACGTTAGCCGGTGAGACGAAACTGTCTCCATCCCCAGGCTTGGTGAGCCAGGCGCGGGGCGCCAAGTTGCCGGTGCCGCCGTCGTCCCAGGTGTGGGTGTCGTGGCTGTCCGAGCTGGAGGACGAGCTGTCGCCCTCAGTCGTCTTGGAGCAAGCCGCCGTGAAAACGACCATGGCCATGATGGCCATGATCACAAATGTCTTCATCCAATTTCCGAGATTTTTCATTTTTTCTTACCTCCCAGTAAGTTCAATTAGTTTTTTCCCAGCAGCCGTAGCTGCTCAAATTGCCTAGTTCCGTTTGGGCGGCCGGAGCCGCGAATTTAAAAACTTTACGTACCTTTTTTCGCACACCTTCCTTTCTGTCTAGATGTGAAATATTATTACCGCTCAGGGACCTTCCCTGAGGGGTTATTTCCTAAAAAATTTGAAGTTGTCAAAGAGCTGACAACCTCCCTCGTCCTATAGAACAACAGACCTAAATCTTAAAGATTTTTTGTCCGTTAAATAAGGAGATTGAGCAGTTTAAACTGCTTGTGCAAATCAATTTAAAATTATTTAAATTAATTCAGACCAGCAGTTTAATCAAGATAATTATAACTTAGAATATTAGCATAATTTAGGGGTTTTGTCAAGCGCTTTTTGTTACTAATGTACTAATCTTTTACTAATATTACTAATGGTCTTAATAGGAAAGGAAGATCGATAGGAGCTATAGGCAAAGATGGTTAATCATAGTTATTAGTAATTAGTCATGGATATTAGATAAGTTGTTGGTCTTTAGGCTAAAGTCTAGACTAAGACTTATTCCTAACTACTACTTATAGCTCGTATCCACTTATAAAGAAAACGTTATTTTTGAGCTAAAATTACAAGAATTTTGTTACTAATGTACTAATACCTTACTAATTCTACTAATAATTAAAGTGGCAATATATTAGTATGATCAGTAACTTATTAGTAAATTAGTAACCTCCAAAAAAGAATGAAGGGCCCGGTATAAAATACACGAGCCCTTCAGCTATATTTAGACCGGGACGGTCATCAGGTGACCATCACGACCATGTCGTTCCTCCTTTCGATGATTCCCGGGTGTCTGCCCAGGATATTGGTGGCCAGCATGGTGTCGGACATGATGTTGGGTCCGGCGTCAACGATCCACCAAAGGATCGCCGCCGTGGAAATTATCAAAGTCATCCAGACCGCGGCTTTGCCGAGCTGCCGGTAAGTGTAGAACTTGGTGTCTAGCTTCCCCGGCGCCCAGAGGACGCGTTCGCCGGTCTTTATGTTCGTGGCGAAAATCCAGATGGCCATGATGTTGCGCTTGATGTGTGAAGTGCCAGGGATGAAAATGTTGACCTTGGTGAACTGCCACACCCCGTGTTGGAAAAGATCCACTTCGTTTTGCCTGGACCAAGGCCACTTGCCGGATTTTTTATTGAGCTCCGGCGGGATGACCTGGCCGTGCACGGCCGGGTCGTACTTGGCCCAGCCATCGTACGGCGAATTAGTTGCCCCGTCCTGCTGGACGTAGGGGTTGAAGTTGTCCGGGATCTGCTGGGGCGCGATGTTCCGCTCCATCGTGAAGTCCACGACCTCACTCCAAACCACCGGTTTGGGGGTGGCTTGACCAAAGAGGTGCTTCTTCAAGAAGAAAAATTCTCTTTGGGGCGTTGGGTACCTCCAGACTGACAGGGCGTCAGCCTGGCCCGGGATGCCGGAATATGCGCTGTCCGGGCTGTCGTTATTCATGATGAGGTACTTACGATAGGCGGATTCTACGATGAATGCCACCCTACCGTTACCCATTTCCTTGAAGTTAGTTTGGATGGTCGGTACGGTTTCAAAGTAGTAAACCTTATCCGTATCCGTCGCCGCTCTCGCCTCCATCAGAGGCACCAAGACCGTGCCCACCATGAGCACGATCGCCATGTGGGCCGTCAAGGTGACCCAAGCCTTTTTCAACTGTTTCATCCGATCTCCTTTCATTGAGAAGGTTGATTTTTAACCAGCCCGGTTGAGCCGGTTGTTTTTACCCATATCCTAACATGTCCGCAGAAATTAAAAATTCCTTCAGACAACCACCTAATTTTATATGTTCAAACAGCGCTTTTAGGCTGTTAAAATTAATAATCAGTCCGGCTAATTATTAGTTTTAAAAGTCTAATTATGGCACTTTAAATTGATTTTGTAGATTAGCATGAAAATGTGATTTTGTCAAGTTTTTGTATAGTTACTAATGTACTAATCTAATACTAATTTTACTAATGATAAAACTTTACCAATTAGTATTTATTAGCATTCAAATTAGTACATTGGCTTCATATAAAAAATCTGCGAACCTCCAATCTGCGTATTATATAAAACGTGATTTCAGGGCTAATATTAGACTAAATAGAATATTTTATACCCCACTTTAGTGGGCAGGTAAAATACATTCCTGCTAAAGCAGGGTATAAAATTTTAAAAATAAAATGCACAAATCTGTTACCAATTAGTATTTATTAGTATTCAAATTAGTACATTGGCTTCATATAAAAAATCTGCGAACCTCCAATCTGCGTACTATATGAACGTTATTTCAGGGCTAAAATTAAAATAAATTTGTTACTAATGTGCTAATCTAATACTAATTTTACTAATGATTAAAATTTTACCAATTAGTATTATTAGTAATTAAATTAGTAAATTAGTAACCTCAAAAAAAAGACCGGACACATTATATAAATATATCCGGTTTAAATATCCTCCTGATTGAGCGACGCCAGACTCAGCGCTTGAACTGGTTTTGCCAGCGCTCCCAAATTGTCAGGTATTGCGGGTCTTCCAGCTCCCAGGTGCCGTCTTCCAGCAGGAAGCGGATTTTGAAAAAACCGATTTGTTCCTGCTTATGAGAAGAACGCGGCCTTTCCAGAGGAACCTGGTAGCAAATAGCCCGGAGGCTATCCTCGTACCTGACCAGGATCTGGGTTCCCAGAGGGAACTCAGCCAGGCTAAGCCCGGAATCCCAGGTTAAAACCTGCCAGTCCTGAGTCTGAGTCAGGGTAGGCAGGTCCTGCCAGTAGACCTGGCGGGTGCCGCCGATTTGGGCCATCCTTTGCAGAGGATGATCCTCTCCCGGATCCGGCAGGTCATAGACCACCCAGTAGCGCCTCCCCTTGGCTGTGTCCAGATTGATTACCTGGAGGTTTGTGCCGGAGGGAAATTTTTCCTCGCCCCGGCAAAGGACCTTCAGTTTGAGCCCGTAGACCTCAAGATAAATCTCCTGGCCCTTAGCCTTGATCCTCGGCAAAGCAGCAAAGACTGCTGTTTTTCCGGTTGGTGGATCATATGCCGGCTGGTTCTCATTTTTTTCAATCCCCAGCGCATGGTCAATTATTTCTCCAACCAGGTCTCTGCCTTCCTGGCCTTTTACTGGCCCGGCCACAGTCATTGTTATGGCAACAACGATTCCAAAAACTACTTTTGATTTGATCATGATTTTCCTCCCATTTTGATTTGAACTATTCCATCTTTATATCCATAAAACCATTTTATTTTTCGTTTTTAAAATTACACTCCCTTTGGGAAAATTAGCGATTTGTTTAGATTTTATCGCTGATTTATAGTTTTAACAAATGCTATCTATACTGTCAAGGTTGGTTTTGTACTTATAGCTGATGTTGGCTGTGGCAAGGATTTACTGTTGTGCTACTGTTGTACTATTGTTATAAGTAAATAAAGCTGGGGAAGTAAATACAGCTGAGTAAGCTTAATTTTCTTTATTAACTGTCCCAGCTTAGCCACCTTAAAAAATCTGTGCCATCTGCGTAGAACAAAAAGCGCCCCCGGTTCTAGCGGGAGTGCTTTCGTGTTATTTCGAGAATATATTTTCGTGCTTTAGTTATCTTATTACACCTTAATCACTACTGGTAAAATCATTGGTCTGCGTTTAGTTTGTCGATATAAATATTGTCCAATCTCATCTCTGATTTTGTTTTTTATAAAATCATCAAAAGCCGGACTTTTCGTGTCATTATCTTCACAAATCTTTTTAACTTTCATCCTGGTTGATTCAATCAATTTTTTGTTTTCTTTCATATAAACAAAACCCCGGGAAATAATATCAGGATTACCCATTAAACGACCGGTTTTGCCTTCAATAGTAGCGATTAAAACCAGCATGCCGTCAGCTGCCATCACCCGCCGGTCACGCAAGACAATATTGGAGACATCTCCGACACCCAGACCGTCAACCATAACATAGTCAGAAGGTATGAAATGTTCAGTCAAGTGCCCGCCGCGTTTAGAAAATTCCATTATCTGGCCGTTATTAGCAATAAAAATATTTTCTTTGGCAATGCCCACGCTTTCAGCAACCTCGCCATTTATCCTTAACATAAAATGATTTGCTTCAATGGGGATATAATATCTGGGTTTTAATAAACGGATTAAAAGTTTTAGATCATCTTTTTTAGCATGTCCGCCGGCATGCACATCCATCATTTTATAATGAATTACTTTACCTCCTTTACGATAAAGAGTATCTTTTAATGTTTGAATCGTCCTTTCATTACCCGGAATTACTGAAGAAGAAAATACAATAGTATCACCTTCTTTAACCTGTAAATAACGATGTTCATCATTAGCATAACGGACCAAAAAAGCATTTTGCTCACCCTGGGCGCCAGAACCAATAATTACAATTTTATCATCCGGATATTTGCGGGCATTATATTTTTCAGATTCAATCAAGGTTCCGGGTTTGATTTTCATATAGCCCAGTTTATGGGAAATCTCCACATTGGTTTTCATGCTTCGGCCTTCAATCATCACTTTACGGTCAAATTTTTCAGCCATAGTAATAATTTGCTGTACCCGGTTAAGCAGGGAAGCAAAAGTGCCGATAATAATCCGGCCGGGTGACTTTTCAAAAATCCGTTCCAGTTCTTCACCTACATGAGTTTCTGAAATCTGATGTCCTTCTTCAGCAGCACTGGTTGAATCAGCCATTAGCCCTAAGATCCCCTGCGCTCCGATTTGGGCAATCCGGTTTAAGTCAGCCGGGACATCATTAATCGGACTATGGTCGATTTTAAAATCTCCGGTATGGACAATAGTCCCCACAGGAGTTTTGACCACCACCCCAAAACTATCAGGGATGTTATGATTAACCCGGAAAAATTCCACATTAAAGCTGCCAAGTTTTAAACGGCTTTGATCATCAATAGTATAGAATTTTAATTTAGGTGCATTACGGTATTCTTCCTGTCTTTTTTGAATAATACCGACTGAAAGTTTGGCCGTATAAATAATCGGATTGCCAATTTTAGGCATAATATGCGGAATCCCACCAATATGATCATAATGAGCATGAGTGATGATTACACCTTTAATATTTTTTTCTTTGCCCTTTAAATAGGTTATGTTAGGGATAATATAATCAATACCAGGCATATCTTCTTCAGGAAACTGCAGCCCCATATCAATTATAATAATATCCCGGCCGTATTCTAAAAGGGTCATATTGCGGCCGACTTCTTCTAATCCGCCTAAGACCATTACTTTCAGTTTATACTCTGGCGAATAACGTTTAGTTTTATAACTAGTTCTTGAGGTTTGATTAGGACTAGTTTTTTTTGTTTTAATTACCATATTTTTAATTATTGAGGTAATAGGAAATATGTAATAAGGGAATTAGCAGTGAAAAAAAGCTGGACGAGCTATAAGCGAAGAGCTTGAGATGGGTAATTATTGTCTTGGTAATTAGTCATAGATAATAGATTAGTAATTGGTTTTTTGGTTATAGTCTAGACTAATAACTTAAGCCCAATGACTATTCTATAGACTAAGACTAATTTCTAAAGACGAAAAATTCCCTTCTCCTCTTTTAGCTTTTTAGCGCTCTTTTTTCTAATAACCATATTTCTAATTACACATTCCGTATTACTATAGATTAACTTGAATTAAAAAAATCAAGCCGTACTTATTAAAAAGTACAATGTAAATTAAAGAGAGAGTTCAATATATTAATTAAAGAATTTTTTCTTAGTTTTGAGGTACCAGTCAGCAAGATTAATAAAACGGTC
>Ga0180433_10011902_pt1 | contig 10247 bp, 10 predicted proteins | sample SS_ome_8_FD_132980 | JGI IMG/M metagenome (GOLD analysis project Ga0180433, IMG submission 132980) | Hypersaline lake sediment archaeal communities from the Salton Sea, California, USA - SS_1_D_1 metaG | ecosystem: Environmental > Aquatic > Non-marine Saline and Alkaline > Hypersaline >...
ATTAAATCTGTTAACATATTTATATTCATTGAACGTTTTATACTACTATTGATGTGGCCAACAAAATGCAATGGCATATTCACATGAGGTATATCGCTTAGTGTAATAACGTTTGATTTGTCAAAAAATTCTTTACCAATATCAATACATTCTGCATCATCTGAGCATAACAATACATTTTGTCCATTTAATTTATGTTTTATTTCATTAAAAAATGGCATATAGTCTGTCTGACGGTCAGTATTGCGAATGTGAATTGCTTGATATACAGATGGTAGATTTTTTAGGCGACTTTGAATAATATTAGAAATAGACGAACGAAATTTAAAATATTGTAATGCTTTTATTGAATTAAATCCACCACCTGGGGTTTGATATACAATTAATGGAATTTCTGCAACACGACCGTAACCACACACCCCCCTTGGATATTTCGTCAAAATTTTGGATTTTTTCATTATCACCTGATACATCTCAAAATCAAAAGATTCATCTAATTTGCCTTGTAATTCTTTTGGATAAGTTTCTAATTTTTGAAGCATATTCAATAGGGGAGGGGTAAAACGCAAATGTATTTTTTCATTTGGAATTTTTAATTTAAAGATGTCATCAAACGGTTGTCCAAAAGAGTTGCTCACCCGCGCCGAATTTGTACAACCAGGGAATTCTGTATCGATAATAATTGTACGATTAGTTTGCTGCGCGTAACGCAAGGCAAAATATATTCTGCACAATACATCATTTAAACCACCACGCGGTCTTGCTAAAAAATATTTCAAAAATTACACCACCTTTTCAGCATTTGCCTTTATCTTTTCAAACCGCTTCATGAGTTTTCTTTTACTATCAAAATAACACATTCCGTAAGTACATGCAATATCCTCTTCACTTTTTCTATCCCCTAATTCCTTGTATCTTCTACAGATGTATTCAAATCCGAGGAATTTGAAGTGAAGCAATTTAAATTTAGGGTTACGATATGTAACAATATTCCCTTCGGGTTGGTATAAATGCTTAAGTGGTCCTTTGGAAGGGTGGCAACCAGGACCATAATTTATTTCTCGAATTTCTTGGGGATCAAATATAGCCATTTTATCCATCTTGGATTTCCGCATTCCCCACTGAATTTGCTCGTAAATATGACTGTTATAATTAGGAAATCTATCACTAATCATTTCGTAACCTTTAGGAATAGGTGCCGTGATGCCCTTCTTTTTACACTTATCTAAAAACCCTATAAGATCAGGATGATAAATATATTCATCAATATCTACATTTATCACCCAATCGGCACGACGATATTTTTTCCATGCCTCTCCCTTCACTTTAATTTCTACATCCTCTCTAGATTTATCCCCCGTGTAAAAGTGTTTCAATTTAGCTTTAGGGTGTTTTTTGATAATATGAGGAGATTTATCAGTGGAATAGTTATCATGTATTATAATTTCTGAGGCAAACTGCTCGTAATGCTGTAAGAAAAAGGGCAGCATTTTCTCTTCATTCCAACAAATCGCATTTACAATTATATTCATTTTGCTCCTTGATTTAATTGTATCTATTTGGTATTATGATTAAAAATAAAGATGGAAAATGATTAAAATCAATAAAAATACCACATTTAGTATTAAAATGGATTTATCAGAATCCTTATTCATTGCTTTAAAACAAATAGCAAGAACTCCTTGCCTAAATAGATAACAATGCCTGTCCGCAAAACTAAAATTTATAAGGCTCTAAAAGAATTAAAAAAGTGTGCAAATAAAAATCAATAATAAGACTTGTGAACCTTATACCTAAATAAAATTATGGATTTCAAAAAATGGTTAATTCAAGAAAAACGAGGCGAATACAGCCCTAACAATACTATTGTTGTAGATGTTCAGCCGGAATATGTTAATTACATTGGTTTTAATATAGGCGAATTTGCCAACTTTCTCTCACAAATGCTTACCAAAGGTCGTAAAGTCCTTTATTTTTATAATGGCGACAGTGTAGGATCATCAAACAATGCAGATTCAATAAAACGATGGCTTGCATCTGCACTCATAGGTGCAGAATTAGAAGCCTTTGAATGGTATGACGAGGAAGATGACCCTTATACTGCCGCAAGTGAATTAATTAAAACATTCCAAAACATTTATTTTTATGATAAAGGTTATGCATTTTTTCGGGGCTGGATGGATCAAGGTGTTGAGGACTATAAAATCATAAAAGTTATACGCGCAATGGTAATGAATCGAATTTATGATTCAAGAGAATTGCCAGATGATTTATTGACCCAACTGGTTGGCGATGATATGCCTCAATGTGATAATATTTATCTACCCCATATTGACTTACTGCAACTGCGATCATTTAATGGTGCGTTTCTGTGCGGTGGGGGGGAAAATGAGTGTCTTAAAGAAGTACAACTCTTAATGAATGCATTGAATATTAAATATAAAGTAATGTCAAAATTTGTATTTTAAACCTTCTAAATGAGAAGGTAAAAATTCGTACCAAATAATACTCTAAGTTTCAAAATTTCACAAAAACGATATCGATTTGACAAAGAAAATGCTTACCAAAAAAGACAAATTACAATTAATATCTGAAAAAATAGCCCTCTGTACCAAATGTGAAGAATTGACACAAGATAGAATTAAAACTGTACCGGGGTATGGTAACCCAGTAGCAAAAATAGTGTGTTTGGGAGAAGGTCCGGGGCGGGATGAATCAATTCAAGGAAAACCATTTGTGGGAAGAGCAGGAAGCCTTTTAAATGATGTTTTAAAAACAGTTGGATTAAATAGAGAAAAAGATATATGGATTACAAATATTGTCAAATGTCGCCCCCCAAAAAACAGAAATCCCGACCCACAAGAAATCACCAACTGCCGCCCCTATTTAGATTTACAACTGAAAATCATAAATCCCAAATATATCGTTTGTATGGGGGCGGTTGCTACCCATAATTTATTGGACATCAACACTCCTATAAGTAAGATAAGAGGGATGTGGCAGCAGTATGGGAAAATAAAAGTTTTACCTATATTTCACCCCGCATACGCCCTAAGAAACCCTAATGCAAGATTTGGTATGATAGAAGATTTTAAATTATTGTTGAAGGAAATTAGAAATGGCACTGAAAACTTGGGATGATTGGAAAAAAGAACAAAAGCAGGATGATGACTTCCTCAAAGAAGTTGAAGAAACAGTAAAAGGTTTTGAAAAAGAGCCAGGCGATGAAAAATACGAATACTATACAAAATCTGAGGCGTGTGGAATACCATCTTTAATCGATGGGGAAGATGTTGTCATTCCCGTTACAAATGAAATAGACATGGAAAATATGCCCTCTGAAATAAAACTTAATACCGAGGATATACCATCAGAAATTAAAGTGGCTACGGAAGAAACTAAAATTACTTTCAGCAAGGAAACATGGATGGAAATACAAGGCGTTGGGTCAAAATTAGCCGAAAGATTAGTTGAAAATGGACCATACTCCTCTTTAGATGAAATAGCAAAGGTAAAAGGGGTGGGTAAAAAAGTTCTCAAGGATATTGAGTCTGTGGTCAATCAAATTGCCCCGTGGGAAGACGATCAGCAATCCACTCTTTAAAGGTTTGGAATCCTTTAAATCTTCTTTTAATTAGCTTCAAATAAGAAGGCCAGTTCTTATGGAACTTAGAGTGTAGGGAAAGGTTTTCTAATTCATCAAATTCAAACCAATCCCAATCGCTATGTTCATTACTTAATTCGCACTTAAAGGGCTTGTCTATGCGGTAAATAAAAGTTGACCAGCGATGGGTTCCATCAATCTCCTCAAATTTACCCACTCTTTGACCTTCAAAATTACCACATTCTTCTTTAGCCTCTCGGATAGCTCCATCAATATCTAATTCACCCTCTTCAAGACTACCGCCAGGAATGCCCCAAGTATCTTTTTCATCTCCCTCAGATCGCTTCAAAAGAAGAATATGTTTTCCATCTGTAAAGATAATCCCGGCACCTTTTTTCCCCCAATACCTGTGTCCGTTTTTTCCGAGGCGGCGATACATTATTTTGGTCCTCGTTTCAAAGGAACAGGTCTTAATTTATCTCGTTTTCTATCAGGCTTATCTTTCAGATCATGCATTATGTTAATTATTTCTTTAGCTATTTCTGCGGCTGAGTTGCCACTGCATTTCTCTGATTTCTGAATTGATACTGTTTTACGATCTTTATTGAAAAATCCCCTGGAAAATACAAAACATCGATGTTCGTAATTATATGAAATCACACCAGTCCACTCTCCATCATCCCAATTACGACTAGACACCAAGATTCTCAGAGGTTTTTCATCAAAAACATGCTTAACATGATAATCATGTCCTTTTAGGGTGGCACTTACGTACCCCAGAGCTATTTTTGCAAAACTTTCAAGTGCTTCTTTTGAAGTAGTGCGATAATTAACTTCCACGCTGTACCTTGTAGTAGGTGCGGACTCAATTAATAAGCTCTTAAAAATCCAATCTTCAAATGTCTTCATATTACTTTTATTTAGTAGATTACAACAAAAATCCCGCCTCATTAATTAAAATGAGACGAGAAACTACCTTAAATCAGATGAATAAATATAAAGTTATATGCGGTGATTGTATAGAAGAAATGAAAAAAATGGAGGCGGAAAGTGTGGATGTAGTCTGCACTAGTCCTGTTTATAATCTTAAAATACCATATCAATCCTATAATGATAATCTGCCTCAGCAAAAATACTTAAAATGGTTAGGACAAGTATTTATTGAAATTAAACGCATTTTAAAAAAAGATGGATCTTTTTTCTTAAACATAGGGTTTTCTAATCTTCAACCGTGGCTTGCTTTAGATGTTGCCAATCAAGCAAGACAACAGTTTAAATTGCAGAACAATATTTGTTGGATTAAATCAATTGCAATCGAAGATATAACTCATGGACATTTCAAGCCAATTAGATCTAAACGATATACACATTGCAATTGGGAACATATATTCCATTTTACACATGAATGTAAAGTAGAAATAGATAGACTCGCTATAGGGGTGCCTTATATACATAAATATAACACCAAACGATGGAAACACAATGAAGGATCAGATCTACGATGCAAAGGAAATACTTGGTTTATACCTTATTCAACAATTCACGGAAAAATAGAAAAAAATAATCATCCAGCCGTATTTCCGATAGCAGTACCAGAAAGTTGTATACTTCTACATGGAATACAAAAAAAAATGGTTGTGCTTGATCCATTCGTAGGTGTAGGAAGCACACTACAGGCGTGTCAAAATTTAAGAGTAACAGGTATAGGAATCGATATTGATGAGACTTATTGTGCAGAAACACAAAAAAGAATAAATAAATTTAAACAAAGTCTTATGATTTAATATAATGTCGCGTTGCGTTGGTTGCAAATACTAAGCCTTTGCAATGGCATTGCTACCATAAAGGATTAAAATACATAATCCCTTATGATGATGTTGCAAATACTAAGCCTTTTTTAATGAAACTATTTTTTTTGTCAACAAATTTATTTCTTCAGTTGCAAATACTAAGCCTTTGCAATGGCATTACTACCTGTTAATTGATGGCGTTGCAAGCTTTGCGAGAGGTGGGCAAAATATCCCATACTTCACTAAGTTTATCGTTTTAGTGGCATATCGTAAATCCAAATTTCCAAAGAACTTACGCACATCGAGTGGTCACGCCACCGGACCCCTCGACTTTCATCATTTCTAGCATATTTTGAGGGGCGTTGAAATCTCTATCCCAAGTAGTCCCACAATTTTCGCAAGTGTGAAATTGGTTTTTCCCATCTAACGAACAAATATTTTTACAGTGATTGCATTTTTTGCTTGTATTTTTTGCATTAAGTTTATGTGCATTTCCTGTTTCTTTAATTATCTGTGATTATTTAACTATACCAAACAGAACTTTAAATTGCAATAGTAAAATTTCACACAACAGGCAGTTCAGAAAGAATAAACCAATCTTTAAATGGGAGTTCTAATTGTCGTTCGGGTTCAATTTTTTGCTTTTTAGGGATAACAGGGAGGTGTTTTGTGTTTACGAAAGAACCGCCCTGTCCTGCTAACATTGGCTTTACTGTTTCCCACCATTTAACTGCCCTTTTATAATAGGCGTTCCAATTATCATCAATGTGTTTCATTGCAGCAAAATACATTTTGTTTTGCGTGGGCTGAAAAGGAATGTTTAATTTTAATATTACTTTGAATGGCATATTAATAATTCCTTGTTCTAATGACATTCGATCAGTAGATAATTTTATGTTTTCAGGCTTTAAAAATTTAAATGAAGGGAAAATGGTTGCTATATTTGAAGAAAGTGCAGAATGGTTAGGAAACTCTAATTGTCCTGACTGAGTTGTAACATTTTTACTATCTACACCTTTTAAATCGCCAATCCACATTTCTTCACTTTCAATCCACAAATTATTTTTCCACGTACCATCTTTTTCTAATCCAAAATGTTTTAAATTTTTCCATTCCCACTTATCTTTAAGATATCCACTTTCTATCAATATATAACGTAATTTAGCCCAATATGAATTGTATTCTTGTTCTATATCTCTATCAATCCAATCTAACCATCTTTCAAAGCGGTCATTTTGTGTCTCTCCATAATCTTCCTCGGTATTTAAATCAAAATAAATTGACACAGTGCCCGCATACGTTTGCACCCCAATTTCTTCATAAACAATATCAATTTCATTTCTAATTTTTTCACCAAGATTTTTTTTTCTTTTTGTACCCCAACTTATTGCCATATCATCTTCAGTAGGAATTTGAATGAAATCATCTTTATGAAAATCAAAACTAACTGAGCCACTCCACCAAAGATATGGTTCATCATAATCCTCAACATCAAAGCTAACAACTATATGTTTAAATTCACGGGCTGCCAATTGTTCTTCGGCTCGTTCATATATTGAATCGCTCGAAATACCACCGTATTCTTCTTCTTCGTCTTTGTCTATACTTTCTTTATTCCCTTGAACACTAACATCAAAAAAATCTTCCCATAAGCTGCTTGCTGATGTGTCTTGATAAGAACCGCCTCGTAAATCAGCAGTGTCCCATTTGGGTGGATTTTTAAAATCTATAATTTTTTGTTGTGCTTTTTTAGCCCATGCTTTTACGGAATCTTCAAAACCCACATGACGAATACCATAGGTAGTCTCTTCGGGAATTAGAATGTCTAACTCATCATGATTTTTATAATTATAGACTGTGAATCTTCTTAATCTTAACCTTTCCAGAGGTTCTATACCTTGAATGTTTCTATTTTTATCTTTAAAAATTTCAGAGGCTTGCAAATCATCTAAATTGTGTAAATCATGATTTTTAACCACATAAGCAATTGCTCCTCCAGATCGGGCTTCTTGTCCTACACATGCCCAATATTGTCCAAGATGACCACGTTTACCAGGAGGAGCGTGACAAGATGACCATTCTTGGTGATCGCTCATTCTCATTATATCAATTGGGCTTCGTGATATAATAATTGAAACTCCAGTAGCATCTCCCATAGACTTAGTTTTATCAGCCTTCATTTCCCACCAATGAGATACTTGTTGCCAAAATGTATCTTTTTTTGCCAACCTTTGAAGAACTTTACCTAATTTAATAAATGTGCCTTTTGGACCTTTGTTTGTGTGAGATATCCGTGAAGCCCGACCAGTATCAAAATCTACATTATAACCTTCTTTTTCTAAAGCAATACGTACTTGTTTTTCGCTTAATGGTATAGAGTCTTTTTTCCCTAATGGGATTACAATTCTTAATTTTTTCCCAAAAATATGATTGAAAGCATAATCTTCGAAATCGCCTTCTTTAGCATCATTGATTTTATCCTCAATGTTGTGCATGTCTAAGTCTGCTTGATTAAGTTCAATTAAATGTCTCATAATTATTATTTAGATGATCGAACGAAAAACCCGCCTCATTTTAATTTAATGAGATAGCATTCGATGTAATTTTAATTAAATTAAATTTAATTAAAATTAAAACTTATATACAATAATCATTCGGCATATTATTAGGGTACAAAAAATATGAAAACCTGGAAAGAATCTTTAATAGAAAAAAGTGGTGAATTTAAATATTCATGTGTTCTTGCACCATTCCCCCATTTAATTGCAGAACAAATAAAAAAATGGGGAAGTGAATTTATTGATTCAAACGATCTTTACGAGCCCGAAGGGGGTTTAGAAAACGAAATTCATGTCACTGTTTTATATGGAATTCACAGCACACGCCCAAATAAAATAATTTCACTTTTTAAAAATGAAAAATCTATTTCCCTTAAATTGGGAAAAACTTCAATTTTTGATACAAATCCAGCATACGATGTGGTAAAATTGTCAGTAGAGAGCAACGATCTCAAAAGGTTAAACAATATTATTAAAAAAGAATGCAAATATACTTCAAATTTTCCCATTTATGTTCCACATTGCACAATAGCATATGTTAAAAAAAATACTGGGGAAAAATATACAGGCAACGATCAATTTAATGGTAAAAAAATAACCATAAAAGAAGTAGTATTTAGCTCAAGCAATGGAACCAAAACTAAAATTAAAATACAATGATTATTCACAGCAAATTAGATAAACCTTATGAATCTTACACTGTGCGTTCTATGATTTGGCTACAATGTGATTATTGTGGTAAGATTTTTCAAAGAGTCAAAAAAAGTATTGGTAAATTAAACAAAATTGTTGACAAAGACAGTTGTGGCAGCAAAGAATGCACCAAAGCCAAGAAAAGAGAAATAGCCATATTGAATTATGGGGCACCATCATTATTTGAATCAAAATCATTTAAAGAAAAACAAAAAGCAACCAATTTAAAAAAATATGGCACAGAGGAATATTTTGATAGTAATGATTTTAAAAAGAAGCGACAAAAAGGCATGTTGGAGAAACATGGAGTAAACTTCCCTCTTCAATCAGAAGAAATCAAAAACAAACAAATTGCCACCTGCCAATCTCTCTATGGTGTGCCTAATTATTCTCAATCCAATGATTTTGCAATAAAGGTAAAAGCAACAAGTGTGAAAAACTTCGGTGTGGAAAGTCCCATGCAAGACCCGAAAGTGGTAGAGAAAAAAAGAAGCACCTCACAGGAACGTTATGGGGCAGACAATTATACTCAAACAGAAGAATACAAAGAGAGAAGAAAATCTACCTGCCTTAAAAAATATGGCACGGAACATCCCTCGCAACTTCCTGAAAATAGAGAAAAAGCAAGAAAGACATGTTTAAAAAAATATGGTGAAATTAATTATGCCAAAACTAAAGAATTCAGGGAAAGATTTATTGAAACATGTTTAAAAAAATATGGTGTTCCAAACCCATTTTTTTTGTCTCAAAATCAAACATATGGAAAAACACAGGATGAATTAAAAGAATGGTTAAACTCTATGGGTTTTAATTTTAAAAAAAATTATGAAATACTACAAGGAAAGGAAATAGATTTATATGATTCCAACTTAAAATTAGGCATAGAGTATTGCGGGTTGTTTTGGCACAACGAATTATCACCACAGCCCAGATTTAGAAATTATCATCACAACAAATACATTAAATGCTTAAAAAAGAAAGTTAGATTAATAACCATATTTGAAGATGAATGGAAAAACAAAAGAGAACAATGTCAGGGAATATTGAAATCTATATTAGGAAAACAAACAATAAAGATTTATGCACGCAAATGTGAGATCAGAGAAGCAAATAAAATGGAATTTAAAAACTTTTGCAACCAATATCATTTGCTTGCGAGTAACAATTTAGGTTTAGTGTTTTTTGTTTTAAATTATAAAAATCAAATTGTAGGGGGCATGTCATTGGGGCGGCACCACAGACAAAGCAACACTATAACATTAGATAGATTGTGTTTTAAACCTGATACATCTGTTATGGGTGGAGCAAGCAGACTTTTCAAACAATGCATGCAATGGGCAATTAAGCATAATTATAAAAAAATAATATCTTGGAGTGATAATAGGTGGAGTCAAGGAAATGTTTATAAACAATTAAATTTTAATTTAGAGGCGGATTTGCCTCCTGATTATTCTTATGTTGATGCTAAAAAACCTTATGTCAGAATTAGTAAACAATCTCAAAAAAAGGAACTCACGGGTTGCCCAATAAATATAACAGAGTCAGAGTGGTCTATGCAACAAGGTTTAGCCCGTATTTGGGATTGTGGTAAAAAAAGATGGG
>Ga0180433_10011903_pt1 | contig 10246 bp, 10 predicted proteins | sample SS_ome_8_FD_132980 | JGI IMG/M metagenome (GOLD analysis project Ga0180433, IMG submission 132980) | Hypersaline lake sediment archaeal communities from the Salton Sea, California, USA - SS_1_D_1 metaG | ecosystem: Environmental > Aquatic > Non-marine Saline and Alkaline > Hypersaline >...
GGGCTGATGATCGTCGTCGATCTGGATCGAGCACACGCCTCTGCCGGGTCCATCTTCGCCGATCTGCTCGACCGGGGCTTCATCGTCGGCGCAAGCGAGGCGCTGAACCACCTGCGCTTCTACCCGCCGCTGACGGTCTCGGTCGAACAGATCGAGTCTCTCGTTGCGGCGCTCTCGGAGACCCTGGAGGCAACGACAGCATGACCTCGGAACGCCAGATGCTTCAACATATGCTTGCCGCCATCGCCTATCGCGCCCAGAAGGCCCTCCGTGGCGCCCCGGAGGGGTTCGCGCAGTTTCGGGCAGCCCCCGGAGTGAGGACACCGATGGAGCTGGTTCGGCACATGGCAAGCGTCCTTGGGTACGCAAGGACCTTCTTCATCGGCGGTGCCTACCGCGCTGATCCTCGGGCGACGTTCGAGGAGGAGATCGAGCGGTTGCACGGGAACCTGTCCACCCTCGAGCCGCATGTCGCGGCGGATCCCTTCGACCGGATCACCCCACTCCAGCTTCTTCAGGGCCCGCTGTCGGATGTGATGAGTCACGCCGGACAGCTCGCGTTGCTCCGACGCCTCTTCGGTTCTCCGGTTCCGCCCGAGGATTTCATCTACGCCCAGGTCTCCGGCGAGAACCTCGGGCCGGATCAGCCGACTCCGGCCGCACCGGACGAGGTGTGGACGACACCGGAGGAAGAGGCCGAACGCCCGCCCGACTAGCCGATCACCGGGGGGACCCGGCAAGGTGGAGCGCACGCATGCGAACAGACAAGACGTGTTACCTCGGCCCACGTCTTGTCTGTGTCGAAGCCCTCGTAGGCTAGTTCTTGGAGTCCTCTCGATCGAGGTACTGCATGATCGCCTCGACCACGAGGTAGTTGACCGATCGGTCTCTCTTCTTGCCCAGCTGATGAAGCCGTTCGACCGGTCGCTCCTCGGACTGCTTCTGTGGGATGTAGATCGACAACTTGTCCGGAACCTCCCTGCGGACCATCCCTCTCACCTCCCTCGGATGCAGCGTAGTGGAACGACCGTGATGGTGCAAACCGTCACGTCGCTAGGACCACCGCGCAAACGCATCTCACAAGATCGCTGAGCGCTCGAGCCGGCAATCCCTCGGGCGGACGTTGGGGCGTCGGCTTCGTGAAACCGTCCGTCCCTTTCGGTGTATAGTGTGTACCTGAGAATGGAGGTGGGCGACGTGAGGCGTAGGTGGGTATTCGTTGGTTATGCATTGGTGATCGCTTTGCTCCTGTCCACGGTCGCGGCACCCGCCGCGACGACGCTCTTTGGAACCCGGTTCCGGGCGGGGGAAACGGTTCAGTTCAAGGTCGAGGACTCCACGACGTGGTGGTGGGGATGCTGCGCCTGTGAAGGGACGCAGATCCTCGGATGGAGAGTCGCGAATCTCTCGGGAGTCTCCGTCTACAGCGTCATTCACGACGCACCGGTGGCCGCGTCGGTCTGGGCCGGATCATGGAACCAGATTCAGATGGACGGTACGGCGGTCTCCGCCGGGCAGTACATCTTGTACGTGGACACGTCCGTGGGAACGCTCTCGCGCTGCTTCACGATCTACGATCCGTGCGGGTGCGGAATGCCGTGTTCGACCTGTTCGTCGTGTGTCTGTGAGCAAGTGAGCTCGATCACGAACTGCGCCTGCAAGGCGACGCTGGTCTTCATCGACACGTGCACGAGCTGCTTCCCGTTCTTCGGGCTCTTCGGAGGATGCTGCTCGTCGCCGTGTGGGTGCCCGTAGAGGACTCCTGACGCGAGCAGAGGTCCGCGCCGAAGCGGGCGAAGAGATGTGAGCGAAGCGTCGCCACCACGGCGGCGCTTCGTCCTTTGGACCGGACAGGATGTCTTGATCCTCGCGGAGACTGTCAGTACCGTACTCGGGGTACATCCGGCGAGGGTGGCGGAATTGGCAGACGCGCTAGCCTTAGGAGCTAGTGCCTTCGGGCGTGCGGGTTCGAGTCCCGCCCTTCGCATTCGAGCCGCCGAGCGGCCGAAGTGCTGATCCCGTCTTCGTGGAGTTGAAGGCGTTTCCGCACGAAGCTATAATGGGCCGCTCGTGCGGGAATAGCTCAGCGGTAGAGCACTGCCTTGCCAAGGCAGGGGTCGCGGGTTCAAATCCCGTTTCCCGCTCCAGGCAAGGCCCGAGGAAACGAAAGCGTTGGCCGGGATGGCGGAACAGGCAGACGCCAGGGACTTAAAATCCTTTGAGGGTTTCCTCGTGCGGGTTCGAATCCCGCTCCCGGCAGAAGAGAACGAAAAGATATCGCGGGGTGGAGCAATCAGGAAGCTCGTCGGGCTCATAACCCGGAGGTTGCCGGTTCGAATCCGGCCCCCGCAACCAGCAGGCGGCGTAGCTCAACTGGTTAGAGCGCTCGGCTCATATCCGAGAGGTTCGGGGTTCGAGTCCCTGCGCCGCTAGAGGCGTTTTGCTTTATGGGGGCGTAGCTCTAACCGGGAGAGCGCTGCGTTCGCAACGCAGAGGTTGGCGGTTCGAATCCGCTCGCCTCCATACGTACCGAAGGCCGAAGCCCGGGGCCTTCTCCCACCAACTCCATCTCCCCGCATCCTGCATCGATGTCGCGATGAGCATCGTGGAGGTCCTCCCAACCGAGTGATGCAAGGCATCGACGCGCTCTCGACATGCCGGCATCCGGTTCACTTCGGACCAGAACGGCGACCACTGAAAGCTGGTTGCAGCTTATCGAGGTTGGGGTTGGCTGAGGGTCGCTGCAGTGCGTTGGAAGCCCGACTGGGAACAAGCAGCGTCGCCGAGGCCTACCAGCTCAGCTCCGCCTCCAACGTCCAGGCGGTGAAGCCCGTCGTGTCGATCGTGATCGAACTCCCGATCCTGACGGACGAACCTAGCGCGAGGGTAACGCCCATCGTGCTCCGTGCCCAGTCGAAGAGGAGCCCGGTCGCGGTGCTGAAGAACGTGTCCACCGTGAACGTGAACCCGCAACCCATCGGCGGGACATCGACGCTGAGGGACACAACCTCCCAGTAGTCCTGCGGGTAGTACAGATGCCCCTCCGCGATCGCCTCGGTGAGCGGCTCGACGCCGAAGCCGAAGTCGGGCGTCGTGATGACGTATTGCGTCGTGTCGAGGTTGGAGACGCTACGGAGCGTCCCGTTTCCGATCTCGAGTTCGAAGGCGATCCCGTAGATCTCGACGCCGGTGATGGTGCTTCCGCTCTGGACGAGGTTCGTGTAGACGCTGATGCACCCAAACTCGCTCTCGAGCGACGGCGTGAAGTTGAGGCTCTTCGTTTGGATCGTGTAGAGGACGTCGAGCGTTAGATTGAATGGGATTCCGAAGAGGTGAAGGAACGCCAGCTCGATCTCCTCGCTGACGAAGCCGAACTTGTCGAACGTCGTGGTGCTCGTCAACCGAGCGCAATCGAAGGCGAGAGCACTGAAGGTGACCTCCTGTCCCGAGAAGACCACGGGGACGGAGTCGATCGTCGGATCCGTCAGGAACGTCTTCGAGACGAGCGAGGAGTCCGTCTGGACGCCGGTCGCCGTGAACGTGATCCCGGAGAGGTCGGCGCTCAGGAAGGTCGCCGTCTCGAAGGTGAAGATCCCATCGAGAATCTCCCCGTAGACATCGACGACGTATCCGTAGTTCGCGGAGTCCGACTGCGTCGCCCCGACCATCGCGCCGTAGAAGGACACCGTGATCGGCTGAAGCTCGAACGCGAGCATCCCCTGTGCGTAGAGGAAGGAGCCGGACTGCGGTTCGAAAAGAAGCTGGCTCGAGAACGTGATCGGCCCCAAGTTTGCGCCGATATCGAACCCCTGCCAGAGCCAACCGTCGAGGATGAAGTCGGAGACACTGGAAACCGTCAGGAAATCGAGCTGGATTCCGGCATCGAGCGTCGACTGGAAGGCCGAGAAAGGCATCGTCTGCTGCGGAGAAAGCGAGATTTCGGCGGACCAGCTACCTGTGAACCACTCGCTCCCCGACGCCGCGAGGGCGCATCCGAAGAGACAGACGACAACCAGCAGCCACGTTCGGGCGTTCACCGTGCACTCCCCCTCATTCCTGCTTCGCGATCGCAGAATGACTCGTTCCCATCGTTCATTGTCACATCGAGACGACTCTAGATCGCCGCCGCCGGTCCCTCCACGCTGAACGACCACCCCAAAACGGAAACCGGTCACCCCTCGGGTCATCGAACGTCCCATCGCCTACCGACAGAATCCGAGGACTCCTTCGCCCATCCCTTGCCGTTGGGAGGTCGCCACCGGTAGACTCGCCATACCATGAGGCGATTCTTGATTCTCGGACACCGCGTTCCACTCGACGGGGAGTTCACGCTGAACGACCTTCCCGGCGCCGCCGGCCGACTCGATCTCCTCTGCCGTGCGCTCGGCGCCTCCCTCTTCGTATCCCACGGGATGCGCCGAGATGTGGAGACGATCCTGGTCTTGCAGAACGCAGTCCAAATCAGAGTTGTCGGCGAGACGGTCAAGCGACTCAATCCGGACGAACGTTCGACCGGGGCGTTGCTCAAGCGCGCGCTGCAGGGCGTGGCGGAGGAGGAGACGGAAACGACACCGGGGATCCACGTCTCGAGACGCACGCTGTCGGAGGCCCTCGATCGGCTCTACCAGCTCGAAGCGAGTCCGATCGTTCTGCACGAGAACGGCGATCCGTTCGAGCGATTCCCGATCCCGGAGAACCCGGCCTTCATCCTCTCCGACCATCTGGACTTCACCGACGAGGAGACCGACGAACTCGCCGAGGTTCCGCACGTCTCCCTCGGCCGACGCGCGCTCCACACGAGCCAGTGCATTACGATCGTGCACTACCTTCTCGATCAACGGGAGGAGACCATGGACCAGGATCTCGTGCTCTGTCACATCGCTTCCGGAGACCCGAAGGCGCGGCTGATCAGCAGCCTACTCGAGGACTTCGACATCCCCGTCAATCTCGTCGCGCACGTCCCTCCCGCGCTTCTCCCCGTGACGTTCGACGGGCTCGCCGACGTACGAATCATGGTCCGCCCGCAGGATCTACAGCGCGCGCAGCAGATCATCCGCGACTACTTCGAGGAGCCGATCGACGACTGAGCCCGACGCTGCCTACAATGGCGTCGTGAGAATCCGAAGGAAGCTCCCGGAGGACGCCGAGAGCCGCCGAGCGATGGTGGAGCATCACCTGCGTCGCCGCGACATCAGAGACGAACGTGTCCTCGCAGCGATGCTCGTCGTTCCGCGGCACGAGTTCGTTCCCGAAGAGTGGCGCCGTCAGGCCTACGCCGACTCCCCGCTGCCGATCGGCGAAGGACAGACGATCTCCCAGCCATTCATCGTTGCTCTGATGACCGCGGCCCTCGGTCTCGAGGGAGAGGAGCGGGTCCTCGAACTGGGAACCGGATCGGGCTATCAGACGGCGCTCCTGGCGGAGATCGGTTGCGAGGTCTGGTCGATCGAGCGGTCTTCGGTTCTGTTCCGTGCCGCGCGCGACCGCCTGAGAGGTCTCGGCATCGCCTCCGTCCACCTGATCGAGGGGGACGGCACCCTGGGGCTTCCCGAGGAGGCGCCCTTCGACAGAATCCTGGCGACCGGCAGCCTTCCCGCAATCCCGGAGCGTCTTCTCGACCAACTCGTCGATGGCGGCCGGCTCGTCGCCCCTGTCGGGCGGCGTACCGGACAGCACCTGTTGCGGGTGACGGTTGACCGCGGCCATCTCACCGAGGAGGATCTGGGCCTGTGCCGCTTCGTGCCCCTGATCGGGGAAGCGGGCTGGTCGGCGTAGGGACGAACTCGGACGCCGCAAGGAAGGAGAGAGATGCAGCCGATCGACCTGCGTAGTGACACGGTGACCCGGCCAACCGAAGGGATGCGGCGCGCGATGGCCGAGGCGGCCGTTGGCGACGATGTCTTCGGGGAGGATCCGACCGTCCGAGAGTTGGAGGAGCGGATGGCGGCGATCCTCGGCAAGGAGGCCGGGCTCTTCACCGCAAGCGGCACGATGGGCAACCTCGTCGCGATGCTGGCCCACGCCGGCCGCGGTGACGAGATCATCCTCGGCCACCTCGCGCACACCTTCCTCTACGAGGCCGGCGGGTCTGCAGCCCTCGGCGGTATCCACCCTCATGTGCTTCGAAACGCGCCGGACGGAACGCTCGACCCCGAGGAGATTGCCCTCGCCGTCAGAGATCTCACCGATCCGCATCAGCCGCCGACCCGGCTCGTCTGCCTGGAGAATACGCACAACCGCTGCGGCGGGATCGCCCTTCCGCTGGAGTACTCCGACCGGATCTACGCGCTGGCGCAGGAGCGCAACCTCCTCGTTCACCTCGACGGAGCCCGCCTATTCAACGCTGCGGAGGCTCTCGGGGTGCCCCCGGAGGAACTGTCGCGGAGCGCCGACTCGGTCTCCATCTGCTTGTCCAAGGGACTCGGAGCACCGGTCGGTTCGGTCCTGTGCGGAACCCGACCGTTCATCGATCGTGCCCACAGGATGCGCAAGCTCGTCGGAGGCGGCATGCGCCAAGTCGGCATCCTGGCCGCAGCCGGCCTTTACGCCCTCGACCATCACATAGACCGCTTGGCCGAGGATCACGAGAGCGCGCGCCGCCTCGCCCGTGGGATCGCCGAGATCCCGGGCCTTGCGTGCGACCATCTCGAGTTCGCCGCCGACCGACGAACGAACCTCGTGTACTTCGGCGTCGAGGAAGGCATCGGGACGGATGGAACCTTCGACGCCGTCGAGCTGACGGACCGTCTCCGGGAACGCGGTGTCCTGGCCATCCCGCTCGGAGCCGATCGGAGGAGAGTGCGCATGGTGACTCACCTCGATGTCTCCTCTTCGGACATCGACGTTGCCCTCGACGCCCTCCGGTCCACGATGCAGGAGACATGAGTCCAGCGGACGAGCGAATCACGTCGGTCGGCTAAACCCTCAACGCCCTACGAGGACGAGAAGCGATCCCCTACCTTGTGACTACCGGGTGGTGACCTCGGTTACGGGCCTCGCAGCCCGCGGCCGGCGTCCCTTGAGTAATCGTCCACATGAGGGGGGAACGATGAAGGGGCTAGCGACTCTGCTGATCGCGACGCTTCTGACGAGCTTCGCCGCGATGGCTGGACCGCTGGAGATCTCCTTCGGCGGCGGCCCGACGGCGACCGCGCTCGCCGACATCAACGCGTCGATCGGTGTCTTCAACGCGCTCATCTCGCACCTGAACGAGACCTTCGACACACACCCCGAGGTCTCAGGCTCCGTCGATCCGCTCGATCCGATGGTCAGCGGCCTGTCGTTCCGCGCCGCTGAACGCTTCTGGCTGATCGACTGGTTCGGCGTCGGTGCGAGTGTCGAGTACTTCAGTGCCGCCTCCTCGACGATCGGCTTCTTCGAGGGTGCCGACGTCTCGACAATCGATGTCGACCTCGGGATGCGAACGGTGAGCATCGTCCTCAGTGGAGCTGCGACCTTCGTCGATCTCGGGATCCGACTCGGGGTCGAGGGCGGTGTCGGGTACTACTACGGCATCTGGGATCGTTCGGTCGTCTTCGAGGTTCCGGTCGAGTATCCCGATGCAATCTCCGGCGTCCCTCCCAACGGAGAGGATCGCTTCACCGGGAGCACGATCGGGTTCGAGGTGGGACTCTCTCTCTCGTACCCCATCGCCGAGTGGTTCACGATCGGCTCCACCGTCACCTACCGAGCGGCGACGATTAACACGATCGCCAACTCGGAAGGGACGCAACTCGACCTGGACGGGGACGGGTCACCCGAAGCACTCGACCTGGATGGAATCACGGTTCGACTCACGATCTCACTGAACATCGACCTCTCACTCAATGGGGAAAAGGAGTGACGCGATGAAGACGGCAAGAATCCTCCTTCTGATCGGCACGGCCCTCCTCGTCGTCGCCGCGCTCTCCGGGTGCCTTCGACGCTCGCAGCCGCAGGCGCTGTTCACGGCGACGGGGACAACCCAGGAGATCCCGTTCACAGTATCGTTCGACGGGACGCTCTCCTATGCCCCGAACGGGAAGATCGTCTCCTACCTGTGGACCTTCGGAGACGGCTCCTCGGACACCGGTCCGGTCGTCGATCACACCTACACCGAAGACGGAACGTTCGACGCGCAACTGATCGTGGTCGACGAGAACGGCCTGTCGACATCGACAGCCCTGACGATCCAGGCACTGAACCCTCCCCCGACTGCGGGGTTCGAGTTCAGTCCGAAGAGCAACATGGAGGGAACCTACTTCGTCTCCTGCAGCGAGACGATCACGTTCAACGCTGCAGACCTGTGCTCGGACGACGGGGACATCGTCTCGTATGAGTGGTACTTCGGCTACCGCCTGCCGCCGGAGTTCGAGACACCGGCAACGGCTTCCGGCGCGGTCGTAACCCACGAGTTCCTCTGGGCGGGAACCTACAACATCACGCTCACCGTCACCGACAACGACGGCGGCGCAGCAACCTACGTCGAGCGGCTCGACGTGCGCGGCGGTCCTCCGTGCAACGCCGACATCACCGGCGACGGAACGTACTTCGGTGCAGGAGGGACCTGTCAATGAAGCGCCTCGCGATCTGCCTTCTGATCCTGTGCCCAATCTTCCTCTCCGGCTGCATCTTCGACACGATCCTGAACGACTTCGTCAACCAGGCCCCTCGGGCGGTTGTCGATGTCGACGCCAGAGAGGGATCGGCGCCGATGACCGTCACCTTCGACGCACACTACTCGCACGATGACGGCCAGATCGTCGACTTCCACTGGGACTTCGGCGATCCGAACGATCGGACGCCGAAGCGCCAGGAGACCGCGACGCACACCTACCGCCACGCCGGCACGTACCTCGCAACGCTGACGGTGATCGACGACGAGGGAGCGACCGACTCCCAGCAGGTCGCGATCATTGTCACGAATCCGCCGCCGGTCCCACAGATCCTCGTCAGCTCGGAGAGTCCACTGCCGGGCCGAGAGGTCGTCTTCGATGCAACGACGTCCTATGACCCGGACGGCACGATCGTCAGCTTCCACTGGGACTTCGGAGACACGGTCACCGCCGAGGGCGAGAACGTCAGACACACCTACGCCTCCGGGGGCTACAAGGTGGTCACCCTGACGCTGACCGACGACGAGGGCGCAACGGCATCGACACACATCGGCCTGAACGTCCTTCCCGGCCAGAGCGAGTGCGCCGACGAGACAACGTGCGGCGGCGGGGACCCACAGCCGCTCGCGATCATCGAGGCTTGGCCGAATCCGACGTCCTGCGGAGGCGTCAGTTCGGATCAGCCGATCAAGTTCAGCGGCGCAGCGAGCCGCCCCGGAACCGGAACGATCTCGACCTACTACTGGGAGTTCGGCGACGGCGCGACCGCGATCGGAAGAGACGTAACGCACACCTACACGCGCGGCGGGGGCTTCAGGATCAAGCTCACGGTGACGAACGACTCCGGAGCCACCGACGTCGCAACGATGAACGCCGACATCAACTCCTCGACCTGCGGACCGTAGCGTCGTTGCAAGTCCGAGTGGCCGGACGCCGCCTCGCAAGAGCGAGGCCGTCCGGCTACTGGACGATGAGATAGAACGTACTGACGAGGTCGACGTCGATCAGATCTCCCGAAGCGGATAGGTATTCCGTAACGAGGAGAACCGGCAGCTCGCAGGAGATATCGATCATCCCCCAGATGCTGCTCCCGACGTCGAGGCGATCGCTCAGCAGGACGAAGGCGGACGAGTACGGGGGCAGATCGAACGGAAGCGTCAGCTGTGCCCCGCCGTCCGCATCGTAGATGTAGATCTGTCCGGTCACAGCCGCATCGTAGGGATTCACCAGCGACAGCCCCGTGCTCCGGCTCGACGTGTTCGCGTAGTTGGTTGTCATCCAGTATCCGGAGTAGTCGTACGCCCGCGCGTTCGTCATCTGCACCGAGACGTTCTCGATCGCCAGCCAGTTGCCCTCGGCGCCGATCCAGATCGCCAGGGCGATCCGCCCTTCCGTCTCGGCACGCAGAAGCCCCCACGTGCGTCCCGACGTCTCCTCCAGGAGTTCCTCCAGGAAGAGGGCTTCGGACGTGAAGCTCCCCAGATCGACGTTCGTGGACAGGATCTCCTCCCCGGCCGAGTCGTACGCCGTGAGCACGACCGACGTCTCGGGCTCCCCGAGGTTCGTGACAACGACCGCCGTGCTGTGGCCCTCGGTCGAGTCGTGGTAGGCGATGTAGGTTCGCCCCCACGCGACGGGGGCGACCAGAGCGA
>Ga0180433_10011904_pt1 | contig 10245 bp, 6 predicted proteins | sample SS_ome_8_FD_132980 | JGI IMG/M metagenome (GOLD analysis project Ga0180433, IMG submission 132980) | Hypersaline lake sediment archaeal communities from the Salton Sea, California, USA - SS_1_D_1 metaG | ecosystem: Environmental > Aquatic > Non-marine Saline and Alkaline > Hypersaline > Sediment...
CCCAGTGTGGGCCGTCCCCCGGCTAAGCGGGCCGAGTACAGTATCGAGCCGACCGCGGCACAAAAGCCGCTGAAGACATAACCCAATATGATGACCCTGTCGGCAGGCACGCCGGAGACAACCGAGGTCCGCACATTCTTGCCCACGGCAAAAAACCAGCGGCCCCATAGGGTGAAGTTCAAAATCACGTGGGCGACAAGGCCCAGAACCAGCGCCACGAAGAAAGAATAAGGCACAAAAGCGATTTGGCCCGTGCCGATTGCGACATAGGCATCCGGCAGATAGCTAATGTTTTCCGAGCGCGTAAGATAGATGGCCAGGCCGCGAACGAAGATCATCGCCACCAGTGTTACCATAAAGGCGGGCATCTTGAACTTCGCAACGGCCAGGCCGTTTATCAGCCCCACCAGCATCCCCACGCCCAACATGGCTGCAATGCCCACCGGCACCGCCAGCATACTGCCGCCCAGCAAACCGCCATCCGCCGACAGCACAAAGCCCCACAAAGGATTCTTCGCAAAGAGGGCCGGGTCCAGCCTGGAGCTCATTATGATACCGCCGACTACACTGACCAGGCCCATGGTCGACGCCTGAGAAAGATCAATACCGCCAAGGATCAACACGAACATCTGGCCGACCACCAGCGCAAACAAAGGCCACATATTTGAAGAAATATTGCTCAGATTCATGGGGCTGGCTATGCGGGGAATAAACAGCCACAACAGCGCAAACATAAGAAGGCTCAGATAAAGTACAAAGTTTTCCGATAAGACAAGCCGGCGAAAACCACCCCACGCCATTTTTCGCCTGGATGGTGAACGTAACTTCTTTATCCCGATCTTCCGCAAGCCCACCGGCCTTACCTCATAAACGGCACTCGCTAAACTGCAAATCTGAAATTTGAAATGTGAAATCTGAAATCATAATTGTCCCTCCACCAGCAGTTTGTAGCCCCACATATCCATACCGCGCTGGGCCATGTTCTCTTGTGTCAGAGCGAAGCCCGGGTCCTGTATCCAGTTTTCGGGCCTTTTCTGGCCGCCAGCTATCGCTTTTAGAAGCGCACCCATTATTGCGTCGGCCTCAAAGAACAAATCCTGCACCCCTGTTGCATCGACGTAACCTTCCTTCATCAGGCGAGCCGCCGTCGAGTCTCCATCCAGTCCGCCCAGGATTACGTGGCCCGGCCGGCCGATCTTGTTCCACTTTCCCAGCGGCTCCAGGACCGCCCGGACTTGCGGGTACAAGAAGTCCGAAGACGTAAAGATAAAATCGACGTCGGGATTGGCCTGCAGAGCCGCCTCCAGATTCGCCAGAGTCGTAACCGCATCCCATTTGGTCGGCACCTCGATAACCGCCTCAAACAGGTCCGGATTTTTCTCGATGACGTTATAGAAGCCCTGCCGACGCGCCACTGCGTTACGGTCGCCCAGGTCCCCAACCAGAATGAGGGGCTTGACTTTTCTTTCGAGCTTTCTTGCCTCTTTGGCCATGTAAGCGACGGCCTGCTCACTTATCGCTTCGTTGTCGGCGACCACCACCAGCGCAGGGTTGCTGCGACTGGCGGGCGGCCGGTTGAATACGCCGATAGGGATGCCGGCCCGGTTCGCTTCGCCCACAATCGTCACCGCGCTTTCGCCGTCTTGCGGGATGAGGATGATTCCATCTACGCCCTGGGCGATGGCGTCGCGGACCTGTTCGAGCTGTCTGTTAGCATCCTGATTGGCGTTGCGCTCGACTACCTTTATGCCCTTACCGCGGAGCGTCTCGGTAATCGCCTGATGGGCGGCAACCCAGAACTCCGTCTCCAGGTCCTGAAACGCAAAACAAATCACGAGGCGCTTGTCACCGTCGGTCTGCGGCTGTTTCCGACAACCGGTCAAGAGACCCGCACCGAAAACAATAAGCACGACTGAAACGGCCCAGCCAATGATTCCTCGGCTCATTGCACGATGACCTCCATCAAACCACCTGAAAGACTGAATACCCGGACTCTTATGCCTTTGCCTCGATCGGCTTCTGCGCCGTAACGTGGTCGGTGACGAGCACGTTCAGCAGTTTGCTCCGCAGCGCTATGTCTCCAATGGCCGCCGCTAATGCGAGGACTTCAGCAATGTGCGTGTCGGATTTCAGAGCCCGACCCGCATCAGCGCTGGAAACAATGCCCGGTGCAAATAACAGCTTCAGGTTGGCGCCGAGTTTCCTTGCCATGCGTCAGACCATCGATGTAATATGCCTGAGTCACTTTGTACAACAGCACATGCAACCGGCTGTCTGTTGCCATTGTACTCGGCGCAGAAAACACATGCTCGCTCATGGACAAGCGTTCAACACCGTAGCACCAGCCCCTCACCGTGTCAAAAGAAATCCCTGTACTCTGTCGATAGGCAGCTCATCCGGCTCGCCGAGCGAGGGCGTCGAACAGAAGAAGCCGCGAACATGTATTGACTCTTTGGACGCAATTTATCATAATAGTAATGATGAAGGTTCGTGCATTTACCCTTATAGAACTGCTCGTGGTCATCGCCATCATTGCGGTGTTGATGGCCATATTGCTGCCGGCACTGCGCAAGGTCCGCGCGCAGGCGAAGCAGAGAGTCTGTGCCAGCCAGGTCCGCCAGCACGCTCTGGCGTTTATCATGTGGGCGGACCAGAACGACGGGAAACTGCCGCTGCCAACGCACGGGGGTAGCTGGCTGTGGGACCTCGACATCGAGACCGTAAACTTCATGCTCAGGTCGGGAATGATCAAGGAGATGTTCTATTGCCCGTCCAATCCCAACATGACCAAGTATATGGATCACTTCTGGACGTACAACTGCCAATGGGACGGTGAGAAACTCACCGGCGGCGACGGAGCCTTTATTGTCTCCGGTTACTGCTACATACTGGAAAACGACACGAGCCTGGACGGCGTGAACCCGAAGCCGGCCATTCGCAACGACGAGAATAAGACAGGACCCAAGAAGTGGCTCAGAACCGTTACTGAGAGCAATGCCGCCAATGCAGAACTATGTGTCGATGCCACGGTGGGGCAGCGAGACGCGAGCATGAAGTACGGCTACAACTTCGGTACAATCACCGCCGGTGGTACGTGGGCCGGGCAGCGGATCCATGACCGGTCGAACCACCTCAAGTCGGACGAGGAACCATTCGGCGGTAATATTGGATTCCTGGACGGCCATGTCGAGTGGCGCCAATTCCGCGACATGGAGGGCCGTTACGGGAACAATATTTGCTTCTGGTGGTAGGCGTGATGCATAGCGAACATTTCAGATGGATTTTCACATTTTGTTGTCTCTTCGTGTTCTCTATTGCGGCTGATGGGGCCGACAGCGACGGGCAGTTGAAGCAATGGCACAAGGTGACGGTCACTTTCAACGGCCCGGAAACGAGCGAAAGAGCCGAGCCGAACCCATTCTTGTATTATCGTCTACATGTCGTCTTCACCCATCGCGAGAGCGGGAATTCCTACACAGTGCCGGGCTTCTTCGCGGCGGACGGCAACGCAGCCGACACATCCGCCGACGGCGGAGACAAATGGCGCGTGCACTTTGTTCCGGACCGGCAAGGGCAGTGGGACTACATAGCCTCATTTCGATTCGGGCCTATGGTCAACATCAGCCTCGACCCGGATGCCGGCGGCAGCGCCGGATATTTTGATGGGGCTGTTGGCTCGTTCACGGTTGGTCCGACGGACAAGACCGGCGACGATTTCAGGGCCAAAGGGATACTGCGGTACGTCGGCAAGCATCACCTCCGGTTCGCCGGCACCGAGGAGTATTACCTCAAGGGCGGCGCCGACAGTCCGGAGAACTTCCTGGGCTACTTCGAATTCGACGGCACCTACGACACCGGCAGGCTTTCGCCCTCTACCCCGGACGGCCTGCACCACTACGCACCCCACGTGGCTGACTGGAATCCGGGCGACCCTACCTGGAAGAACGGCAAGGGCAAGGGCATTATCGGCGCGATCAACTATCTTGCCGGCTGCGGCGGAAACAGTATCTACTTTCTGACTTACAATGTGGACGGCGGTGACGGCATGGATACGTGGATATGGACCAGCCCGGATGAGCGCTGGCGCATTGATGTCTCCAAGCTCGCCCAGTGGGAGATTGTCTTTTCTCACATGGACACCAAGGGCGTCCAGTTGCACGTGGTCACGTCGGAAGCGGAAAATCACGGCGATTTGGGCGGCGGCTTCAGTGACATGCGCAAGCTTTACTATCGCGAGCTCATCGCCCGCTTCAGCCATCACCACGCGGTGATTTGGAACATCGGGGAAGAAAACGGCAACTCCGATGCGCAGCGCAAAGACTTCGCCGCTTACATTCGCGCGTTGGACCCTTATGAACATCCCATCACCGTGCACACGCGCTCCGGCAAGGCCAGCACATTTTATAATGGCATCCTGGGCGACCCACACTTTGAGGCCACCTCCATTCAGGGAAGCGGCGACAGTTATAATTCCTGGGCTATCGAGCTGCGTCAACGCTCGACCCAGGCCGGCCGCAAGTGGGCAATCTACGGCGATGAGCAGGGTCCCGCCGTGAACAAGAACATGAATAATCTCGATACGCTTCGCAAGGGCGCTTTATGGGGTAACCTTATGGGCGGCGGCGCAGGTGTGGAATGGTATTTCGGCTATCAGGAAGATTTCGCTGACTGCGGTTCGGAAGACTGGCACGCGGCCGAGCCGCTCTGGGATATGACCAAGGTAGCACTGGATTTCTTCCAGAAGTACTTGCCGTTCTGGGATATGCAACCCGACAATTCCCTGACGTCGGCCACCAACGACTATTGCTTAACAGTGCCGGGCAAGGCATACGCTATCTACTTGCCCGACGGCGGCACAACCGACCTGCTACTTGCAGCGGGAACCTACAGCGTGAAGTGGTATGACCCCCGCACAGGCGGAAAGCTGCAAGATGGTACCGTCACCGGCATCGCCGGACCGGGCTCGGTCTCCATTGGCCGGCCACCGTATGATACCGGCGCAGATTGGGCCGCCCTCGTGGCTGCCAAGCCGCGATTTGCCGACCTAAACGACGATGGTTACGTTACATTCGATGACCTTGCTATCCTGGCGGCCGACTGGCTTCGATGCAATGATCCGGACGATCCTCGCTGCGAGGCCGTCACACCAAATCCAATCATAGAGGCCGCGGACGCCGGTCCTGCCGACCCGCAAAACGGATCCGGCGTCAAGCCAATCACAAGCGTGCAGGCCGGGCAAGATGGTTCACCACCTTACTTGCTGCAAAGCATCACGGTAGGCGGCTACACAGTTGCCGTTGACCAATTGGCAACAGGCACCTCGACCATTGAAGCCGAGTTTGGCACAGAAGCCGATGCCGCCGATGATTTTGATCTAAACAACATTGTGGCCCGCAACAACCCGCCGGGCGGCGATCTCTGGCAAATCACCATGATCAACGGTACAGCAACCTGGAGTGACATCAACGGCGACAATCCGGACTTCTTTATTTTTGAAGCCGGGATGAACGACGATATCACGGTGGGGGCCATCCTCGCCGGTGGTATTCTGGGGCAGCCGGTGCACATCCGCAGTTCTACGTGGGGCGACACCGGACTCGACAAAGCCGGCTCTCCGAACAATGGTCAGAGCATCGGCGGAATCGCCTTTGACGTCAGCGACCTGCTCGATCCGAGCGGTTTGCCGCTTACTACCGGCGCGTTGCTTGAAGGCATCCAAGTGGAAAGCGGCACATTGGATCCGAGCTGTTTTTGCGCCGTTGCCTGCCCCGGCCTTCTGTCAGACCCACCGGTTGTTGATGCCGGTCCGGATATGGAGGCGGTCCTGCAATCTGAGAGCATGACCTTCCACCTTGACGCCGCTGCGACAGATGATGGAATGCCGGGCCCGCTGATAGTCAAGTGGACAGTCGACAGTCGGCCTGAAGGCTCTGCGGTCCAGTTTGAACCCCATCTCGGCGATGACCGGGCAGCGGCCGATATTATCAACCCGGCCGTTTCGGTCGACACAGTGGGTACATACGTGCTCAGACTCACCGCGAATGACGGAGAAAGCTCCGTTTATGATCGAATGACTCTGACGTTGGCAGAACCCTGTTGTGAGTATGTCCGAAGGCACGGCTTGTTGCTCAAGACAGACCTGACCGGCCCCGAAGGTATTCCGGATTGCCGTGTCGATGGGCATGATTTCGCGTTCCTGGCCGATTCCTGGCTGGCCGGCGAGGTTTCACAGGACAGGTAGGATGGCTGCGGATTCGGCCGTTTGCCGACGAAAACCACGAAATTTGCAAGCAATTTTCTAAATTTTCTTGACAAATAAAGGGAAAATGGGCAATATACAATTGACTTGGGACTGTTTCGTGAAGAACGGAGCCGTTGGAGGATAATGTCCAGTTACAACCCCTGTAACTGAGTAATCAGGTCTTGGTAATGAAAAGGGAGGAGTAAGCAATGAAAAGACACTTTTTGGTAGCCTTTCCTGCAATCGTGCTGCTCTTGATGTTGTTGTGCAGTGCTGTGCGGGCCGACGCACTTAGCGGCTTGCCGGATGTTACCGTGGTTGACGATGCGCTCGTCAGCCTTCTGTATTCGGACACGGAGTATGTCGTGGCCGATGGCGATCTGATACTGGGTACCACGACACGGTGGTATATCGATCCGGACACCAGCGTCGAAACGCTGTGGCCGGAAGGAGATCCCGCTCCGCCGGCGACGGTGGGCGGAACGTCGAACCCCAAGGAGGGCGACGTGGGCTCGAACGCCGACAACTTCCTGTTCAAGTTGGACGGGGGCACTAACATCTCATCCATCGACGGGATTGACTTCCAGCAGACGGTTTTTCCCATCCTGGTGGACACGATCTTCGTGTTCGAGCGAGGCGGCAACGACAACGGTACTGTTCAGGCCATCTTGGCGGACGATTCGCTGGGAACAGCGCTGACGCTCACGAAGGGCGGCGACCCGTATGCCAACACAGGAGTCAACGTGAATGGTCAGAACGCCTTCGGATACGTTCTCACGACGGATGTGCCGGTTAAGGGCCTCAGAATTACGGCGTCGGGCCACGATGCACTCAGTGTTTCAGCAGTTCCGGAGCCGGCAACGATTGCTTTGCTCAGTGTCGGTGGTCTAATACTCTTGAGACGTCGTCGGTCCTGATTCGATAAACTGTAGTAGGGCCGAGGCGCAAATAGCGCAAGTAAGTTGGATTTGGCCGGGGGCTAGAGGCAGGGTCTATATGTGCTGATAGCGCTGCGGAATCCGGGGGTGTGGGTACGCAACTGATATATGCCTACGGTCTTCGGCGCAATACGACGTGCGCACTTCTTGGCAGATTTGATATGCTGATGGCTTTTTTGCTTGCTTTGAGAAATCACTTCATGGTATGTTAGTTTTGCGTAGACAGTATGATCAGTTTGGGGTGCGCTGTTGTTCACATATGGGTAGGACCTGACATGTCACATGGCAAGCAGACCAGAGCGTTTACGCTCATAGAGTTGTTGGTTGTCATAGCAATTATCGCCATATTGATGGCTATCCTGCTGCCTGCATTGGGCAGGGCCAGAAAACAGGCCCAGGCGGCCCGTTGCCTGAGTAATCTGAAACAGATCGGTCTCGCAGCGCATTTGTACGCAAACGATAACGACTATTACGTGCCCCGGGCGGAGTGGCGGCAGGGTGTTCCAGGATTTACGGGTATAGAGAGGCGATGGCCGGTCTTGTTCATGCCTTATGTAGGGGGCTTATCCGACCAGATCGAGCACTATTTTGAAGTCGACATTTATGATTGTCCGAGCTACCCTGTTAAGGAACAGACGGTCGATTATTGCATCAATGCCTGGCGCTTCGAGGCGGGGCCCAGTGGAGATGAGGCTTTCGGCTTTACCAAGCTGGATGACTTTCCCCGCCATACGACAACAATTTATCTGGCGGACTTTGAATATCTTCGAAATCGGATTCAGACTCCGATTATATATGCAGACGATCCGCCAGAGACCATGCGCCGTAACATGCAGTACCTGGATGTCTGGCAGCCGAATCATTTGCCGTCGGCTTCAGAAAACACGCGGCGAGTGGCGCGCAATCGTCACATCAATTGGCTGAACTGCCTGTTTATTGACGGCCATTCCGAGAAGCTGGATTCTATGGAGGTCACTGCGTGGCACTACGGCGCGCTCACTGATGAGGTGCCATAGACCGGACAAGGTCGGTATTGTTTACGGCATAATTAATTCCACTTTGTGAAGGAGGATTACCATGTTTAGAAGATTCGTTTGTTCAGTCTTTTGTGCGCTGGCACTTCTGACCACAGTTGCTTGTGGCGACGAACTCAGTGGCTTGCCGGATGTTACTGTGGTTGACGATGCGCTCACCAGCCTCCGGTATGAGGGGGCCGAATATGTTGTCGCCAATGACGATCTTATACTGGGTACGACGACACGGTGGTATATAGACCCTGATACTGGCGGCGAAATACTGTGGGCCGAAGGCGGTCCGACTGCGCCGACGACGGTCAGCGGAACGTCGAACCCTAAGGATGGCGACGTGGGCTCGAAAGCCGACAACTTCCTGTTCAGGCTGGGTGGGAGCAATGATATATCTTCCATTGACGGCATCGACTTCATGGAGACGGTTTTCCCCATCCTGTCGGATACTTTTTTCGTATTCGAGCGAAACGGCAACGACAGCGGCACGGTTCAGGCAATTCGGGCGGACGGTTCGCTGGGACCGGAACTGACACTCACGGCAAACGGCGCACCTTATGCCAGCACGGGAGTTGACGTAGCTGGTCAGACTGCATACGGTTTTGTCCTCAGAACAGACGCGCCGGCTAAGGGCCTGCGCATCACGGCGTCGGGATTCGATGCGCTCAGTATTTCGATACCGGCATCGAGAGAAAAGGCTTATAACCCGGACCCTCCAAATGAGGCCACGGGTGTGACCGCGCCGCTGCTGCAGTGGAAAGCAGGCGACACGGCCGCGTTCCACGATATTTATTTCGGAACCAGCCCCGACCTTGGTCCGGAAGATTTCGTGAAGCAAGAATCCAAAGCCATGACCATGTATTGGCACGAACCCGGCCTGACTCCAGGGACCACCTACTACTGGCGGATCGATGAGGTGGAGGCCGACCGTACCACGATTCATACCGGGGACGTCTGGAGCTTTACTGCCGCCAGTGCAACCGCCTATGACCCCAATCCGCCTGACGGAGCTCGGCTTGTGCAGACAGACGCCGGGCTTAGCTGGGAGCCGGGCGTTACTGCGTTTACACACGATGTATACTTTGGCACCGACGAGACGGCGGTAACCAACGGCACCGGGGACACCTTCAAAGGCAACCAGCCGGATGCGACTTTTAATCCGGGGCCGCTCGCAAAAGGAACCACTTACTACTGGCGGATTGATGAGGTTGAGGACGACGATACGACCAAGCACACAGGTGACATCTGGCAGTTCACAACGATACCGGAAATAAGCATCACTGATCCAGATCTTGTCGGGTGGTGGAAGTTTGACGCCGGTTTCGGCACCGTTGCCCTTGACTGGTCCGGCCACAACAACAACGGCACCCTCCAGGGCGGCCCGCAGTGGGTCGATGGATATGATGGTGGTGCTCTGAAGTTCGATGGGCAAGATGATAGTGTTGAGTTTGCAAACCTTGTTCCCCCGCTTCAAGGCACAATCACGTTCTGGATCAATCCGGCCTCGGTGGGACCGAGAGGAAGAATATTTGGCGGGGCCGACGAGTTTGAGGGTTACGTCGAAAGCAGTCTACTTCACAACCAGTTATTTGCAGCCGGGTCGGCACCTGAGTATCTTGAGAGCAACGCTACGATTCCGACGAACACATGGACGCATGTCGCCTTGACATACGATGGCACATCTAATCGGCTACAGATCTATCTAAACGGAAGTCTGGACGGCGAGAACTCCACGGCAGATGACGTATGGGCCGGCGGACCATTCGCATTCGCCCACCGAGCAGGCAGAAACCAGGAATACTATAACGGCCTCTTGGACGACTTCCGGATTTACAATATCGTTCTGAACCAAGAACAGATCAAGGAGACGATGAGAGGTGACGTGACGCTCGCCTGGGACCCTAAGCCGGCTGACGGCATAATCACGGACGTGGAAGGGGCAGTGCCGCTTACCTGGAGGCCCGGAGAGAAGGCGGCGCAGCACCATGTGTACTTGGGCACTGACCAACTCGCCGTAGAGGTTGCCGACACATCCGATACG
>Ga0180433_10011907_pt1 | contig 10243 bp, 7 predicted proteins | sample SS_ome_8_FD_132980 | JGI IMG/M metagenome (GOLD analysis project Ga0180433, IMG submission 132980) | Hypersaline lake sediment archaeal communities from the Salton Sea, California, USA - SS_1_D_1 metaG | ecosystem: Environmental > Aquatic > Non-marine Saline and Alkaline > Hypersaline > Sediment...
CTACCAACTGGCTAATAGAACGCAAGCTCATCTTAGAGCGGAGGCCTTGCGGCTACCTTTTCTTATATCAAACATGAGATTGATATAAAATATTCAGTATTAGCTTTCTTTTCAGAAAGTTATCCCAATCTCTAAGGCAGATTACTTACGCGTTACTCACCCGTTCGCCACTAACTTTGTAAAAGTGTTGCCACTTTCACATTGTCCGTTCGACTTGCATGTATTATGCACACCGTTAGCGTTAGTCCTGAGCCAGGATCAAACTCTCAATAAAATTAAAAGTTTTATATAATTCTGCTCGAAGAAACTTACACTATTTAGTTCTCAAAGAACACAAATTTAACCTGGAGAAAAATAACACACCAGAGTTTAATTGTCAATAAAAACCAAGTAGAAGTTTAAAATGGATCAAACTAATAAAACAACTCTTATGGTATGACTCTTATATAGCGTAGTAGATTATAGCATTAAGACGTTATAAGTCAATAGCCCGGATTAACTTCTGTTCTTTATTAGCAAACATTTCTTTTAAATATTTTAAGAATGCCCCCGCTAAAAGGAGCACGGATTAACCTGCTAAAAAATATGGGACCGAATTAAGGATAAATAGTATTGGCTTTAACCTGGCCGAGTTTTTTTTAAGATTCTCACTTGTCTTTGCTGTTTTTTCCCCCATCTTTTTTAACTTCTTTATCAGCTTCACCTGAGCCCAGCTTCAGCATGCCTTTTATTTTTTCCTCTATTTCATCCATTATCTTCGTATTCTGCATCAAGAACATCTTCGCATTTTCCCTGCCCTGTCCTATGCGTTCCTCTTCATACGAATACCACGACCCACTTTTTTCTACGAGTCCAAGCTCAGCAGCTACATCAAGCACGCTTCCTTCTTTAGAAATGCCTTTCCCGTATACTATATCAAACTCTGCTTTCTTGAATGGCGGGGCAACTTTATTCTTTACGACCTTTGCACGTACCCTGTTGCCAATAACATCGGTACCATTCTTGATACTATCGATCCTTCTTATATCTATTCTGACAGACGAGTAAAATTTTAATGCCCTGCCTCCCGGCGTAACTTCCGGATTACCGAACATAATGCCTATCTTCTCTCTTAACTGATTGATAAAAACCAGGGAAGACCTTGTCTTCCCTATTATTCCTGTTATCTTTCTTAATGCCTGTGACATAAGCCGCGCCTGAAGGCCCACATGGGAATCACCTATCTCGCCTTCCAGTTCTGCTTTTGGCACAAGGGCAGCAACTGAATCAATAACAATTACATCAAGAGCGCCGCTTTTTAACAAAATTTCACATATTTCGAGGGCCTGTTCCCCGTTATCAGGTTGTGAAAGTAAAAGTTCTTCAACATTTACGCCAAGATTTCGTGCATAACCAGGGTCAAGGGCATGCTCCGCATCTATAAAAGCCGCCATACCGCCATTTTTTTGAGCATTTGCAATAATATGCAGGGCAAGGGTCGTTTTTCCTGAGGCTTCTGGCCCGAATATTTCCGTAACCCTTCCTCTTGGTATCCCCCCTATCCCCAGGGCTATATCAAGTTCAAGTGAATTAGTAGATATATGGCCTATGTCCGCTATTAAACTCTTATCACCCAGTTTCATTATAGAACCATTTCCATACTGCCTTTCTATCTGGGATACAGTATTCTCTATAATTTTTTCCCTATCCATAATAAATCCTCCAGAAACTATTTTTTAAAAGAATAAATTTTTATAAATAAATAATAATTTTATATTGTTTAAATTTGCGTAAAAGTACATAAGCTCATTTTATCACATTAACCAAATTTTTAAACAAAAAAATATAATCAATAATTTTATTTTAAGCTAAAATTGCAAAGATTAATATACTCAGCACCGTAAGATTTCAATTTACTCTCAAATAAAGAGATTTCTGAACACTCCAGCTTTTTCCCATAGTCGAATCTATTATCTTCCAGTAGTTTACTTACATCTTTTATAATTTTTGTTCTTGCTACAGTAATATGTGCGAAAAATTCCCTTTTTTCTCTATTTATTTTTATCCCTTCCAGACTTTTTTCAAGTTCATCATAAATTCTGCAAATATAATCTCCTCCCATTCCTATCCCCAGAAAGATTACTCTCGCTTTCTTTTTTGAAGGGAATGCGCCTAATTCGCTACCTATTCCATACTCAAATCTCTTGAACTTACCTGCTGCTATTATCGATGCTTCTTCTATCTTCTTAATCTCATCATCAGCAACATTTCCCAGAAATTTTAAAGTTATATGTATGTTTAGGGAAGGTAAAACCCTTATTTGCCCATCCCTGCCTAATAGAATGGAAACAAATTTATGTATATCATCCTTAACGAATTCCGGAATATCGATCGCCAGAAATAATCTTTTTCCGAAATTTTCTTTACTACCGCTCTCTTTATTTTTATCGAAATTATTCAATATATTACCTTTTATTAACCTTCACGGCTGAAGTGCTTTCAATTATCGCCAGCCTCAATTCATTCAATATAAATTGAGCGGTCCTGAACTTTATTTCAACCCGGCTTCCCGGGAATACTTTCTTAAATACTTTTTCGTATCCATCCGGACCTATAATTCCACAAAAAACCAGTCCCGCTTTTATAATTTCAGAGCCAGGGCTCGCAAATCCTGTTACACTTAATGAGTAATCTGAACCAAAAATATCTTTTACTTTTTTTGCCATTTCAATACATATTTCCTCGCTCACGACGCCGTACTTTTCAATGTCATTTCCTTTTATGCCAAGCAAATTAACCTTTGAAGAAACTGAGTATGATACTACTCCTCCTGAAAAAAATTCCGAGCTGCCCGGCGTATCAGTTATGATACTGCTTATAAGACCGCCCGTCATGGATTCGGCGACGCTTATCGTTAATTTGTCTTTTGCCTTATTTATAGCTTTCTTCAGATTATCAGAAATCAAGCTATTATCTTTACCGTAAAAATAATCCCCCAATCTGTCAGAAATTTTCTTCTCAATTATTTTTAAATTCCTATCTGCGATAACATCATCCGCGGCTTTTGCTACCAGGATTATCTTTATCAAGCCGGGTTCAGCTGTAATCCCTATCTGAATATTAATTTTCTCTGCCGGACCAATTATTTCCTTAATTCTCTCTTCTACTTCCGCTTCACTTATATCAGTAGTAAGCAGTATTGACTTTCTAATTTTTATTCCGGTCCTATTCAAGGCATCCCTTTTTATAATATCCTTTAAAAAAGCAACTACATCTTCTTCAAACATACTTCTCATCTCTTTAGGAACTCCTGGCATACATATTATGAATTTTCCATCTTCCGTTTCTATCCTGAACCCTGAAGCACTGCCCAATCTCGGTTTTATTGGAAAAGATTTTTCTGGAAGATACGATTGTCTCAGCAATCTTTTAATAATATCCTTTTCTTTTTTATCCCTTATGAACCTCATGCTATAGTTATCAAGACTCTTGTCCCTAACAAGATTAAGACCCAGTGAACTGGCTACCGCCTTTTTTGTTACGTCGTCATCCGTAGGTCCCAGGCCACCATTAATTATTACCATATCGCTACACTCTAGACTCCGTAACAGAGCATCAGATATATCATTTACACTATCACTTACGGTAAACATATATCTACATTCTATCCCCAGGTCGGTAACTCTTTCAGCAATGTATTTAGAGTTGATATCAAGTATCAACCCGAGGTTTAATTCAGTTCCGATACTTATTATTGAACAAATCATTTTTTAGATTCCCGGTTACTGTAGTTTCTGTACGGAGATTCTAATAGCTGTCTTCCTCTTCCATCATTTTGATAAGGTCTTCTTTGGATATCAAAACCTCTCTTGGCTTACTGCCGTCATAGCTACTTACAAGTCCCCTGTCTTCCATCTGGTCTATAATCCTTGCAGCCCTTGAGTAACCTATTTTCAGTCTTCTCTGCAACAATGATGCTGAAGCATGCCCAAAATCCACTACCACTCTCAGTGCTTCATAAAACAGTTCATCTCTACTTTCCGGGCTTTTCTTCTCTCCGCTGATTTTTTTTGATATTTCTGCATTGTATTCAGTAATGCTATTATTTTTAATATACCCTGTAACCATTTCAATCTCATTGGAAGTGACAAATGAACCCTGGACTCTTTCGGGTCTATTTGAATAATAGGGCAGATACAGCATATCTCCCTTTCCTATTAATTTCTCAGCTCCACCACAATCCAGGATGACTCGAGAGTCCACATTTGAGGTTACCATAAATGCTATCCTCGACGGAACATTGGCCTTAATTAATCCTGTTATAATATTAACCGAAGGTCTCTGCGTGGATATTATCAAATGAATTCCTACTGCCCTGCCCATCTGGGCAATCCTGCAGATAGAATCTTCTACTTCCGAAGCCGAAACCATCATAAGATCGGCAAGCTCGTCTATAAAAACAAGAATATACGGAAGTGGCTCGAAACCCTCTTCCCTATCTCCATATTTGTCTGCTTCAACGTTATACATTTCCAGTGATTTAAAATTTCTTTCAACCAGAAGTTTGAATCTCCTCTCCATTTCTCCAACTACCCATGAAAGCGCTGAAGAAGCCTTCTTGGGATTTACAACAACCGGTGATAGTAGGTGAGGAATTCCGTTATATATACTTAGCTCTACCATTTTTGGATCAATCATTACAAATCTTGCTTCATTTGGCTTAATCTTCATTAAAAGAGAAATAATAATACTGTTAAGACACGAACTCTTACCTGAATTAGTCGCACCTGCTATTAATATGTGAGGCATTTTCGCTATATCCATATATACTATACTGCCCGAAAGGTTTTTGCCGAGAGGTACGTTCAATAAATTATCAGTTATATTTTCATCATCAGCCATAAAAATATCCCCGAGGGTAACCAGGCTTCTTATACTATTAGGCACCTCGATTCCAATAGCCGATTTTCCGGGTATCGGGGCCAGTATCCTGATATCCGGAGATCCAAGAGCAACACAGAAGTCATCTTCAAGGTTTAGCAATTTTTGTACCTTAACCCCCGGCTGAAGCTTTAATTCGTAAAGGGTAACCGTAGGCCCATTTATTATTCTTTCTATGCGTGCATTAATGTTAAAATCCATTAGCAACCTGCTTAGAATATGAGCCCTTTCCTTAACACCCTCTTTATATAACTTCGGTGGTATATCTTTAGATTTCTTTAATAGATTTATTGGAGGCAGCCTGTAATTTTCATCCGGCCTATAATTCCTTTTTATCGGTATTTCCAGCTGGCTGCTATCCAGCTTCCTGGTTTCACTTTTTCTTGCAAATTCAACCGGTATATCAAAATTATCTTCCATTTTTTTACCGGAACCTTCCATAGCTTTAACTTTTCCAGAACCCCATTCCTTATTATCACCATACAGCCCACTCTTATATTTTTCTTCTTCTTCAAGCAAAATTACATCTTTATCGATATCTCTTCTTCTAAAAAAATTCCATATATTCTTTATATTAATCTTTTTAAAAAGATTTATTACTTTTTTGCCTGCTTCTATAATTGAAATTTTTGTTATTATCAAAATCGATATAACTACCAGTACAGATAGAACAATAACAGCACCTGCACTGCTAAAGAGCTTAAATAACCCATAAAAAATGCCTGCTCCTACGATCCCGCCTCTGGTTTTTACCAGCAAGCTGTCAAATATATCTACGTATTTGAAATTATTCCCGAGTAAGCCAAGAATAGAGAAAAATAACAGTAAGAATCCCCACCCTAAACTGGAAGGCAACAACCTTATTTTTTTCAAGAAAAAGCTAAAACCCCAAACAAGCAACATCAGGGGAACCAGGAATTTACCAACCCCAAAAGCCAGAGATAAAAAATCGTTAACCGGCTTATTTACAATTCCTGAATCAGAAAATCCATAAACACTTATAAATAAAAGGAGGGCAGCCATTATTATTAAAACTCCGTAAACCTCGGTTCTCCTTTTTACATATCTTTTTTTATTACCGTAATCAGTAGCTGCGGATTTCTTTTTGTTTTTATTTGGTTTCATTCCTTTACTCTTTGATAAACCCATTTTCCTGTAAAAACTTTAGTCAGTACCCGTACAACTGACAACTTTCGTTATTATTATAGGTCTTATGCCTACCTTTTTAAAAATGAATTTTTGCACTTTATCATTAACAAATTCTTCAAAAACTGATTTTGACACAATATTATTATTAAAACCTTCCTTAACCGAATCCCTTATAATTTTTGTTAATTTTTTTATAATTTCATTTAAATCCTCGACATACACTACGCCTTTCATAGTAAAATCAGGTTCACTTAAAATAGTCTTCCTTAATAAATCTACTCCTACCGCTATAAATATTATCCCGCTTCTCGACAGTTTTCTTCTATCTTTTATCACGATATCCTCTATGTTCCCCATGCCTATCCCGTCTACATAAATATTCTCGGGATTTAAATTACCGGATACCCTGCACATATTTGAATTAATTTTTACTATATCTCCATCCTCTATTATCATAATATTTTCTTCGGTTATTCCCATCGACTTTGCTATCTGCGCATTTTGAACCCTGTGCTTGTCTTCACCGTGAATAGGGATAAAATATTTTGGTTTTGTCAAACCTATCATTATTTTTATTTCTTCACGCGCAGCATGCCCTGAAACATGGACCCCTGCTATCGACTCGTAAAAAACGTCCGCACCACGCTTAATCAGTCTGTTTATTGTATTTGATATTGCCTTCTCATTGCCGGGAATCGGTGAAGCCGATATTATAACCATATCCCCTTTCATAATATTGACTCTCTTATGCTCGCCAAGTGCTATCCTGTTCAGTGCGGAAAGCGGCTCACCCTGGCTGCCCGTGCAAAGTATAACTATATCCCTAATGGGGAACTCGTCTATTTTTGCTATTGGAATTATAGTTTTTTCCGGAATTTCCAGATACCCCAGCTCGGAAGAAACTCTTATTGTCTTTAAGATTGACCTACCGCTAATAGCAACTTTCTTATTCAACTTTTTAGAAACATCAAGAATCTGCTGTATGCGATGTATATGCGATGAAAAAGTAGCGACAATAATTCTCTTCTCAGCTTTTTCGAATTTTTCCAGAAGTGTTTTACCCACATCTCTCTCGGGAAGAGTAAAGCCCATTTCTTCCGCATTGGTGCTATCACATAAAAGAGCCAGCACACCTTCCTTGCCCGCAATAGCAATTTTTGAAAACTGGGTCGGCTTATTATCTATAGGGGCATGATCAAACTTAAAATCCCCGGTATGCACAATTGTCCCGATGTTAGTTCTTATTATTAAGCCAACACCATCCGGGATACTATGGTTCACTCTAAAAAACTCTATATTGAAGGGTCCTATTCCAATATTTTTGTCGGGATTTATTTCATTGTATCTTAAAGGGCTATCGATTTTAGCATCATCAAACTTTGTTTTCGTCAGCCCTATCGTTAACCTCGTAGCAAATATGGGCACATTTATATACTTAAACAAGAAAGGAAGTGCTCCGATATGATCTTCATGTCCGTGTGTGAGAATTATTGCCTTTACTTTATCTTTGTTTTTCTTAATATATGAAAAATCAGGTATTAAAAAATCAACTCCGGGCATATCATCATCCGGAAACATTAAACCACAGTCCACTACTATGATCTGGTTATCTTTTTCAAAGACCGTCATATTCTTTCCTATGCCGCTTAATCCGCCCAGTGGTATCAATTTTAAACTAGTTTTTCTTGACATGATTCTCTACGTACAAAACCTCACCTTATTCTATTATGCTTATCTTAAAACTCCCCATACTTATCTCTAACATTCAATCAATTATCTTATGCTTCTTTAAGATATCCTTAAAAGCCGATAGCTCCTTTTCCTCCATGCTGCAAAGTGGAAGCCGGCAGGGTCCTACCGCGACACCTTTCAAGTTAAGTGCTTCCTTTATGGGAACTGGATTCGTAACTATGAAAATACCATAGAAAATATCCAGAAGTCTCCTGTGTATTTCTGAAGCTTTGTTAAAATCCCCCTTCTTAAAGCTTGAAATCATTTCCTTAATCTCCCTGCATACAATATGCGAGGCAACACTTATAACTCCATATCCACCGATTGATAATACAGGGAGCGTCTCCCCATCATTACCGCTGTAAACCAGAAAATCATCATCCGTATCTCTAATTATTTCTGAAATCTGCCTTAAATTACCGCTTGCTTCTTTTATTCCACAAATATTATCTATTTTTGAAAGCTCAAGACACGTTTTAGAGCTAATGTTAGAAGATGTCCTTGAAGGAACATTATAAAGGATTATAGGAATGCTTACTTCTCTTGCGATTGCCTCAAAATGCTTGTAAATACCCCACTGTGATGGCTTATTATAATAAGGTGTAACCAGAAGCAAACAATCAACCCCGATTTTCTCAGCTTCTTTTGATAGCTCTATAGAGTGCTTCGTGTCATTAGAGCCAGTTCCTGCAATTATTTTTACCTTACCGCCAAAATTATCCTTTGCCAGTTTAAATAATTCTAACTTTTCATTGTCTTCAAGAGTAGAGGATTCCCCGGTAGAACCTGCCAGCAAAATCCCATCGCACCCTTCATCAATAAGGTATTTCATCAATTTGCGACTTGATTCACTATCAAGTTTAAAATTCTTATCAAATGGGGTAACCATTGCTGTAATTACCTCACCAAGATTTAACATTTAGTCCTCCTTGAATAAATAATTTCTTTACAAATCTATCAATTTATCCAGCCCAAACGTATAAGCAGGAAGCTTCTCCAGATTTTTTATAGCAAGGATAACCCCCGGATAAAAAGACGCCCTATCAAAACTATTATGTTCTAATGACAATGTCTGGCCTTTTGCACCAAAAATAATTTCTTGATGTGCCAGAAGCCCCGGTAACCTTACGCTATGTATATGAATTCCGTCAACAAAGGCGCCACGGCTGCCATCTACTTTTTCTTCTTCACCTTTCTTTAACCTCGACTTCTCAAATTTTTTACAACTTCCTATCTCTTCAGCCGAAAACAATGAAGTTCCCGAAGGAGCATCTATTTTTTTATCATGATGCAACTCTATTATTTCACAGCCATCAAAATACCGGGATATCATTTTAGAAATTTTAATCATAACAACAGCTCCTATTGAGAAATTTGGTACAATTAGCGTTTTACTTGTGGAACTTGACGCTTTTTTCTTAATACCTCCCAGATCTTTTTCCACCAGGCCCGTAGTCCCTACTATTATGTCTATGTTATTATCAATAGCCCAGTTGATATTTTTCTTTGCCGCATCGGCATCGGTAAAATCAATTACTATATCAGGACCTAACTTTTTAATATCTTCACAAGAATCATATATCCTGTATCCATTCTTTCTTCCGGTTAAAAATTCTCCTATATCCATACCATTATTTATTAAATCAATCCCACCAACCAGCTCTATTCCTTCTTCTCTTAACAATTCTCTGGAAATAGCAGTACCCATCTTTCCACACATTCCGAACATAACCACTTTTTTCATATTAAACCCCGCCTTACTTAGTTTTTCCCATCATTACCAGACTCATTTTATCAAAATTAAAATATCTCTTTGCAATATTATCCAGATCTTCTCTTTTAACATTATCTATTTTCTTTAATATCTGGTTAATAGTCAAAACTTTTTTACCAAACAGCATAGCTTTGCCAAGTCTGAACATTCGCGAGCTCACATCCTCGACACTTAATACAACGCTCCCCTTTAGATTTTCTTTCGTCCTTAAAATTTCTTCATCCTTCACACTATATTCTATTACATTTTTTATCTCATTTTTAGTAATCTCCAGAACCCTCTCAATATTTTTTGGAGACGCTGCTGCATATATGACTATTATTCCCGTATCAATATACTGAACATTATTGCTAAAAATAGAATAGGCCAGGCCTTCTTCTTCCCTTACTTTCTGGAATAACCTGCTGCTCATGCTTCCACCCATAATATTCGTCATTAGTGAAATTGGATATTTATCAGCACTTTCGCGGCTGCAACCGGGGCCGCCAAAACACATGTGCATCGAGCTTGTTTTGCTGCTCCGTATCTTTCTAACACTTCCGCCCCCACCCGGTTTCTTTCTACTGGAATAAAATCCTAATTTACTCTTATTTTCAACTGCCGCTGCATATCTCTTAATCTTTTCAACAAGATCTTTGTGTTTCACGTTACCTGATGCAGATATAACTA
>Ga0180433_10011908_pt1 | contig 10242 bp, 14 predicted proteins | sample SS_ome_8_FD_132980 | JGI IMG/M metagenome (GOLD analysis project Ga0180433, IMG submission 132980) | Hypersaline lake sediment archaeal communities from the Salton Sea, California, USA - SS_1_D_1 metaG | ecosystem: Environmental > Aquatic > Non-marine Saline and Alkaline > Hypersaline >...
GAAAGTTCCGTAATATCGAGCTCATCCTTTTCAATCAGCTGCAGCAAAAGACTGAGTGGCCCTTCAAACTGTTCTATATTTACTTCATAATCAGGCATAAAAATTATTTTTCGGTCTTTATCGGCAGACGCTGCTGTGATCCGATAATCGCCCGAGCCGCACGGCGGCCTTCGGTAGTTAATTTAATCGAAATAATAAAAAATTTTTCAGACGTTTTTACGCCGTTAGCGACAAGTAGGTTTTGCCGTATCAATTTTTCAAACGCCTTGGTAATCGCATTTATCCTATCGTCCATTTTTGGCTTTACCTTAGCGCCATGATAATAATCGAGGAACGTATCCCGATCAATCCAACCGCGTTTTGACCGGCTCACCAGTAAAATATATTTCTGCAGCGGGCCGATTCTCATAAAATATTATTTTTTGCCTCGGCGGGCCGAGGCTTTCTTCGGTTTGGCGATTTTTATGTGGACCTCATCAAGCTGTTCTCGAGAAATCTCGCTCGGCGCGCCAACGGTAAGGTCGCGGGCGTCGCCTGTTTTTGGGAATGGCGTTACTTCCCGAATGCTGTCTTCGCCGGCAAGTACCATTAAAAGCCGATCAAAGCCCGGAGCAATTCCGCCATGAGGCGGCACGCCGTATTTAAAGGCTTCAAGTAAATGCTCGAAATAACTTATCTGTTTTTGACCGAAGCCGATTAATTTAAATACTTTCTTCTGAATTTCAGGGTCAGAAATGCGGATACTGCCCCCGCCGACTTCGTATCCATTGAGAACAAGATCCATCTGATAGGAGCGGACTTGATCCGGCGCGGTTTCTAGTTTGCCAAGATCCTCTTCCTTAGGACTTGTAAACATATGGTGCGCCGGCGCCCAATGGCCGTTTTCTTTCTCAGGCTCAAAAAGCGGCCAATCAATCACCCAGCAAAAAGCGAGCTCGTGAGGATTATCTTTGTTCTGCCGAAGGTCGGGCTTGTCAGACTTGTATTTTTTTTGACATTCAGACCAGGTCAACTTGGGAAATTTTTCAAAAGTTAACTTTTTGTCTGGAAAAACACTTTTTACGTAAGCAATCATCATCTCCTCGGCCAGTTCCATAATTTCTTCCTGGGTCACGAACGACATTTCCATATCCAGCTGATAAAATTCCCCAGCCAAACGATCCGCTCGTGAATCTTCGTCCCTCATGCAGGGGGCAATCTGATAATATCTTTCCACGCCCGCGACCATTAAAAGCTGCTTATACTGCTGCGGCGATTGCGGCAGGGCGTAAAATTCCCCCGGGTGCAGTCTTGAAGGAACTATATAATCGCGCGATCCTTCCGGCGTCGACTTCGTCAATATCGGCGTGTTCACTTCAATGAAATCGCGTTCGTTCAAGAATTCGCGAATGAATTTTGCCGCCTCATGACGCTTTTGAATATTTTTTTTCATGCGCTCGGTACGCAAATCAAGATAGCGGTACTTTAAACGCAGTTCATCGCTTACTCCCCTGGTATCTTTATCAATTTCAAACGGCGTCGTTTCCGCCCGGCTTAGTATCTTTAAACCCTTGGCTAAAACCTCAATAGAACCCGTGCCTATCTCCGGATTAATATTCTTTTCATTCCTTTTCTGAACAACGCCGCTCACCTCAATGACGTATTCCGGACGAAGATCTTTTGCGAGTTCCTTGGAATCATTATCGAGCTCGTCCGGTGCGAAAATAATCTGTATTAAACCGTGGCGATCGCGCAAATCGATAAAAATAATCTTACCTAAATTCCGGCGCGCGTTAACCCAACCGGCTAATTTTATCTCTTGATTTAATTTTTCGTTCGCCTCCAGCGATAATGTCCTTTTCATAAAATTAAATTGTTGCATTAAATGATAATATTCGCATAAAAGAAATCAACGGTAAAATCACGAGCAGGCTCCCGGGTCCGAGTATCGCCGTAATAATCCCCCACTTGCGATATTTTCTTTTTAGCGCGGGAGAATCGATTTTTTCCTTCATCACATTGAGATAAATCGCCACTGGAGTAAAAAGAATGGCTACCCAAAACCAGAAACCGAACATTGCTCCGAGCCAAACATAAAGTCCGTTCATACTAAGGGTTAAGGCGGTTAATTAATCTCGGAAACGGTATCGTCTCGCGCACATGCTTTGTGCCGCAAATCCAGCCGACAAGACGCTCGAGGCCGATGCCAAAACCGGAATGAGGAACCGAACCGTATTTTCTCAAATCAAGGTACCATTCAAAATCTTTTCTTTTTAAACTGTACTCCTTGAGACGGGCGACAAGAATATCGTAGTCATCCTCGCGCTGGCTGCCGCCGATAATCTCGCCGTATCCCTCCGGCGCCAGCAAATCGGAACAAAGAGCCCGCTCGCCATCTTCGGGATCGCGCTTCATATAAAAAGCCTTGATCTTTGCCGGATATTTTTCAATAAAAATTGGCTTATCATAAACCTGAGAAAGCTTTGTTTCGTCATCCCCGCCAAGATCCTGATCTTCGCTTATATCCGAACCCATCTCTTGAAGTTTTTTAACCGCCTCTCGATGGGTTAAAAGATAAAAGGGCGCCACCACCTTTTCAAGCGCGCTAACATCCCTCTCGAGAATCGTTAGTTCGGCTCGGTTTACTTCAATCACGCGGGAAACGACATAACTGATAAGCGCTTCCTGTATTTTCATACTTTCTTCATGAGTCACCCAGGCCATTTCCGCGTCGAGCATCCAGAACTCAGTTAAATGACGCCGCGTTTTTGATTTTTCCGCCCGAAACACCGGACCAAAATCATAAACTGAACCGTGCGCAAAAATCGCCGCTTCAATATAAAGCTGCCCGGACTGCGAAAGGTAGGCCTTGCCCAAATCAAAATAGTCCAACTCAAAAAGTTCGGTTGTGTCTTCGCATGAAGTCGGCGTCAATATTGGTGAGTCAATCTTAATGAAGCCATTCTGGTTCAGCCATTCCATCAGCGCGTTAATAATCGTGTCGCGAATCCTCATTATCGCCCACTGACGGCTTGAACGAAGCCACAGATGCCGGTTGTCCAAAAGAAACTCAATGCCATGGTCTTTTTTGGCAATCGGATACTCCTCGGCAAGCTGGACGATCGCAAGGGACGTGACCTGCAATTCATAAACGCCCTCCTCTTTGGGATGTGCCTTCACCGCGCCACCGACCTTCACTGATGATTCCATGGTAATTTTTTTTGCGTCCTCCCAAACCGCCGGGTCCACACCCCCTTCGTCAACCACTGCCTGACAAAAACCCGAACCGTCGCGCAACTGCAAAAAAATCAAACCGCCGGACGACCTCTTATTATATACCCAGCCCCACACTTCTGCCTCGCGGCCCTCATTCTCGCCAAGTCTTGAAATTGAAACTTGTTCCATATTTTTACTAATTTATGCATTTATTTTATCATTTTTTCCCTCCTTACGTCAAAGCAAAGACCCACTTTATCGATTACGATTTTTTCGCTTATTTTAGCTAAAAATTAACAAGAAAAAAATCCCGCTATCCTTGACAGGCACCCCCTCGGCATGATAAGTTTAATGATTCCCAAGCCCTTAATGAGAAAGGAGGCTGAAATGGGAAGATTTTCACTTTTCTGCGCCCTGGTTTTCATTGGTGCCGTTGCCTGCGCCCGCCAAGGTCACAACGATGGGGCTAATGAGCCCGACGACCCTTATCCTATGCTCGCTGACCATGACGTCGGCCTCGCGCCGTTCGAACCTTCTTACGTAACCCTCGTAAGCGGTGAAAAATTCTACATCCGCACAAACTGCACCGGCATCGACGATCAGGGCAAAATCCAATGCGATGTCTATTACCCGATTGACACGCTAATCGTGCCGGAATCCTGCGTATGGGTACATGATGGATACCGCGCCTATGCCGGCGAGGACCTCAAGAAACACGAGCTTAGCGCCGGCTACATCGAATGTCAAACCAAGTAAGCACCGCCCGACTCGCCCGCAGTTCTTATCTGCGGGTTTTTTTATTGACCGGCCAAACCCCCGAATCCTGCCCTTTGCTCCCCGGCCAGGAGTCGAACCTGGAACCTCTGCATTAACCCGCCTGCCATACGCCTTGCTCTGGGGGCAGGATTCGAACCTGCGATATCCGCGTTAACAGCGCGGCGTTGTACCACTCAACTACCCCAGAGCATGGCGGGCAGGCAGTGCAGCGTTCTGCCGGTTGAACTACCGGGGAACAAAAGACATGATATTAAAAAGACCAGCCCTTGCGGACTGGCCTGATTTTTATTAATAAATATTACAAAATCATTCCAGTCCGGACCGGTCATTATTATTATTATTTAAAAATGATTTTTGTGTCATACTTCTCTAAATTTACCATTGACGATAACGGCTGTCAAGTTAAATCAAATATCAGGCAAAGACCTGATAAAAATATCTCTCGCTTTTTACTTCTCCGTCTAAATGATATTTTAAAAAATCATCCATCGCCATCTCCAAGGGCCCGACAACCTCAGGAAGCAAATAAAGCTCAAGGCAGCCGCGCAGACTGGCCGCATGGCAATCACGCAGCGATTCTATAACCGGGGCGGCAAGAGACATGTGGCCGCCGGCGCCGTTGCCCAAACCCCGGAAGCATTCCGGACAGATTATTCCGCCGCGCGCCGTATTAAAGTACGCCGCCTCTTCGTTTACGCGGCGTTTGCACGCCAGGCATTCATATAATTCCGGCTCATAGCCGAGTAAAGATAAAAGCTTTAAAACAAAGACTCGGGAAAGAAGCAGCGTCCGCTCATGCGATAAATGATTTTCATCGGCAATCTCTAAAAGATCCTTTACCAAACGAAAAATGCTTCCATCGGCTTGTCCGTAACTCGTAAGCTTGTCCAAGATTTCAAAACAATAGCTTAATAACGCCACTTTTTCAATGCTTTGATTCAAATTTCGATAATTCGCAACCTCATCGCTGCCGGCCAGCCGGTCAATTTGTCGACCCCGCGCAATCATCACGTCGGTTATTAAAAAAGGCTCCAAATGAGCCGCCATCCGGCTCAAAGATTTTCGCGAACCTTTGGCAATCGCCTGAATCTTGCCGGCTTCAAGCGTGTAAAGAGTGTAGAGCCGGTCAAATTCACGCCAAGGCTCCTTTTTTATCACGATCGATTCCGTGCGAAAAGTAATCGCCATAAAAATTATTCTTTCGGCAGCTTATCAAAATAAGACTGCAGGATAAGCATTGCCGAAACCGCGTCTCGCCGGCCGCCGGGGAGATTCTTTTTGGAAACCATCCGCCCAACCTGTGCCGAAGTCAGCCGTTCATCTTCGGTCATAATCGGTATATCTATCGCTGAAGCCAATTCAGAAATAAATTTATCCGTCTCTTTTTCTTGCGCGCCGGCGCCGCCTCCTTCACCGCTTAAAGCATAGGGAATGCCAACCACCACCCCATCCGCACCCTCATCCGCAATAATTTTTTTTAATTGTTCGATAACCGCGTCGGTCCCCGTGTTTTCGATAACCACAAACGGAGACGCTACCCTGATAAAATCATCTCCAAGGGAAACACCGACTCGCTTTTTTCCATAGTCAATGCCAATATATTTCATAACCTAATCAATAAAGGGGGTTATTATCCGGCGCCCCCGACTTCCGACGGCAACCGTGACTTCAGCGTGAGCCGAAAGACTTCCGTCGGCAGTAACAATGGTCCAGCCGTCCGATAAAGTCTTAACTCGATATGTTCCCATTGTAATCATCGGCTCAATCGCAAAGCACATTCCCGGCTCCATAGTTACGTCGGCAAGCGACGGATCGTCATAATTTGGTATACGTGGAGCTTCGTGAACGGCATACCCGACTCCGTGCCCGACAAGATCGCGAACAATGCCGAAACCGTATTTTTCTACATAAGTTTCAATCGACCGGCCGATATCACGCAACGGTTTCCCCGGAGAAACCGCCTTAACTCCCCGACGCAGCGCGGCGCGGGTCACCGCAATCAGACGCCTGACCTCGCGCGGCGGTTTGCCAAGATAAAAACTTACCGACATATCAGTATAAAGACCTTGATACTTCGCGCCGATATCAAGGCTAACGAGGTCGCCCTCCTTAAAAACTTTTTCATCGGTAGCAAGTCCATGCACGATTTCTTCATTTAAAGAAACACACAGACTGCCGGGATAGGGATTCTTCTCCCCCGCTGGAGAATAATTCAAAAAAGAAGGCTCCGCACCTTTTTCATGGAGCGTTTCCCGAGCGGTTTCATCAAGCGCGCTTGCCTTCACGCCTGGCTTGGTATGATCCCGCAAAATCGCAAGCGTATCGGAAAGAATTTTGCCGCCTTCCGATAAAATATCCAGCTCTTCTTCAGTTTTCCTCGTGATGTACCCCATGCTCCTGAATCTTTAAAATTATTTCATTAAATACCTCGAGTATCCGCTGCTCGCCGTTCACCTTAATCAATAAACCCCTTTTATCATAATAGGCAACGAGCGGTTCGGTTAATGAATGATAGACCTTCAACCTTGTCTCAACCGCCTCCGGGGTGCTGTCCTCGCGTATCTCGAGAATAGCCTTGCAACGGTCGCAAATTTCGTCATTTTCCGGCGGATTATAATCGATGTGATAATTCTCGCCGCATTTGGGACAAATACGGCGGCCGGTAACGCGCTTCACCGCTTCTTCATCGGATATGTCGATAAAAATAACATAATCCAAGTCCATAAAATCGTCCAGCGTTTCGGCTTGTACAATATTTCTCGGATAACCATCCAGTATCACGCCGTCGGAATATTTTTCCTTAAGCAGCTCTTTTTTTACGATTGAACTAATGACGTCATCAGGCAAAAGATTCCCTCGGTTGATATAAGAAGCCGCCAACTTTCCGAGCTCCGTTCCCTTGTTGATCTCATTGCGCAAAATTTCACCCGTCGAAAAAGAGGGTATATCAAATTGCTGCGACAAAAGGCGCGCCTGGGTTCCTTTCCCGGAGCCCTGTGTTCCTAATAATAAAATATTCAGCTGATCCATATTGAATTATAAATTAAACAAAACAGCGATTGCGAAGCCAAGTATTGTTCCTGCGGCAATTGGCGGCAAGGCAGGCATCGGTTTTCGTTTTTTTTGAAAAGAAAAAATTATTTCCATTAACGCAAAGCCGATAATCGCTCCGAGAGCGGCGAAAATTCCCTGCCAAATACTAATCCTCACTAAACAAGCGATAAAGATACCCGGCAAGGCAAGATCACCCGAACCGAGAAACATATATTTTGAACCCAGCTTAGCTTCATGATAACTTTTAAAAAAATCATGTACCTGTGACGGAAGTATTAACGCAAAAACAACGCCGCGCTCAAACAAGCCTTCAAACATCTTAACCATGTGCCCGGTCAAATAAACGGCGACAATATCATAGAAGCTTAAAATAGCGAGAAGAATGAGGGCTGTAAACCAAGTTACGCTCAGCCCAAAAACAACAACAACGCCGGCAATTCCCAAAACCATCACTAAATTTTGCCACCAAATCGGCTTATAAATAAATTTCAGAGCCGTAACCAAGACGGCAACGAGTACCGCCAGATCAACGCGAAACCAAATGTCCGCCAAAAACCAGATGCCGGCAAATATCGCGATCGTAAAAAAAATTTCAAAGAAAATTTTGCTCTTTAAATTTTTTACAAAAATTACCAATAAAAATGTCGCCACGGCAAAGGCTAGCAATATGTACCAAATGGAAACCGGCCGGCTCGGAGCGTATATCTCAGCCCGCGAAAGAACGGCCTCGGCGCTCGCAATGATTATAAATGCCGTCAAAATAAAATAAAATATGCCTTCAAAAAGAATTGTCAAATTCTGCCTTCTTGCGTTTCGTTCTCTAGTCATTGCCAAATATTGCCTCCTCGATATTGCGGCGATCAATATCACTAATCAGATGTTCGCTTCTGAGCCGGCCCAGCTCCCGCTCCAGCTCAGTTTCATAAATACCGTCGCTTTTGATGCGTTCAAGCATCTCCCGAACAATATACCTTTCCTTGGCATCAAGACTGTCAATTAGAGCGGTAATCTTGCGAATTTGGTCTTGAGTTAAGTTAATTTTATCGGTCATAATACCTCTATTTTACTGGAATTTGATCAAAAAATAAAGGGTAAAAAAACCCCGGCCGAATTAGCCGGGGTTTTAAAAAATATATTTTTCGTGCTAAAAACCTTCGTATTCACGCATCGTAAGCTGGGATTCAACCTGCTTAACCGATTCAATAACCACACTCACAACGATAAGAATAGAAGTACCGCCAATGATAAGCACCTGGCTGCCGGTAACCACTTGCATCAAAAGCGGCAATATCGCAATCATTCCCAGAAAAAGAGATCCGGCCAACAGTATTCGATTAATCACCTTGCGCAAGTAATCGGCAGTAAATCGGCCCGGCCTGATTCCCGGAATAAAACCGCCCTGTTTTTGCAGATTGTCGGCAATCTGATCGGGATGGAATATGACGGCAGTATAAAAATAGGTAAAAGCAACAACCAAAGAAAAATACAATACACCGTAAAAAAGCTGATTTTGAAATAAATCAATTGTCCATTGCGCCGCGGCCGAAACCCACTCTGTACTGGCATTCAAGAAAAAACGGGCAATCGTCGGCGGAAAAATTACAATCGCAATCGCGAAGATAATCGGAATCACGCCGGCCATATTAACTCGCAACGGAAGATGCGTATCCATGCCGCCGTACATCCTTGTACCGCGAACGCGTCTTGCGTAAGACACGGGGATATTCCTCTGGGCTTCATTAATTGTCACGACTCCGACAACAGTAATAAGTGCGATCGCCGCATAAAGCAAAATCGTAAACAGCTGATCGCGATCGAAAGTAAAAGCGACCTGCTGAACAAACTGCGGCAGACCGGCGACAATGCCGGCGAATATCAAAAGCGAAACGCCGTTGCCAATATTTTTTTCGGAAATAAGTTCCCCAATCCACATCAAAAATATCGTGCCCGCCGTCACGGTCGTGACGAGAGAAACCGTCGCAAAAACACTCATATCGCCGATTATTCCAAGTTGGGATTGCTGAAGAAGTGAAATCATCGCATAGCCCTGAAGCATGGCCAAGGGAACGGTCAAATACCGAGTGTAGCGGTTTATTTTTTGTCGGCCGCCCTCTTCTTTAGAAATCTCCTCCAACTTCGGGATAATCATTGTCAAAAGCTGGAAAATAATTGATGCGGTAATATATGGCGCGATTCCCAAAGCCATTATGGAAAAATTTTCCATTGTGCCTCCGGAAAACAAATTCATAAATCCCAAAATCTGATTCTGGGAAAAAAGTTCTTTCATCGCTTCGGTGTTAACGCCCGGGACCGGAATATGGGCGCCAATCCTAAAAACAAAAAACATTGCCATAACAAAAAGTATGCTATTGCGCAGTTGTTTTATCTTAAAAATTTGCAAAACCTTATTAAACCACATAAATTATTTCTTGGGCTGCAAAATTTCACCGCCCGCTTTTTTAATTTTTTCCGCGGCACTGTCAGAAAGAACGACATCTTCAAAAATAAGTTTTTTATCAATTTCGCCCTGGCCTAAAATCTTGATCCCGCGCATATTACCAATATTGCCAACAATGCCCTTCTTTCTTAAAATCGAAGGGTTAACTTTCTCCCCGTCGCGAAAAATTTCTGACAGAACGGCGAGATTCACTGCCTCATATTTTGGTTTTTGACTTTTGAAACCGCGCTTCTTTGGAATTCTCCTCAATGTATCACGAAAACCAAGCCTTTTTAATCCAGAGACTCCCGAACGCGAACGCTGACCTTTTTGGCCGCGCGTGCTATAAGTACCGTGTCCCGAAGCATTGCCCCGTCCAACTCTTTTCCTTTTTTTCTTCGCGCCCTTGGCGCCTTTTATTTTATGGAGTTCAGAAATCATAATTATTTACTGTTATCTTTTTTGGGATTGGAGCCATTTGCCGCCTTTTCCTTCCGATCGCCGGCTCTTTCATGAAGGGGTTTCTGCCCCTTCTTTGCTTCGCCCTCAACCCACGCCAAATTTCGTAAGGCCTTAAAAGTGGCTTTCACGTTATTAATTTTATTTTGTGATCCAAGAATCTTACCGGATACATTTGGGATTCCGGCAACTTCAAGCACGGCGCGAACCGCTCCCCCGGCCTTAATACCGCTACCGCGAACCGCCGGTTTCAAAAGAACGTAAGAAGCACCGAACTTTGCCCGAACTTCGTGCGGAATTGTTTCATTAACAATTGGCAC
>Ga0180433_10011909_pt1 | contig 10242 bp, 8 predicted proteins | sample SS_ome_8_FD_132980 | JGI IMG/M metagenome (GOLD analysis project Ga0180433, IMG submission 132980) | Hypersaline lake sediment archaeal communities from the Salton Sea, California, USA - SS_1_D_1 metaG | ecosystem: Environmental > Aquatic > Non-marine Saline and Alkaline > Hypersaline > Sediment...
AAGCAAAACCCCTCTCAAATTTATTCATTTTAATCAACCATATTTATTTTTAATCACGGTTATTTAGAGCTATTACTATAGTGTCTAGGCGAAAATACGTTTTTTAATGCACTTATTATTCCTGGCACAAGAAAGAAGACGCCAAAAAAGACAGTAAGTAAATTTAATTGTGGTGTTTCATAAAAAGTAAACCATTCTTTAAAAATTGACGATTCCGTAATTCTCCCAAATAGTGTTCCATCAATCTCTCTATAATTAGGTATCCATCCTGTTGTTTCAAATGTAATAAAAATTATCTGTGACAATAAAAATACACCAATTTGAGAAACCCAATATTTTTTCAAAAATGGAACCCTTTTTTGCTTTTCAGCCAACTAATATTCCTCCCCGCATTAGATACCATTTTTATATGGATATACGGAAAATTAAAGAATAAGTTTCAAAATTTAATCCTCTCGACATGATAGTAGGAAATACCTTCTTTTTTACATTTCACTCAAAAGCAAAACCCCTCAAGAAAGGGATCTTGGTTTTTGAATAAAAGAGTGATTTTACATAAATATTTGATTCGAAGATCATAGTTTTTCATTGTAGTGGAAACATCTTCGTGTTCAGCAAGGGATTTGCTGACAAGTTCAACCTTGATTTTCTTGATTTCGAGATATCCTTCATTAAAAAGGAATGTCCTCACTTTACACCTCTTCGAAAAATTTCAGTCCCCAATTGTTGCAATACGGCACATTTTCACAATCAGTCCCAAGTGTTACAAGTCGCCCCTTATTGCAGTCCGGTTTTTTTAAAAAAGCCGGTTTTTCCGGAACATGCGGTAAAAAACAACGCTTTTACACACACGTTTTTATTATAAAGTAATGACAAGAGCTGCTCACTACTTTAGTTTCAGAAGGAGGATTCGCATGAAACTGTTAGCGATTACATCATGTCCAAACGGAATTGCCCACACGTATATGGCTGCGGAAAATTTGCAAAAAGCGGCCGATCGAATGGGCGTTCAAATGAAAGTCGAAACACAAGGCGGCATCGGGGTGGAAAATGAGCTGACCGAGCAGGAAATCCGCGAGGCAGACGCGATTATCATAGCCGCAGACCGCTCGGTCAACAAAGACCGTTTTATCGGGAAAAAACTTCTGGCTGTCGGTGTTCAGGAAGGCATCCGAAAACCGGAAGAATTAATACAAAAAGCGATCAGCGGCGATATACCTGTCTATCGGCCGGCTGCGAAAACGGAAGCCTCAGCTCAAACTGAGAAAAAACAAAATCCGATTTACCGGCATTTAATGAACGGTGTATCGTTTATGGTTCCTTTCATCGTCGTCGGCGGATTATTGATTGCGGTCGCACTGACGCTTGGAGGTGAAAAAACGCCGAAAGGGTTAGTGATTCCTGATGAATCTTTTTGGAAAACGATTGAGCAAATCGGGGCTGCCTCATTCTCATTCATGATCCCGATTTTAGCCGGTTATATTGCCTACAGCATCGCCGATAAACCGGGGCTTGTGCCAGGGATGATCGGCGGATACATCGCAGCGACAGGAAGCTTTTACGGCAGCGGAAGCGGTGCGGGGTTCCTCGGCGGCATTATCGCGGGCTTTTTAGCCGGATATGCGGCGCTGGCCATCAAAAAATTAAAAGTGCCAAAAGCCATTCAGCCGATCATGCCGATCATCATCATACCGGTGGTTTCCTCGCTTATTGTCGGCTTGGCATTCGTATTGCTGATCGGCGCGCCTGTCGCGCAAATCTTTGAATCTTTGACGGTTTGGCTGGCTGGTATGCAGGGCTCAAGTTCGATTCTTCTGGCATTAATTTTAGGGGCGATGATTTCGTTTGATATGGGCGGCCCCGTCAATAAAGTGGCATTCCTGTTTGGTTCAGCCATGATCGGTGAAGGAAACTATGAAATTATGGGTCCGATCGCCGTCGCCATTTGTATTCCTCCGATCGGGCTTGGCATCGCAACGTTTTTAGGAAAAAGAAAATTTCAGGCGCAAGAAAGAGAAATGGGAAAAGCAGCATTTACAATGGGGTTATTCGGTATTACTGAAGGTGCCATACCGTTTGCTGCACAGGATCCGCTTCGCGTCATACCAAGTATTATGGCGGGTTCAATGACTGGTTCTGTGATCGCCATGATCGGTAATGTAGGGGACAGAGTCGCCCACGGCGGACCGATTGTAGCAGTGCTTGGCGCTGTCGATCATGTGTTGATGTTCTTCATCGCCGTTATTGCCGGATCCCTGGTCACCGCTCTTTTGGTCAATGTACTCAAAAAAGAGGTCGCAGCCGCTCCTGCAGGGGCAAGTGAGACTGCTGCAGTTCATGACATTCCGCAGCCGAACATCGAAATAAAAGCGGAAAGCAAAAAATCCGAAATACCGGAAATTAAAAAGCTCACAGACATCATTGATACAGATTTGATCGAACCTCATTTATCAGGGGATACGAGAGACGACATTATCGATGAAATGATTCAAAAATTGTCCCGTAAAGGTGCACTGCATTCGGAAAGCGAATTTAAACAAGCGATCATGAACCGCGAATTAGAGGGGACAACGGCAATCGGCATGAACATCGCGATCCCGCACGGGAAGTCTGACGCCGTCAAGAAGCCGAGTGTAGCATTCGGCATCAAACGTTCGGGCGTCGACTGGAAGAGTCTTGACGGAACTGACGCCAAACTGATCTTTATGATCGCCGTCCCGAAAGAAAGCGGGGGAAACGAGCATCTGAAGCTTCTGCAAATGCTCTCCCGAAAACTGATGGATGACACCTACAGGGACAAGCTTCTCTCTGCTCAAACAAAAGTAGAAGCATACAAACTTCTGGATGAAATCATCTAAAAAAGGAGGATGCCCGTCATGACTGAACCATTATTTTTCGAGCCTGTTTTTAAAGAAAGAATTTGGGGCGGCACAGCTTTAGCCTCTTTCGGCTACGAGATTCCATCCGAACAAACGGGGGAGTGCTGGGCTTTCGCCGCCCATCAAAATGGGCAAAGCGTCGTGAAAAACGGCATGTATAAAGGGCTCACACTCAGCGAATTATGGAATGAACATCGCCATTTATTCGGACATATAAAGGGAGACCGCTTTCCTCTTCTGACAAAAATTTTGGACGCCGACCAAGACCTATCCGTACAAGTGCATCCAAACGATGAATATGCAAAACTGCACGAAAACGGGGAGCTTGGAAAAACGGAATGCTGGTATATCATGGATTGTAAAGAAGATGCGGAGATCATTTACGGCCACCATGCCAAAACGCGGGAAGAACTGGTCTCAATGATCGAACACGGGAAATGGAACGAGCTCTTGCGCCGCGTCAAAGTGAAGCCGGGAGATTTCTTCTATGTACCGAGCGGAACCGTCCATGCGATCGGAAAAGGTATTTTGATTTTGGAGACGCAGCAGAATTCAGACACAACCTACAGACTATATGATTATGACAGAAAAGATGCTGAAGGAAATCTGCGCGAGCTCCATTTGCAAAAAAGCATAGAAGTGATCGACGTCCCCTCTTCGCCTGGCCGCGAAGACGTTCAATATGAAACATCGGGTAATGTCAAGACTGCCGCACTGATTGAGTGTCCTTATTTCTCAGTAGCAAAATGGGATGTAAAAGGATCAGCCTGTTTCAAACAGGATAAACCGTTTCTTCTTGTCAGCATCATAGAAGGGGAAGGGCAGATCAATGCGTCTTGCGGCAACGACTTTTCTTTTAAAAAAGGAGATCACATACTGTTGCCTGCGGGCTTTGGAGAATTTACAATCGCCGGCCGTGCAGAATGTATCGTCTCAAGCCTGTCAAATGAATAAGCCATCAACGGTACACTTTCTAAACAGACCATCAAAACGATGGTCTGTTTTATTTTTTCAAAAAAAGCATGCCGGCTTGCCAAAACGCGTTCGCCACAAGGCGGACAATGCATATTCCCAAGCTTTCACAAGTAAAATAGAGTAAACCAAAAAAACATTTGGAAATCTTCCAATTATTTGATAAGCTGATATTAAAAGCTTCATAACTTACACATCAGCTGCACTGCCCGGAGCTTTTCGCGGAACAGTTGCTTCATGAAACAAAAAAGCAGGGCTGTGTTCCGGCGACAGGCAGAAGAAAAGCCTGCTAAATGACCGAAACAACCGTGCCCTTCATAATTGGTTGGTCCTTATCTGGATGAGAAAAGGAGACGATGATTCGTATCAGGTAAAATGTAAGCGGATTCATCGTCTTTTTATCTCAGTTTATCACTCTTTTTAGCGGAAGCGAGGAGGAAAGCAATGGGGAAAGCAAAAATTCGATGGAATGAACCCTTGATTTCTCAACACGAATCGGCTGCTGAAGGATTTACGCCGGAAGATTTCACAGAGGAAGATCAACTGATTTCAAAAACGACAGAATCATTTGTCAAAAATGAAGTCATGCCCCTTCTTGAATCGATCGATCAGCAGGATCACGAAAGCGTGAAAAAATTGTTTCAAAAAGCGGGAGAGCTCGGATTGCTCAGTATCGAAGTTCCTGAGGAATACGGCGGCCTTTCACTCAGCAAGAAGCTTTCCGGGTTAGTAGCAGAGAAAATGGGAGCCGGCGGATCGTTCAGCGTCTCCTTTAATATTCATGCGGGCGTCGGGACATTGCCGTATATTTATTATGGAACAGAAGAACAAAAACGAAAATACCTTCCGAAACTGGCATCGGGCGAATGGATCGGAGCATATGCTCTGACAGAGCCGGGCGCAGGCTCAGATGCTTTAAACGCAAAAACGACGGCCGTCTTGAATGGGGAAGGAACAGCCTGGGTTTTAAACGGGGAAAAACAGTGGATTACGAACGCGCAAGTAGCTGATGTATATGTTGTCTTTGCAAAAACGGCGGAAGGCATGACAGCATTTATCGTCGAACGTTCGTTTAAAGGCGTTTCCATCGGACCTGAAGAGAAGAAGATGGGAATCAAAGGGTCTTCGACGGCAACCTTAATCCTCGAAGAAGTCGAGGTGCCAAACGACAATGTTTTGGGTCATGTCGGGAAAGGTCATCACGTCGCTTTGAACATTTTAAACATGGCCCGCTTAAAGCTCGCGTTTTCGAACATTGGAATGGCAAAGCAAGCATTGAACCTTGCCGTTAGCTACGCCAAACAGCGCAAACAATTTAACAAGCCGATCATCGGTTTTTCAATGATTCAAGAAAAGATTGCCGACATGGCAATTTCGATTTTCGGCGCCGAAAGCGCTGCTTACAGAACGGCAGACTGCCTGGACCATGTTTTAAATTCGGCTGAGCCATTAGACGACAGACTGAGAAAACTCACAAACTATGCATCCGAATGCGCGATCAATAAAGTTCACTGCTCCGAAATACTCGACCGAAATGCAGACGAGGCGGTACAGATTCATGGCGGCTACGGATACATGCAGGAGTACGAAGTCGAACGTTTGTACCGGGACGCGAGGATCAGCCGGATTTTCGAAGGGACAAACGAGATTAACCGTTTGACGATCGCCAAACTGATGATGAAAGAAGTGAAGCAAAACGGCATCTCAGAGCCGGAAGCTCAATTAAGCAGCGGGGAAAACCGAAACCGGCGGTTTATTCAGCTGTCCAACAGGCTTTTCGGCAAAACATTAAAAGCGCTTAAACGCTCCCACGTGAACATTCAAAAGGAGCAGGAATACGCGCGGATTCTCGCCGACATGCAAAAAGAACTCTATGTGATGGAATCCGCCGCCCTCCGGACCGAAAAGGCAACCAAAAGATACGGAAGCGAAAAAGCACGGTTGAAAGAAATGATGACGAACGTTATTTGTGAAGAAGGCTTCCGCAAAATCGAAGAGATGGCGGTAACCGCCTTATCAGGCATAGAATCTGATGAAGCTGAAAGAAAGCTCGAATTGGAAGAGGTTCACAGCCTTACTTTGCCCCTTTTCAGCAATCTGTTTGCTCAAAAACGCGAAATCGCAGAGAAAATAGCCGCTCATGAAAAATATACGGTGTGATCGGAGGGAAACCGTTTGAAAAAAATCGGGTTTATCGGTTTGGGCAACATGGGTCTGCCCATGTCGAAAAATTTGCTTCAGGAGAACTTTGCGGTATATGGAACGGACCTTAACAAAGAAGCTGAATTGGCCTTGCATCATGCAGGGGGAACGATCGGGATTTCAGTTGAAAAGATGGTAAAAGAGTGTGACGCCATCCTGACAAGCCTTCCTTCATCAAAAGCTGCAGAGGAGGTTTTTCTGGGGAAAAAGGGGCTCGTACACCTGGCTGAACCAGGCGTCCTTCTGATTGATACAAGCACGGTCGCTCCTGAACTGAATATCCGGATTGCAGAGGAAGCGAAAAGCAAAGGAATTGATTTTCTTGCGGCGCCGGTCAGCGGCGGTGTAATCGGAGCGGTCAACCGGACGCTTACCTTTATGGTCGGGGGGCCGAAGTCTGTTTTTGATAAAGCATTGCCTATTTTCAACGTATTGGGCGAGAATATTTTTCATGTGAACGAAAACATCGACAGCGGAACGAATACGAAGCTGATCAACAACCTCTTAATCGGTTTTTATACAGCCGGCGTCAGTGAAGCCTTGCATCTTGCCAAAAACAGCAATCTCGATCTCGAAAAATTGTTTGAGATGCTGAACGTCAGCTATGGGCAGAGCCGAATCTATGAGCGCAACTATAAAAGTTTCATAGCGAATGAAAACTATGAACCTGGCTTTTCTTTGAAGCTGCTGCTGAAAGACCTTGGCTTTGCACTGGATTTGGCTGAGAAAAATGAGGTTGAACTGCCGGTGAGCAAGATTCTCTTCGGCATCTATGAAGAAGCTAATCAAAATGGATACGGTGAAAAAGATATGTCTGTTTTATACAAAAAAATAAGCGAACAGAAGACAACTTATCGGTAAGGAGAGGTGAGAAAGCACATGATCACAACGAATGCCAAGAAAATAATGAACCATATCGACGGGGAGTGGGTGAATTCCTCAGGTACGGAAGCTGAAGAAGTCGTCAATCCTGCAAACGGAAACGTCATCGCTTATGCGCCCCTATCTGTGAGAGCGGATGTAGATCGTGCCGTGCAGGCTGCCAAACACGCTTATCAGACCTGGTCACTTGTGCCTGTCCCCAATCGGACGAGACTTTTATACAAATATTTACAGCTTCTTCAAGAGCGAAAAGAACAATTGGCAGACATCATTACGACAGAAAACGGCAAAACGTTGAAAGACGCCCGAGGCGAAGTGCAGCGCGGAATCGAAGTTGTTGAGCTTGCGACAGCCACACCTACTTTAATGATGGGAGAATCCCTGCCCGCGATAGCAGGGGGCATCGACGGATCGATTTGGCGCTATCCTTTGGGGGTCGTCGCCGGTATTACGCCGTTTAACTTTCCAATGATGGTTCCTCTGTGGATGTTTCCGCTCGCCATTGCTTGCGGAAACACATTCGTCCTGAAACCTTCGGAACGCACTCCTATTCTTGCCGGAAAGCTTGTCGAGCTGTTTTATGAAGCAGGGTTTCCGAAAGGTGTGCTGAACCTCGTTCATGGAGGAAAGGATGTTGTAAACGGAATATTGGAGAACGATGATATTAAAGCCGTCTCCTTCGTCGGTTCAGAACCGGTCGCAAAATATGTGTATCAAACGGGCACAGCCAACGGGAAGCGCGTTCAGGCTCTGGCCGGCGCAAAAAACCATGCGATTGTGATGCCGGATTGTCATCTTGAAAAATCGGTTCAAGGCATCATCGGGGCGGCATTCGGAAGCAGCGGAGAACGCTGTATGGCCTGCTCCGTCGCGGCGGTCGTTGATGACATCGCCGATGATTTCATGGAAATGCTCGTGTCTGAAACACGGAAGCTGAAGCCAGGGGACGGCAGATCAGAGGATCACTTTGTCGGCCCGCTGATCCGCGAAGTTCATAAAGAACGCGTTCTTGACTATATCGACAGCGGTATAAAAGAGGGAGCCGCACTCGCCGTGGACGGACGCAATCCGGATGTTCAGGAAGGATATTTTGTGGGAGCCACGATTTTCGATCATGTAACACCGGAGATGAAAATCTGGCAGGACGAAATCTTTGCGCCGGTCTTGAGCGTCGTCCGCGTGCAAGACCTTGATGAGGGGATCGAGCTCGCCAATCAATCCAAGTTTGCCAACGGCGCTGTCATTTACACGTCGAGCGGGAAAAGCGCCCAGCAGTTCCGCGACAAAATCGATGCCGGAATGATCGGCGTCAATGTCAACGTACCAGCTCCGATGGCATTCTTCTCCTTCGCAGGGAACAAGGCCTCTTTCTATGGAGACCTTGGGACAAACGGAAAAGATGGCGTCCAGTTTTACACGCGCAAAAAGGTCGTCACCGAACGCTGGTTCTAATTCTTAACATAAGGCTCCCTCTCATGCGCAACAGATTTTTTCAGAGGGGCCTTTTCTATTTCAACAGGGAGGGATCCATATTGAACTTGAAATATGCCACACTTAAAACCGAACATAGCATCACGACCGTCACGTTGAACAATCCGCCGGCAAATACACTCTCTTCTTCCTGTATCGCCGAATTGCGCTCTCTTTTTCGGGAATTGGCCCGCGACGAGGAGACAAAAGCGATCATCGTCACAGGAGAAGGACGATTTTTTGTGGCGGGAGCGGATATAAAAGAATTCGTTTCAAAACTCGGGGACCAAAAACAAGGGCTGGCACTCGCACAAGGGGGCCAGGCGCTCTGTGATGAAATCGAAGCTTCCAATAAGCCCGTCATTGCGGCGATAAACGGACCGGCTCTTGGCGGAGGCCTGGAACTCGCAATGAGCTGCCACTTCAGAATCGTATCAGACGATGCAACACTCGGCCTTCCCGAATTAAAGCTCGGCTTGATTCCCGCATTTGGAGGTACACAGCGGCTTCGCAATATAACGGATACAGCGACAGCACTCGATCTCATCCTGACGGGCCGAACGCTTTCAGCTCAAGAAGCGGTAGAGCTGAAAATTGCGCAGATGGCGGTAAAGGGGGAGGAACTGATGAAGACGGCAGAAGGGGTCGCGTCGTCTTTTATCGAAGGAAAAAGCATGACCAGCGTGAGACGCGCCGTCGAATGTGTCGTACAGGGCGCCTCTGAAAGCATGGAACAGGCACTGGAGAGAGAGCGAAACAGATTCGCCGAGCTGTTTGTCACTTCAGACGCCAAAGAAGGAATTCACGCATTTGTCGAAAAGCGCAAACCAAACTTTCATCATTCATAAAAGGAGTGGATCCAGATGTCCGATGATGTGCTGTTTTCCGTTAATCAAAACGGCGCCGCAGCGATTGTTTTGAATCGCCCGAAAGCGCTCAACTCCCTCACATACGACATGGTCCGTCTGATTGGTGAAAAGTTAAACGAGTGGGAGACAGATCAAAACGTTTCTGTTGTATTCATCAAAGGTGCAGGACAAAAAGGACTGTGTGCCGGAGGGGATATTAAGGCACTCTATGAAGCACGTTCGTCAAAACAGGCCCTGCAAGAAGCCGAGTGCTTTTTTGAAACAGAGTACGAAGTCGATATGGCAGTCCATCGATTTCCGAAACCGATCATCGCCTGCTTGGATGGGATCGTCATGGGGGGAGGCGTCGGCCTGACATACGGGGCCAGCCACCGGATTGTCACGGAGAGGACAAAATGGGCGATGCCTGAAATGAATATCGGTTTCTTTCCGGATGTCGGGGCAGCCTATTTTTTAAACAGAGCTCCGGGACACATAGGAAGATATCTTGGATTAACGGCATCTGTCATCCATGCGGCAGACGTGCTGTATATCAATGGGGCAGACGCCTACATGGAGAGCGGCGCTTTAGAACGATTGATCCAAACAGTGGAACAAACAGATTGGCGTCTTGTAAACGTTGAAGAAAAGCTCAATCAGCTGATCGGCGAATCGAAAACGAAGCCCTCCCAAGAAAGCACGGTCGCCCGTGATCAGCAAGCGATTGACCGGCATTTTAAGTATGATAAGCTCGAAGAGATCCTTCAATCGCTCGAAAGCGAAGGAAGCACTTTTAGCTCGAATGTGAAAAAAACGATGCTTTCCAAAGCGCCATTTTCATTGAAAATCACATTGAAACAGCTGGCGGACGGACGTCAAAAAACATTGGAAGAATGCTTTGCAACAGATCTGGTGCTGGCGAAGAACTTTTTGAAGCACGACGATTTCTTCGAAGGCGTCCGGTCCGTCCTGATCGACCGTGATCAATC
>Ga0180433_10011911_pt1 | contig 10240 bp, 9 predicted proteins | sample SS_ome_8_FD_132980 | JGI IMG/M metagenome (GOLD analysis project Ga0180433, IMG submission 132980) | Hypersaline lake sediment archaeal communities from the Salton Sea, California, USA - SS_1_D_1 metaG | ecosystem: Environmental > Aquatic > Non-marine Saline and Alkaline > Hypersaline > Sediment...
ACAAATTTATCTTATATCAACAATATTATATACGCTATTACTTTATTTACCAAACATTTGACATTTTATAATAATTAGTTAAAATATTGTCAATGAGAAGAATAAAAATAATAATCTCGGCAATACAATAATCTATTCCTCAATCAAAAAGGGGTTAACTGAAATGGATAAGAGAATACAATATGCCTTTGAACATTCAAAAATATTAAAATGGCCAAAACAGCTTCTCTCTTCTTTTGGTACATCAGAAATCCATTATCATGTTCTGACTGAACCGGTTTATTCGGAATTTACCAAAGAGGTTACCGAAACGGTTGTTAGAGAAGGAAAAGTCAGTTGGTTTCGGCCTCAGTTGCTAACGCCTGGCTATATACTAAGAATTGAAGGCTTTAGTGATGAAGCGAAAAAAGCTTTATCCTCATTGGCCAATGAAATGCCCGACATAGCCAGCATTCTTTATCGTTTTCATTTTAAAAGAGAAATAGATTCGATGAGTTTTGTCTCAGGAAATTTGGAATCTGTAGCCGAAAAAATAGCAAAAGATATTAACAAGAGGGGTGATAATCTGGCTGCTATTATTAAGGGAGTTGGAGACTTGTGGGATATTTCTCTTTCCAAATTTATTCTCGATATGATGACCAGAAGCGCTCAGCAATCGCAGTTCCCTGAACTTAGGAAAAAAGGACTGATTTCCTACAACCAATTTGGGCAGCAGGTTGTATCCAGGGATACTCAGGGTATTCCCCTTGTAGCCAAGAAAGAAATTGAAAGCATGTTTGACATGGTAAAACATGGTGATATGGAACCCAGGGATTTGAAAAGTGAATTAGATCGGTGGGGTTTATTTGAATTATATCAGGATCGTTTTTTTGACCTGTTCAGAAGGAGGTAATATAGTGGCAACTATTAAATCAGCTATTGAGATAGCCATTGAAAAATCAAAAAAAATTGATAAATTAGGTCCTCAGGAAATGGCTGAAATAAAGCAAGAAGAAAAGATTGCTGGTATCCTGGCTAAGTATTATAAAGATGAAATTCAACCAGATGATCTATGGCACTATTTAAAAGGTATTTCTAATAAATATTTAGTAAAGGCCCAAAATAATTTTCTTCAATCTTTAACTTTTCAAAGTAACGTTTATGAAGTTAAAAAAAGAAAAAATGGTATACTGGCTATTGAAAACCTTAAACAGAACAGTCAATCATCCAATATTGAGTTCTATCTCGACCAGCTGAAAAAGATACAGGATGATTTCCAAAAAGATAAAGAACAATTGATTCAGAATGCGAAAGAAGAATTACAACGAGATCCTCAAAAAAGATTGCAGACATTACAACAGGGTAATCAGATCATATTAAAACAGATGAGTTTAGAGGAAGCTCTGGAACAAAACCAGCAATTGAAGCAACATTTGAACCAGGTAGAAAAGCAATTCAAAAAAAAATATAACCTGGGTAAAGAAAAATTAGCTGATATCATCAATGAATAGAGAAATTGAATAGTGTTTTCCTTAAGATAAAAAAATACCGGTAATGTACTGAAAATCAGAAAGTAACCGGTATTTTTTATGATATAAATTCCCCGATATTTTGACAGCTTTTTTAATGTTGAAAAAAATATTAATCAGGACCTCTTATTAAAATCTATTTTTCTTGAATAAATATTTTTAGTGTCTGAATTTTAAAAAATTCACTGCTATGGTAAACCAATGATTTGCATATCTCTGGGATGAACGACCGAATAAATGATATCAATCTCAATTCTTTCCCGAGGCTCTAAAGAAAACTCCCACATCCAAACACCCTCTTTGTCTTTCCAATTTTTTACACTTGGCTCTTTCGTGACCTGATCAATATTGATTTGAATGCGATCATCTTCAGGAACAGGAATATTTTCAAAAATATGACATAATGATTCTGTGTCCTGAAAATTCTCTACGGTAATTTTATATTCATATTTTGTAACAATTTTTGATGACGGGATAGTGGCAATCAATGTTTCATCTATGAATTTCTTAAGTAATTCTCTTTTCACTTTTATGTTTTCGGCAATACCCAATGAAATATCAATATCTTCTCCCGGAGGAATATAACCTATTGAGGTATTTCCTGTAAATCCGCCATTTAAAAAAATATTCACCTGTCCGGGCAGTAAAGGAATTTCTAAATTATTCTCGACATACACGTTAAAGTACATAAAAGAACTCTCCCTGGGATAGGTTTTGTAATTAAACTCTCCCGCTATTTCTTCTTTGGAAATCAATATCTTTTCCTGGTTGCTTCCCGAAGGAATGGAAACCTTTTGGGGAATATGAAAGGTCACGCTGGTTCCCATGTATTCAACAGGTACCAGCAACTCTTGTTCCCCGATGCTGCCAGCAGTAAGCATATCTGATTCTTCCCGATAAAGCATGGGCATCTCTATTGTCTTGCTGATTCTCTGGTCAGGTTGATAAGGCCTTAAAACCCAAGACTCGATTGGAGGCAACTGCCCTGAGAAAGTTGGCCTGGCCGTAGACAGCGAAACATAAACATCTTCCCAATCCACCCCGGTGGTCTGTCTGATTAGTGCATAGGTTAGTAATTCAATGCTATTTTCTTTTATGTTTGCCCTGACATCATAAACAGGCTGCCAGCTTATTGCTTCATTTAACTGGTAGGACAAAATAATACTCAAATGACTTCCCTGGTAGACTTCTAAATCTACAGCAATAACTTTTTTTGTTTCTCTCGGTTCACCGCTAATTTGCTGTAGCTGTTTTTGCAAGAGAGTAATCTTTGCCCGATTTTGCTCTATTTGAAAATCATAATTTAAAATCTGATCATAGTTTATCTTAAGTTTTTCATCCAAGAAGAGATAGATGTTTTCCAATTGCTCGCTTGAAGGAATTTGCAATATAGCACTACCATTCATTTTTTGCTCCTGAAAAAAATAAATGATTGAATTTAAAAATTCTTTCTTGTCAATTAAACTGCTCTTTTCGCTGGATACAATTCTTATCTCTTTTTCCAGTTGATTGATTTCATCCTGTAGCTGCCTGATTTTTTCTGTGGGAATTTCTTCTAAGACAACTGTTTCAATACTGACTCCCATAATCCTGGCCAGGTCATCACTTTTCTGTCCTAACTCTACGCTGATAGTTTTTTCTTCAAACTTATCTATGATATCATCAAAAATAATTCGGTAGCGCCCTTCATCTAATTCCGTTTCCCCTTCTCTAAACACCATAGCAGACCGGGGATAAATATAGACCTTACTTATTACGGCATCCAGTCGGATTTCTTGCTGTATTGCCAGAGAGAAAAAAGAAAAAATCAGAATTATAATAAACACTAAAGAAACTATTTTTTTTATCATTTGCCACTCCTGACATATTTTATTCTGCATTTTTTAAAATAATGACTTGGATGATATCTTATCTCTATAAGTCTCTATAAGCAAACCTGATTATATCTCACCCCTGACTTTAAAAAAGGTTACAGCAAAATTTTCTATCATCCTGTTTATCTCAGTCCTTACGATTTGATTGATTTCTTTTTCATCACAAATTCCAAGTGTTTCATCACTCCACATTTCATAATTTTCATAATTTCCGGCTTTACATTCGATATAATACACTATTGGCACCCCTTCTCCCTCTATCCATATTCTAAACCATATACTGCCCACCTTTTTTGCCCTTTCCTCTTCCTGAAATATGGATGATTCGTCGGCAGTAATCTCTTGATATTCAATCCCGCTAAAATTATTTTTATATTTTAGTTTGGCGAAATCCGTTAGCTCTTGACTGTTTAATCCCATCATTACAGCCCGGTCTCCCTGCACTTTCACATGAATATAGCCAAAGGTTTCAATCTCTGAAAAATCTCCATATAGTATATCAGAAATGCTTTTCTGAGCAATGACGAAAATGGATACGGAAAAAATAAATATCATGATAAGTATAGAGAAAGTTATTCTTTTTAACATTTTCATCTCCCCTCTTTATTGAATGAATTTTCCCGGCACAATCAAATAAAATTGTCAGGGCAAGCATTAGAAATAAACGATTCATCCATTATATTATTTTATTTTTTGGTGATTTATTAAGATTTGTTCTGCAAGTTGATCGAGCTTGATAAAATCCTCTTCTCTAGGATAGCTTTTAATCATTACAGTTGGTAATAATTCAACTTTCAGATTGGTTAAAATCTTAAGTAAACCCTCTTCCATCATGCTTCCCCATCCAAAGGACCCGATGATTCCTGCATACTTCACCTTTGGTTTTAAGACATTACAAAGATAAGCAGCATAAACCATTTGCGGATGTGGACCGGTTAGTACCGTAGGAGATGCCAAAATAACCGTTGCTGCATCTACCAATGCCATCGCCAGTTCACCAATATCGGTATTGATTAAATGATAAGGTGTTACCTTAATATTTCTTTTCATCAGTTGTTCCACTAGATAGGAAACCATTTTTTGCGTACTGCCGTGCATAGAAATATAGGGAATAATAACCTCATTTTTCACTTCATCCGATACCCATTCGTGGTAGGCTCTTAAAATAGTTTCCGGGTCCTGATAGATGGGACCATGACTTGGAGCAATAATTTTTATTGAAATATCCTTCAATTTTTTCAAGTGATTCTGGATATTTTGTCTAAACGGCATCATAATTTCGGCATAATAACGCTTAGTCGCCCGAAGAAAAAAAGCATCATCAGGTGCCCATAATGTGCTGGTGGCAAGATGGGAGCCAAAAAAATCACAGGTAAATAGCATCTGTTCCTCCGGAAGGTAAGTCAGAAAAGTTTCCGGCCAATGAACCCATGGTGCAAAAATAAATTGATATTTTCTATTACCAAATTGGAAGATTTCTCCATCTTGAATCTCAAAAAAGTTTTTCTCCTCTAAATGCAATTCATCAATTAATAAATTTTTACATTTGTTGTTGGTAATAACCTGACAACCCGGAAAATTTTGTAACACATCTTTGATACAACCGGCATGGTCCTGTTCAGCATGATGGGCAATAATATATTTAATATTTTTTGATTTTGTCTCTTTTATATTTTGAAAAAATTCCTCTTTTTTGGCAGGATCTACGGTATCCACAAGAAGTGCTTCATCTTGATGTTTAACTAAATAGGAATTATAGCTGGTTCCATCAGGAAGGGGAATGAGCTCATCAAACAGCCTTCTGTCCCAGTCTATGGCACCAACCCAGTAAATATCTTTTACTACTTCTCTCGCAGTCAAAGTTATTCCTCCTTTTCAAATTCATCCTTACTTGCACCACATAAAGGGCAAACCCAATCATTCGGCAAGTCATCAAATGAGGTACCGGGTTCAATATCTGATTCAGGATCTCCTTTTTCCGGGTCGTAGATATACCCACAAACTGTACATCTATATTTATCCATTATCCTTATCCTCCTTTCTTGCTTCATTCGGTTCCTGACAATTATTTATATTATAAGCTAATCTTCTCATTTATTCATCTTTTCTTTCAATAAAGCAAGTACTAAATCCGGTTGGGCTCTGCCTTCGGTCTGCTTCATGACCTGACCCACCAGAAAATTTACGGCCTTTTCTTTACCAGAACGATAGTCCTCTACCGACTGAATATTATCCATAATAACCTTTTCAATAATAACAATAATTTCATCCTTATCACTCATTTGGGTAAGTCCGCTATTCTGAACCAAATCGGATGCTCTTTGACCTGTTTTAAACATTTTCTCAAAAATGGATTTTGCAATTTTCCCGCTAATAATTCTTTTGTCAATCAATTGCAGCAATTCAGCCAAACTTTCGGCAGAAATTGGACTTTCCCTGATATCAATATTGTTTTCTCCCAAATACCTCAGTAATTCACTTAAGATCCAATTGGTCAATTTCTTGTAATCTTTATAATCTTCCGCTGCCTTTTCAAAATAATCACCTAATAATTTTATCTCCACCAGACGACTGGCATCATAATTAGACAATCCAAAATTTCGGATGAATCTTTCTTTTCGATCTTTGGCTAATTCCGGCAGGTCATTTTTAATCTCATTGATCCATGATTGATTAATGATTAACGGTAATAAATCTGGTTCCGGAAAATAACGGTAATCATGTGCCTCTTCTTTGCTGCGCATGGTAATGGTTCTATTTTCTGTCTCATCCCATCTTCTTGTTTCCTGTGATACCTTTTCTCCATTTTCAATCAATTTCCTCTGACGGCATATCTCGTAATCTAAAGCTTTCCTTATCGCACGAAAAGAATTCATATTCTTAACCTCAGTTTTAATTCCCATTTGATGGGACTGCGGATCCCTGATGGAGATATTAGCATCACATCGCATGGAACCATGTTCTAAATTACCATCACATACACCCAGGTACTGGACAATGCTTCTGAGATTTTGCAGGAAAATAATGGCTTCTTCCGAAGATTGAATGTCCGGTTGAGTTACGATTTCCAATAAGGGGACACCACAGCGATTGAAGTCAACCAGAGAATCAGTGACCAGCCCATTCTTTCCGAGATGAACCAATTTACCAGCATCTTCTTCCATATGCGCTCTGGTAATACCAATCTTTCTTTTTTGCCTTGATTTACCAACCATTATTTCCATGAAACCTTCTTCAGCCAAAGGAAAGTCATATTGAGATATCTGATAGGCTTTTGGTAAATCCGGATAGAAATAATTTTTCCGGTGGAAAAAATTTTTGTTGTTGATTCTACAATTTAAAGCAATCGCTGTTCTTATGGCTAATTCTACAGCTTTTCTGTTTAAAATGGGCAAGCATCCTGGCAAACCAAGGCAAACAGGACAGGTATTGGTATTAGGTTTCTGATTAATATAATCAGTGCTGCAATGGCAGAATATCTTGCTTTTTGTTAATAACTGAACATGGATTTCCAAACCGATGACAATATCCTCTTGCATAATCTTCTCCATTCTCTTTTACAGGGATTTCAATTGAGCAGACTCTCCTGAAACCCCTCTAATTCCTTTTAATTCTGTTTCATAGTTTTCTTCTTGGTTTTGATTATCCTGATTCAATCTATTTCCTCAGGTAAAACAATTAACTTTTTTGGATAAAATCCATTCCTTTTTATAAAATATTTTATAGAGTTGGTTTCTGTGAAACAATTTGACCAAGCTGGGTTTCATAATTATAGGCAACTCTAAAAATATCTTCCTCCCGGAAAGGTTTTCCAATCATCTGCAAACCAATAGGTAAATGATACTCTTTGGTATAGCCACAATTAATCGATAAGGCAGGCAGACCTGCCAGGTTAATCGGCATAGTATATACATCTGCCAGATACATGGTTAAAGGATTATCAATCCTCTCTCCTATTCTAAAAGCAGGGACAGGTGAAGTAGGACATAATAAAATATCGTACTTCCGGAAGGCCTGATCAAAGTCCTTCTTTACCAAAGTTCTTACCTTTTGTGCTTTCAAATAATAAGCATCATAATATCCGGAACTTAAGGCATAAGTCCCCAACATGATTCGCCGGATTACTTCAGGACCAAACCCCATGCTCCTTGTTTTTTGATACATTTCCTCAAGGTCACCATGATCATTCATCCGCAAACCATATTGGACACCATCAAATTTAGCGAGATTCGAGCTTGCTTCTGCCATGGCAATTAAATAATAAGCAGGCAAAGCATATTCTATGTTAGGCAAGGAAATTTCATCAACTGTTCCTCCTAATTCGGAAATTATTTTAACCGCTTTCATTACACTATCCTTTACTTCGGAATTTAGCCCCTGTTTAAAAAATTCTTGAGGTACGGCAAATCTTAGATTTTGAATTCCCTCCCGGCAGGCAGCCAAGAAATTCGGTACCGGAATATCAGCAGAGGTTGCATCCATGGAATCATGACCGCATATGACATTCATTATGATTGCTGCATCTTCTACACCTTTGGTTAATGTACCTATCTGATCCAAAGAAGAGGCATAGGCAATCAATCCATAACGGGATACCCTTCCGTAGGTAGGTTTCATTCCTACAATTCCACAGAAGGAAGCAGGCGTTCTAATAGAACCACCGGTATCCGTACCAAGGGCTACCAGCGTTTCATCAGCTGCTACGGCAACCGCTGAACCACCACTGGAACCACCAGGTACATGGTTTGTATCCCATGGATTGAGGGTTACTTGAAAAGCAGAATTTTCGTTAGATGATCCCATGCCAAATTCATCCATATTTGTTTTGCCAATGATAATTGCTCCGGCATCTTTTATTCTCTTGATAACTGTAGCATCATAAGGCGGAATAAAACCCTTTAATATCCTTGAACCACAGGTAGTTTCAATATTCCGGGTACAAATAATATCTTTTACTGCTACCGGTAAACCGGCCAGGGATGGTATATGATAACCATTTTTTATCTTTTCATCCATTTTTATCGCTTCATTTAAAGCTGTTTCACGATTAATCGCCAAAAAGGCTTTTAATTTTGAATCAACCCTATTAATCTGATGAAAAATATCTTTGATTACCTGTTCTACTGATATCTCTCTTGCTTTAATTTTCTCCAGGTATTCTGTTACTTTAAGTTCATTCAGCCGCAATTTCTTCCTCCCATTCCTCTAAACATAATGTTTTTTCCAATTTCTTTCATCTTTTTACTTTTTTTACAATATCCTGGGTACCTTGAAGTAACCATCTTTTTTATATTGTGTCAGGTTTAAAACTGTTTCCTGTGATAAAGATGGCTTAATGGTATCCTCGTGCAGCAGATTAGAAAAATGAAGAATATGAGAAGTAGGTTCAACATGTTCGGTATCTAATTCATTTAATTTTTTAAAATAAGAAAGAATATCATTTAACTGTTTTAAAAATAATTCTTTTTGCTCCTCGCTTAATTCCAACTTGGCTAATTTTGAAATATATTCTACATCTATTTTTTTGATGATTTTTTCTGTCATAATAACTCCTTTTCATCATTCCTTTCTATAAAAAATTGGTAAATGATAGTTTTCAGATTACTGTTCTAACATATTAATAAACTCCTCTTCCCTGATAACCCTTATCTTCAACGCCTTTGCTTTCTCATATTTCTGTCCCGGCTCTTTTCCTGCTACTACATAATCCGTCTTTTTGGTAACATTACCGGTAACCCTTCCGCCCAACAGCTCAATTTTATCTCTTGCTTCTTCTCTGGTAAAATTTTCCAGGGTACCGGTTAATACAAATTGAGCCCCTTTTAGCGACTGATTTTCTGTACTTCCATCTTTTGAGGCAAAATTTATACCGGCATCTTCTAATTTTTTGATAATTTCCAGGTTTTCCTTTTTCTGAAAAAACAAAGCAATGCTTTCAGCAATTTTAAGCCCGACTTCCTGAATATTGACTAAATCTTCCCGGGTAAATTTCTGCAAATCGAAGAGATTATCAATTTTTTGGGCAAGTATTTTTGAAGCATAATTACCAACATGGCGGATACCTAAAGCATAAATCAAATTTGATAGAGGCCTTTGTTTGCTAACTTTAATTGCTCTTATAATATTATCAGAGGATTTGTCAGCCATCCTCTCCAAATTTATCAAGTCCTCTTTTTTCAGATAATATAAATCGGCGAAATCCCTGATTAATTTTTTATCAACCAGTTGTTCAATAAGCGCCGAACCCAGGCCATCAATATCCATAGCCTGTCTGGAAACAAAATGCTTAATTCTTTCCTTGATTTGGGCTGGACAGGAAATATTATTGCATCGGGAAACTACCTCATTATCGAGTTTCACTATCTCGGAATGACAGACAGGACATCTCCCGGGCATATGAAATACTTTCTCTTTTCCGCTACGTTTTTCTTTGATTACCTTTATAATCTCAGGTATGACTTCTCCTGCTTTCTGAATGAGTACTGTATCACCAATTCGTATATCTTTTCTCCTGATTTCATCTTCATTGTGCAGGGTAGCCCGTTGTACCTTTGAACCTGAAATATTGACCGGTTTTAAAATGGCCACCGGTGTTAAAGCACCTGTGCGGCCTACTCCAACGATAATATCCTCAATTATAGTAGTCATCTGTTCTGCAGGAAATTTGTAGGCAATAGCCCAGCGGGGACTTTTAGAAGTCGAGCCCAGCTCTTCCCTTAATGCCAATTGGTTGACTTTAATCACCATTCCGTCAATTTCATAATTCAATTTCTTTTTTTGATTTTTCCAGGATTTGCAGTAATCAATAACTTCTTGGATATCAATACAACGTTTAATATTAGGGTTAACCTTAAACCC
>Ga0180433_10011912_pt1 | contig 10240 bp, 9 predicted proteins | sample SS_ome_8_FD_132980 | JGI IMG/M metagenome (GOLD analysis project Ga0180433, IMG submission 132980) | Hypersaline lake sediment archaeal communities from the Salton Sea, California, USA - SS_1_D_1 metaG | ecosystem: Environmental > Aquatic > Non-marine Saline and Alkaline > Hypersaline > Sediment...
GCCGTTCGCACGTGCGAAGGAGAGCTGCGTCAAGTTGTCGAAAGAAAAAATCTGCACCTCACCGAGGCTGAATACGTTGATATTATCACCGACAAAAGTGCTGCGATCTTCGGCACATGCTGCCGTCTGGGTGCAATGCTGGCAGAGGCCGGCGAAAGCCAAGTCGAGTCCCTCGCCTGCTTCGGCCTGAACAGCGGCATCGCTTTTCAGATCACTGATGACGTCCTTGACATTACCGGAGATGAAAGGAAAACCGGAAAGACAACAGGAAGTGACGTGGATAAGCACAAACTAACGTTACCCGTCATCCATCTACTCAAAAAGCTCGACAAAAAAGAAAGGGAAAACGTTTACAGCATACTCGAGGCGCCGAGCAGAAATAAGGATGGCTTGGCAGAGATGCTAAAAACCTACGGCTGTTTGGAATATGCGCAAAGTCGAGCAAGAGAGTACGTTGCCAAAGCAGTGCAGGCAGTATCCGACTTGAGAGAAAATGATGGCAAGCGTGCCTTGATCCGAACTGCGGAATTCATAGCCGCACGGTCAATGTAGTGCGCTTCGCAGAGAATCGTGCCCACCTTTTGACAGGGAATAGACAGCAAAGTACCTCGGCGACATCTCTTGTGTCACACTCTTGTATCGACTTGCAAGGTATGCTGCGCGAGTATCTATTAGAAGGCAAATCTTAGACTCAAAGTAACCCAGTTCTCATCCGGGTCAGGATTGACCGCGCGTTCCAGCCTCCTCTGGTAGTAAAAGCCGGGAACAAACGTCAAATTGTTGCCCAGGTCAATATCGGTCGAGACACCGAAGACAGCGTGCGACCAGTCCTGGTCTATGTTCTGCCCAAAAGGCCCGACCCCATCATTGTACACGATTTCCCCGTGGAAGTTTATCACCTGCTCTGGGCTCTGGGGCGTCAATCCACCAAGAGGCAAGCCATAGTCGAGCATAAGAATGTGAAACCAACCCGAAGCTGTGCCTGTGCCGGGGGCTTTGCTTCCGACCAGAGAACCGCTGCGGGAGGGCCACATTCTGACGGCCACATAGCTGGGAACCAATCTTTCCACTGGTAATATACTCGGCCAGGAAAAAATACCATTGACTTCTTGCAGATCGATTTCTTCGCTGCGCCATTGCGGATAGTTGTAATACACCCAGCCCAGCCTATAGTTCGTGACAAAAGGGCTGTTATCAAAAAGACTGTTGTAATAGTACACCATGTAGTCCCACCGCTCTTGCTTTTCGAAACCGCTCGAATTGGCTCGGTGCGCCATAACGCTGACTCCGAACCCTGTTCCGAACAGGTCCAGGTCAACCGTCGGTTGAATGGCACTTTTGTCACCAAACATATCGAAGCCGCGCCAAATATACTTGCCCTGAAACGTCACATCTACCAAACCGTGCAGTTTCCCCTCCTTACCTTGTCCCAGAGCGGTTGTAGCTAATACGGCTATCACGACAAGGAAAATACTCTGTTTGTTCATAATCATCTCCTTGATAACCTATCCCTGGTTTACAAAGGATTCCCTACACGTCACCAAAACGCATATATCATAACGAAGCTTCCTGCCGCTAATGTACGAAGTTTAACGGAACCATTATGCAAGTCAATGAAAAATACGTTTTCCCAGATTTTTTTCGGCCTTCTGCACCTGTAGGAATAAACGGCGCAGGCCACATAGATGGAGCCCGCCTGCACAGGGCCCGCGTCAGATCTGTGAGCACGGTCGCAATGGATATGCACTTTGTGGTCCTACATCCCTTCGTCCGCTCTCTATCGTGCTACTGTCATCAGGACACAGTTTTGTCAATACGTCAACTGTGTCAGACTTTGTGTAGACAGTTGGCGCCTTCGGCTTGCCGGAGATGCTCAGCGTGCGGCGGTAGGGCCGTAGGCAGCACCTACAGCCCTGTGCACACCCGGCTCCTGACACGTTTCAAGCCTGACTCAAGTGCTCTTTATCACGCCCTCAGGGCAGGGGGATGGAAAGGCCCCCACCGATTGTCCAACCGTCGCCATAGATCTGTGCTTCCGCATAGCAAGTAGCAGCATACGCAGGTAGTTCCATGCCGAAACCCAGCCAACCGCCAAACTCGGATTCTTCTCTGAGGTCCCCGTTGAAGTTCACCGTGGCGAGGGGCTCCCTGTCCACAAATTCCTGATAATCGAAATCGAGATCGCCGTTAACGACCAGCACGCAGGGACCACCATAAACAAACCAGCTATCGGCCTGGTAGGTCACTCCTAAACCGACCTGCAACTCGCGCCAATCATCAAAGTCGACCGTGCCCCGATTCACGTAGTTTGGATCATCGGGCTCCTCTTTGGGAAACGTGAAACTCACCTCATCATCATCCGGGTTTAGCCAGGTCACCTGACCCACAGCACCGACGGTCCAGGGGCCATTCTGACAGAAGGTTGCTCTGGTCCCGGCACCCCAGGCAAAGCCGTAGCTGCCGTCGAAGGCATACTCGTCCCCATACCCACAAGCGTTCTTCATCTCGTCCTTTGCATCAGCCATGCCCAGTCGCACAAATACGTCCCAGTTATCACACAAACCGTAGGCCAGACTTCCAAAGAACAGGTTCGAACGCATATCCTCGATTTTCCAGCCGTCGCAACTGCCGCCCCCGAGGCTACTAATGACCTTGCCGCACGCCTTCAGGTCCACTTCCTGGTGGGCATATTCAACGTCAACAGCCCATTGCCCGTGTCCCACAAACGCCTTTGGAGGTCCTAAGGGGGCACCCGCAAGAGCAGCCGAGCCCAACAACACCACAACCGTCAGGCCGAGAGCCACCAACAACATCCTCTTTTCCATGACTTCTCCTTCCCTGGGCAATCTCACTTGACAGACTCCTTAAACTTCCGAACGTATAGACGCATATATGTGAACCCCATTTCTTTACTCTTGACTGGAGAGTCTACATTCCGCCAGGCTGTACATCAAGAGAATTACGAAAGATTTTTGCTTTCGGGATGGTGCGATAGCACCCAATGCATCGAGAGGATCAGCCCGCATAAGAAGAAAGGCTGCGAGCCTTCGGCTCGCAGCCTGCTACAATTTCACTCTTTGGACGTAATAGCCGCCGGTCACGGTATGGGGATATTGGCACCTATAGCGAAGGCGAACGCATCGCTTGTGAATTGCACTTCCCCGTGAAGAGTAGCATCCGCAAGCGCATCGCCGAGCTCAACTATGCCACCGACGTAGCCGCCGAATTCCGATAGCTGCTCGAGATCGTACTCCTCCTGGAACGACCCAACTTCCGAGATCGTGTACTTGGCTGCCAGGTCTCCCTCCATGAAGTGCAGGAAGGGCCCGCCATACACGCACACACCGTCGGCTACCTGGATTGTGGGACCCATAGCAAGCTGGATCTCGTACCAGTCCACGTCGACTTTGGTTCCTGAGGGTACAGGGTCGCCGTCGCCGAGTATTGCCCCGTTGCCATAGCTTGTCGACGCAGTTGTTTTATCATCTGCTTCTGACCAGAGAAACTGGAACAAGCAACCCCACTTGACGTTGCCGTTGTCGGCAAGTGTCCTCTTGGTACCCACGGCAAAAGCGAACTCACTGCCGCCGTCGAAGTCACTGCCGTTAGCAGGTGCAGGGTCGGCGTCAAATTCGACATCTGCCATTCCCAGCCGGGTGAAGATTTCCCACTCGTTCGAAACGCCGTATGCAATTGTCCCGAAATACATGTTGCTTTCAAAGTCTTCTATCTCGGCGTCCTTCTGGTTCGAGGGAAACGCGGGACCGGACACTTCGACATCCATCTCACTGTAACCGTAGTCAAAACCAACAGACCACTGGCCCTGATTCAGCCCTGCGCAGGGTGGTCCCATCGGCGGCAGGGCAAAAACGCTTGAACTAAATACGCCCAGAACAATGACAACAAAAACCCCCGGTACTAATCTCCTTTCCATAAATCACTCCTTTCCCAAAAGACCCTCACATATAGTAGACTTGCAAACTTAGCATAACGTCCAGTCGCTAATTCTGATTGTTTACTTGTTCTCCACGTTTATATGTAAACCCCACTTTTGCTCTCGAACATGGAAGTCTATACAACAAATCCTTGTGAATCAAGAAAATAAATAAGTTTTTTTGCTTTTTTGCTTACCCCGATTCAGCGCAAAAAATGTCAATTGCCAGCCTCTTACATCGGGCTCAGGATCCCGGTCCAAAGTCCGTAACTCTTTGTGCACATCTTATTTACCAGCAAGACCTTATATCATTTCGCGTCAAGAGACAGTGTTATTGGACCTGCCTTACATGCCCGGACATCACTGCTGCATTGAACGGCGGCCTTTCAGATGGCCTCATCGAGTCCACCGGCAGTTGACTCGCCTTGCCCAAACACACCTGTGCCTTTGGCATCCCGGCCATCAACGCTTTGGCCTTTATGGACGGTGTGTTTCCCAGGGAGCTTCTCAACCTGGTCACCTGACGTAGGCGTGACATATTTCTGCTTTCTGCTTAATCATTCCCATCACAGAATACATATATGTCGTTTCTACTTCCGCGCAACAGGCGGGCAGTTTATAGAATGATATCCGGCAAATCAAGAAAATAGGGAGAAGTTTTTTGAAATTTTTTGAGCACCGAAAAAAGAAATCGCGTACGGTGCGGGCACGCCCTGGAAATATCTTTTCGACAGTCATATTTGGGTAACATATAATGTCCGCAATGCGCGAAGTTGGGATAAATGGTAAGCTGTTTCGCTGGTCCGAAAAAAACGGCCGGCCCGTGGAGGCTCCGTTGGCCGTTCGGATGAGACCGCGCAAACTCGAGGAATTCGTGGGACAGAAACATCTGCTTGGGACCGATAAGCTACTCACGCGAATGCTGGAGGCTGATAAACTCACCAGCCTGATATTTTATGGTCCGCCGGGAGTGGGAAAAACTTCCCTGGCAAAAGTCATTGCCAACTCCACGAGAGCCAAGTTCCATTATCTCAGCGCCCCCGCAGCGAGCGTCAAGGATATTCGACAGATCCTCACTGACGCCCGGGACCGACTGAGCGTCGAGGCAAGAAGGACGGTCCTGTTCATGGATGATATCCATCGGTTCAATCGCGCACAACAAGATGTCTTACTCGATGATGTCGAGGCGGGCACCCTGATCCTGATTGGGGCGACCACAGAGAATCCTTACTTTGCGGTGAACGCGCCACTGATTTCACGCAGCACCGTTTTTCACTTTGAGCCGCTCAGCGGACAAGACATTCTTGCGTTGCTTAAGACGGCACTGGCCGATGAGGAAAGAGGCCTGGGCACGCTGGATATTGAGGCGGACGAAAATGCGTTGCGGTTCTTGGCCGACATGAGCGAAGGTGACGCCCGCAAGGCCCTGACCGCACTGGAGGTAGGGGTGTTATCCCAGGCAGTCCGGGAGCCCCGGCAGAAAATAAAATTTAATCTCCAAATTGCCAAAGAGTCGATACAACAGAAGGCGATTAGGTATGACCGCGCGGGTGATACGCACTATGATTTGGCCAGCGCTCTGCAAAAGAGCATGCGGGGCTCGGATCCGGATGCCACCGTATACTGGCTGGCCCGCATGTTGGCCGGCGGGGAAGATACGCGTTTTATCGCCCGGCGGATTGCCGTCTGTGCAGCCGAGGACGTAGGAAACGCCGACCCAATGGCGACGGTTTTGGCTGCGGCTGCAGTTCAAATATCGGAGTTCATTGGGCTGCCCGAGGCTCAATTGGCGCTGGCTCAGGCGGCCATATACGTCGCCTGTGCACCGAAGTCGAATGCCACGGCTTCGGCGATATGGAAGGCCACGGCCGATGTGAAAGAGCAGCCGACAAAACCAGTGCCTAAACACCTGAAAGATAGTCATTACCCGGCTGCGAAAAAACTGGGCTACGGAGCCCAGTATAAGTATCCACACAATTTCGAAGGGGGCTTTGTGCCGCAGCCATATTTACCGCAAGACGTGAAAGCAAAATACTATGAACCCAAAGACAGCGGGCACGAGAGGACCATTAGGCAATACTTACAGAAGTTGCAGACCTTGGTAGAGACTAACAACGCCGCCCCAGAGAAGAGCGAAGACAAGGACAGCTAAATGGAAAAGAGCAAGCTACGGCGCGATTTGCAGAATTGCCTGCTTCAAATGGCACCGAAAACAAGAAGCGAAAAAAGCCGAAAGGCATGCCATAGGCTTGTGTCTACCCCGGAATTCCAGCGCGCATCAACGGTTATGATGTATCTATCTCTTCCCCACGAAGTAGACACCACCGAGGCCATACTGCAGGCGTGGCAGCTTGGCAAGATCGTCGCCGTACCCAAGATCTCCTGGCAGCAAAGACACATGATTCCGGTGAGGATAAACTCGTTGGAAACAGGTTTTTCCGAGGGGACATCGGGCTTGCGCAACCCGGTAACGGGAGTACCCATTCCCTTTGCGGAGATCGATCTGGTTGTTGCGCCGGCGTTGGGTTTTGACCGAAAAGGCAATCGGCTGGGCCGAGGAGGCTCGTACTACGACAGGTTCTTTGCAAACGACCAGCTCAAGGCATCCCGGTGCGGATTTGCGTTTGCCGAGCAAGTGCTGGAGTCCATACCCGTGACACAGAGCGATGAGCCGGTACAACTGATAGTGACCGATGAGGAAGTGATACGTTTGAGCAACCAATAAGGAGATGAAAATGGCTCGTTTTCCCTTTAGTTGGTTCAACCTGGAAAGGGGCCGCGGCAGGAACCAAATGTATGTGTTCGCAGCAGTGCTCATTTTGGCTGTTATTGTCGTTGTCATTTTCAGCCCTCATTTCTTTGGCGGTGGCAAGAGTCCGCCGGAGATGCTAACGGAGGTGCAAGTTGAGCACGAAACAAAAGAGCCCGCACCGCGACTGGCCGCGGAGGCGACAACACAGGTTAGACCCAACAGCCCTGTAGTAACGCCCGCTCCGGCTGAGAGCGAGCCCGAGATCGGCGAACGACTTGCCGAGGCCATGGTCTTGGTGAACACGCAGCCCAGCAAAACAATCGAGGCGAGGGACAAGCTGAATGACCTGTTGGCGGCAGATTTGATGCCACACCAACGAACCTTGGTCAAAGAGCAGCTCTCCAAACTCGCGGACAACTGGCTCTTTGGCAGGACTGTTTATCCGGGCGACAGACTCTGTGAAACATACCGGGTTGCCTCCGGCGACCAACTCCGCATCATCGGGCAAAAGCACAAAGTGCCCTACCAGGTTCTCATGGAAATCAACAAGATTCGTCGGCCCGAAGACCTGCAAGCAGGCCAGACCATCAAGGTCATTCACGGTCCCTTCCATGCCAAGGTGTATCGTTCGATTTTCACCATGGATCTGTTTCTGCAAAACACCTACGTGCGGAGTTTTCCGGTGGGCCTGGGCAAGGCCGGCTATGAGACGCCAACCGGCCTGTGGCGAGTGAAGCCGGACGGCAAGCTAATCTCGCCCACATGGACCGACCCGGACACACAAAGGACCTATAGAGCAGGAGATCCCGATTATCCGCTGGGCTCACGATGGATCGCGCTGGAAGGACTCAAGGGGCAAGCCGAAGGTAGAACAGGATTCGCCATCCACGGCACAAAAGATCCGGACCAGATCGGCACACCGGGCTCGCGAGGCTGCATCAGACTGCACAACGGCGACGCTATACTCGTCTATAATCTTTTGGTGCCAATCCACTCCCAGGTGAGAGTCGTGGAATAGCTGGGCCATGCCGGCATACGCTCTCACTATAGATAATTACTTGTCCTGCATCTTGCCTACACAAACCGGCCCAGTTTCACGCCGGCGGGTACCCAAGCCGAGATGCCGGGCAGAACCGTTCCTGGACCAGAGCTGGCGGAGTCACGCCGGAAGATTGGCCCGAATGCATGAAGGGCGTAAAGGACTACTGAAAAACAGGCGCCCCTAGCCTTGGTTTCCTATCGCTATGATCGATTCGTAAGCACGCACCTACGCGTTCGCAGAGCGGTTTTTCGATGGCACTACTTGCTGCGGTTCTTTGACTTTTGCTCGGCGCTGTGCTTCAAAGATTCTTTTACCTGAGCTATCGCATAGGACAATGCCTCAAGACGGTTCTTATCAGAACCTGGAGTCTCTTGTATCTCATTCTGCAAATACGACAACGCGGTCTGACTATAACCTTTCAAAATGTTCCTAACTGCGTCGGTTTTAATACTCTTTAGGGTTCGCATCCCCACCTTATCTTTAACAACATATGTTTCAGGTTGTACGCCAGTCTCTTCCAAGAAATTGATGAGGTATGCAAGAGAATCTACTTTGGTAGTTATTCCCTTATTTGCAATGTTCGTTATCAGATACAACTCCCAAGCTTTCACTCGAACAGGGGTAGATCTTAGCTTTTCGTCAAGAGCAATTTGCTTGGCCAAACTCAAGACCTTTTTATCGTGGTCCCATTTTTGCAGAGTTTTTAGAGCGGCAGACAAGACAATTTGGTAATCTCTATCGTGCCACGGGTATAATCCTTTACCTTTACATCTCTTACACGCGCACTGTGGCCCGCGCGACCAAAAAGTCTTCGTTATGCTCAGTAGAGCAGATTTGGCCTCATCACCGCGTACTCTGCCCAAAGTCCTTATGATTTCAAGCCTCACGAGTGGAAAGATATCCAGCCCTTTAACGGATGGTTCTTTAGTAAACATCTCAAGAAGTAAATCAACCCCTTTGCGTCCCTGGATTTCGCCCAGCCTTGTTACAGCAGCCATTCTGGTGAATTCACGGTTGCTATTCAGAAAGGGCTCTAATTCGGAAACATTATTTGCATCCTTAATTTTGGCCGGCATATCGAATTCACCTCTGGTCCATCGTATGTACTCTTCGCCCACCCTTGCGAGTGCGGGAGGCGCCACCAGAGATAATGAATAGATCGCCGCACCAATGATAAATAGATTCTTCATTTCTTTAACCAACCTTGTCTCGTTGTGCCCACTGTTTGCCGTTTGTATCTGAACGACCTTGCTCGGGTCGACCAAGCCCGGGTGTTCGAGGGTCACCTAACGGGATGCTTTCTGTGTCTACTTCCGCCGTCCGGGCTATCCTCTTTTCACTTGGCGAGGCTGTGACCGCACGTGCTGGTTCTGTTCCGTCCAACAAGTTGCCGTTTGGTTACCCTCTTGTTTTTGATTGTCCTGAGAGCGTCGATGCTGTTGCCTTATCCCCTGATGTCGGTGCCCTCTATTATTCTCGACGTCTGTGAGCCATGAAGTGTTGACTGTTTTTTTGGTTTCTTTTGCAGGAGCACAAAAAAGTGCGAATTGCAGCATTGAGAGGTTCTGTGAGGCCCCCAGCCTGAAGGGTAAACCCTCTCAACCCTCGCCGAGATCCCCAGACAATGGTCAAAACCGTCCCTGCGGCTGATCCCCATCCGCGTCCATCGGTCTGCGTCGGCGTAATCAGCGGTTCAGCGTCCGTTTCATTACGCAATACGCACTACGCAATACGAGTCAGAAATCCGTGTTCATCCGTGTCTCTCACCTGAGATTTTCCTTTACGGCGAGGCGATTTTCGTGTATAATATATAGTTAACACACAAGCCAAGGGCTTGTGAGCAGATCAGTAAATGAGTAGATGAGCAAATGAGGACCCGCATAGACACATTCACGCATGTACACATCAACGACGCGGCAGACAGGAGACACCTTATCCGGCGTGAATCGTGAATCGTGAATCGTGAAGCGTGAATGACACTTGCGAGAACAAGATACCAGATGCGAGATACGATATAGAAATACGACATACTACATACGAGAGACGAAATGCGAGCGAAAATGGGAAACCAGAGCAACAGGGCACAGGTAACCAGTACATCAGCGAATCAGGGCGCAGGATATCAGCAATCAGGAAATCAGGGGGGGCGAGCCTGATGACCCGATGCCCTGATAACCACTTGCTGATACCCGGATGACCTGATGCCCGCAACACCGGTGCAAAACACAGGTTATACGCAATAATGGAAGGCAAAATAGCTAAAACAGCGAACCTGGATAAAGAGGCCGTCCGCTATACAACTGTGGAGAATGTTTGATCAATTCACCCTTTTTATGCAAAACAAAGCCAATGAGCGACAGGCGAAGCCTGGAAAGGAGGATGCCTTTGCGTACATGATGAGCTGAAACCTTGTTGATGCCCAGAGGGTTCGACTCCCTCGCGGTAAAGGCTCACCACCAGCCGCAAGCGAGTCTTGCATGGCGGGCGGCAACGTGCGTCGTGAAGCGTAGAC
>Ga0180433_10011914_pt1 | contig 10240 bp, 19 predicted proteins | sample SS_ome_8_FD_132980 | JGI IMG/M metagenome (GOLD analysis project Ga0180433, IMG submission 132980) | Hypersaline lake sediment archaeal communities from the Salton Sea, California, USA - SS_1_D_1 metaG | ecosystem: Environmental > Aquatic > Non-marine Saline and Alkaline > Hypersaline >...
TAATCTGAAATATCTGATAGAATTTGAATAATTCTCCAGAGGTTTAAATTTATAATACTATGAGGTTGTTAATAATAATTTAATTAAAAGAAAATAAAAATGCTTAATATGTTAGCAGTAGTCACAATTCCACAAATTGCGATAGTAATTGGTGTTGTAGCCCTTATACTATCTATATGCTGTAGACCAATTAGAAAAGCAACAGGTCTATTATTTATTATTTGCGGTATCGTAAGTTGTTTGTCTTTCTTTGGAATTCCGATAGGGTTGCTCCTTATATTTATCGGAGGAGTGCTTCTATTCATCTAATCAAGCAAATTTGAAGTATTTGATAGAGTTTGAATAATCCTCCAGAGGTCATTATTTTTAACCCTATGTAAGTGTTAATAATAATTTAATTGAAAGAATCGAAAAATGAAGAAGTTAATGATTGTAGTATTAATGTGCCTAATGTCGGTTAGTCTTTTTGCGGCAGAAAATTCTAAAGATGATGAAATAACATCTCTCCAACTAAAGATTTTTGCGTTAGAGATGATTATAGAACGTCAAGCAATAAAAATTGAAACACTACAAAAATTATTGAGTGTAGATATTCCTGAAAAAGACGTTAAGCATGACCAACATATTACAGATTGGCGAGCGGCGAAACATGAGGAAGAGTTAAAAAAGATTAATAAATTAGACTCTCAAAATCAGGACAAAGAATGGAATGATAAATTTGAAGAAGTTAGGTTATATTCTGAAGGTATAGGCGAATTCTTACAAAAAGAAGACGAAAAACAAATTGTCAAAAAGTCTCCACAACTCCCTTACGAAATTATCACAATTCGCAAAGATAGTCGAGGCAAAATGATTACTCATATTTATGTATATACTCCACTGAATAGTAAGAGTGATTTTTTAAAGATAGGAAAAAACATTAGGCAAAAATTAGGTTTGACTAATTATAAAATACTTTTTTACAATAATAGACAATATACTCCTCGCCAACATGGAGTTATGACAGATAAGCAGATGGAATGTTGGATGGGGAATTTCATAACTAACGAAGCTGATGGCTCTTTTAACCCTGTTGTTATAATGACAGACTAATCAAGCTAATTTGAAATATCTGATAGAATTTGAATAATTCTCCAGAGGTCTAAAAAAACTATTCTATGACAATGTAATGAGTAACTAATTAAAACTTTATTTTGAACGGAGATTTACAATGAATGATGGCAATGGCAATAATGCCCCAACCGTAGCGGTAGTCGTAACTGACACGCTAAATGATAAGGTAATAGCCCTTATCGTAAGCAAGACAGCAGTTGACGCTGTTTTTACATCTTTCGACATTACAAAGCAGATTCGTGTTGAGAACCCGACCATGAACGTACCTCATATGGACGTTAAGGACATGGTATTTGAAGAGTTTAACAATACTTTCTGCGATGATTACGAAAGAACACTGACCGATTTGACGGTTGGCAGTCCTGCGTATGTCTATCACCCTGATACAGTATCGGCTCTTACTCACCCGTTGGCAGTACAGCCAACAGCTGCACCGACAGCACCGACAGCTTCGGTAAGCGATGACAGCGACTTGACAGCAGGCAAGCGTCTGAATATCCCGAAATGGGACTTACAGAAAGCTGGTTTGGTGCCTGGAAAACAAGTTCGCATTGACACTGACCCAGCGACAAACGTTATGTCGCTCACAGAATGCACCAGTTCGCCGTATGAGACCTTAACGGTCAATGCCGATGGTAGGCTTCGGATTAACGCAAGAATGCTCACAAAGGCGTTTGGTTGTCTTCCTGACAAGTACACGATTACACGTTCGGCTGACGATATGACGATTTACGTCAAGCCCGACTAAACAAGTTCGTTCAATGTCCGTACACATAACGGACACCTCCAATAGAGACGGTTCACAAACCGTTTCGCCTTAAAGAGACGGTCTCTCCTAACCGTCTCTTTTTTTTCGCGAAGAGATAATTCTCCAGAGGTCTAAATTTCATAGCCTATATCATTGTAAACAATAATATGTAAAAAGGAATAATATGGAACTCGGTGAGCAAATTGAAAGAAAGATTCAACTATATGACTATGTTTTCACTCTTCTCTTAGAAGAAGGGAGTAATAACGTTATAGGGACAACTGTCCATATGGAAGGTAGACTTCCTGCAGATATGACAGAAGACGAAACAAAACAAGCTGCGATATATCAACATGAGTTGTTCTCTGGTAAATGGGATTGGGTTATTCAGAAAGAAAGAATGATTACATTACCGACCCATAATATCTTAGTAACTGTTACTGACCCAATTTATGATGGCTCTATCAAATATAGAGGAGGCACTGTAACGAGCACTCTCAAGGAAACATGTCCTTATTGTCAAGATACTGATTGCGACTTCGACTGTCCAGAGGCTATGAATAATATAAGTGGCAAAGATGCAGATGTTGTTGCCGCAGCTTCTACTATGGATATCAAACTTGATAAAGAAGATTTAGAGAGTAATCGTAACTACAATTTCGCTTGCGAAGCTCTTGAATCTATTGTATTGGGACATGCTGTCGCTGGGGTTAATATTGAAACGGCTGCTTATCTTGAAGGTCTCGAAGCGGCAATAGATGCTGTAGCGAATAATTTCTAATCTCCAGAGGTCTAAAAAAACTATCCTATGAGATTGTTAATGATAACTTTTTGAAAGAAATAAAATGAAGACTATATCGGAAAGATGTTACCAACAATCACAATCATGGTATTATAAAAAAGTTGTTGCTGTTGGTGAAAAGACTTTTAAAATAGAGATTAGACGCAACTCTCATAACTCCCAGTCATATGCAAAAGCGTTCATATATGACACTATTGGAAGTCAATGGAACGAAATAATACTTGCTCCTATTATGGAGTGCGAATGTCAAAAAATATCTTATGTTACAAAAGATGTACAGCCGAGTGTTTTTGCTAATGATTTTAAACGGCTTCTTGCTGAAGCTAAGGAAATAACTAGAAACTAATTTTGAAGGGAAGAATTATGAAGCGTAGAGGTATGACTTTAATTGAGATATTGGTCGTAATAGCTATTGGATTGGTATTGTTTATCTTTATCGGAGGTATCTGTCTCGGCATTAAGGGTTGCAACTATGTAGTCAATACTGTCGAAACAAGCGTTGCCGATAACGAGGCTTTGACAGCCGAAAAAATGGTAAGCAATCCTCCAAAATATAAGGCTGGCGATATTGTTTATCACAAAGCTTCGGATAAGAAGCTGATTGTCGCTGAAAATGCTTGTTCTTGGAATAAGGTTCAAGAGGGTTGGAACATGAAAGTCAAAGACGGCGGTAATTGGGATAAAGTAGGCGGCTATAGTATCAATGAAGCAGAAGTCAAACCGTCCTTGGAATGATTCTCCAGAGGTCGGAAAAAAGTAATCTATGGTAGTACGAGAAAACAAGGTCGTAGTTTAACTGGCAAAAATGATGGACAAGGCAATGTATCAAAATTTGAAGTTTGCATCCTTGTTACAAGATGGGTGTTCGATTCGTCCCGACTTTGTTTTCTTTTTAACTATAACACTGAATAGGAGTCTGAACGATGGCTATTAAATTCACAGTAACAGGTACAATCGAGGTTGAGGTCACAGCAGTAATTGAAGCTGACAATGAAACCGAAGCAAAGGATATGTTTGATACAGCAGATTGTTGCGTAGAATCTTGCGACAATAGTATCACCTTTACAGATTGTAACCAAAACAGTTCGAGCGTTGATGAAGTTAAATGCGATGCGGCTGATAAATGGGAATCAATGTCAAGATTAGAGAGAGCTATCATCTTGAAAGACAATGGAGTTTCGCATGATTGTGCGTTCGATGTCTCTGAAAGAAATTATCTCTATGAAATAGATGAAGAATGGTGGGAATATTTTGACGAAGATTAGACGGTACCAGAAAGTACGAGTGGACTACAATAACTTTGGGGAGTCGGTCTAGGACTTTGCCCCGATAAGAAGACACGAAGCTCGTACTTTCTTTTTCTCCAGAGGTCTAAAAAAACTGCCCTATGTAGTTGTTAATGATAACTATTATAAAGGAATTGAACAATGTATGACATCCAAGTATATTATCAACCATTTCAGTTGAACGCTTCTATTTTTAATGAGAATCATTTAGTATTGAAGCCAGGTAGCGAGACTCAAGTAATGAATATCACTGTCGATAGGCTCAAAGAATTGGGTTTTGAGTTTGAAGATGGTTGCGATTATGGCGAATATTCACAAGCTATATATCAACTCTTGAATATCAGACATGATGAGTTGAATATTCATCGTAATACTTTCAAGGCGGCTGGGCATACTTCAATGTCTGTTGGCGATTTTATTGTTTATCGTCCTGATGTAGTAACAGAAGATTATGTATGTCATGTTTGTGCACCAGCAGGGTGGAAAATAATAAAAGATTACAATTCTTTTATTGAGCAATATAATATCGCTATAAAAGGTATCACTGAATTGCCTGTCGAGATAATCGAAGCTATGGCTTCTGAATATTCTCAAGACCCTATCGCCTTTAGGAGAGTGTTTGAAATCTTTACAGGTAAGAAATGCGAGAATCATTGTCCTAGCTGTAATAGTGATGATATTGATTGGGGCGACCATGTTCACGGTGATGTTATATATCAAAAAGCCGTTTGTAATGAATGTGATTGCGATTTTAAAGAATATTATAAATATTCAGATACAGAAATTGACGGAGAATAAAATGTCTAATTCAGCTACTATCGAACCGTTTAGCAAACAAAACCTATTAACAGGCGAAACTTGTCACGGTATTCATCTTTATGATGATTATGGAGAGGCAGTGTTGGTAATCCCTTGGGGGGAACTGTCATTACAGCCTATTGAGCTTGTTATTAAGCTGACAGAGTTGAAGCATGAGCCAGATAATTATGGTCAAGATAGTTGTAATGTCATAGAAGATATTCTAGCGGCAATAAAAAATGATGGTATCCGAGTAAGAATAGGCAACAAAGACTATACCTATGAAGACTTGAAAGACGCTTTGGATTGGGATTGGCGTAATCTGTATGAATGCCCCAAATGTGGCTGGACGAGTTGGGACGATGATTGTGGCGATTGTCCTAACTGCGATGGGGGACAATTACAGTTTGTAAATAAAGAACATTTTGAACTATAAGGGACAAACAATGGCAAATTTTTTATGTAAGTACAGCGTAACAATGGGAGAGACAGAAGTCAATTTTTTTCATATTGCTGAAGGAAAAGATGAAGATTCAGTTTTCGATGAACATGAAGTAGAACACGATGAATGTGGTCTCGATACTGAGGATTCCCCTGTTGGAGGCGGTATTGGCGAAAAATGTACTGAGCTTGAAAGAGTTATTAAGATTACTGCTGCTCAGAAAAAGTTCCTCAATAAGATTGGTATTCACTAAGCTCCAGAGGTCTAAAAAATCTCTCCTATAATATTATGAAAAAATTTAAATGTACAATTCGGTTCGTAAACCCCACGACTGTTGTTAGGGTTAAAATTGATTTAGGAACAGTCCCTTATGCTGTCATCCCTGTTAATAAGGATGAAGTATGGAAGGATATTATTCTTCATCAGAGGCATGAGAAAGATGATGAACAGTTCTTTTCTAATGACTATTTCTCTCACGCTACAATGAATTCAACATCATACGTTGTAGAGGATATTGAAGAAATTGATGCAGATAATCCTTTTAAGCTGTTTCATGGCAAAGCTGAAAGAATTACTTTGACAATTAAGGAATTGATTAACAATCTTGCAAGAGATATTATTGACTTGGAAGTGACTAGCGAATATGATAATCTTTTGCCTGCTGTTGCTGATAAGATAAAGATATTCTACAGTAGGGGAGTTGGTTTATCTGATACTGCTTCAAGAGAGGCTATGGCTGATTATCTTGAAGAAAAATTAGCAATGGCATTTGATGCTGTTGATTACACTCAAATGAGACAAGATTTTTATATGCACCTATAACCTCCAGAGGTCTAATTTTTCTATCCTATGGCAGTGTTAATAATATTTTTAGGAGTTTCACAATGAACGGAACATTACGAGTAACTAAAGGCGATGTAAGAAGCCCACAAATGACCAATGACAATGAGTTGGCTATTATCCCTCATTGTTGTAACAATCTCGGCGTAATGGGGGCTGGCGTAGCGTTAGCATTAAGAAACAAATGGCCTCTTGTTTATAAAGTATATGAACAGATGGAAGCTGCTGCGAAAATGGCACTGTCTTGTCCTAACGGTTTTAAAGACCGTCTTGGTTATAACTGCAATGCTGTTGTCGAAAACAATATCATTGTCGTAAATATGGTTGGTCAAGATGGCACTGTTAATGCCGATAATCCTAAGCCTGTTAAATATTGGGCTTTGTCTCGTTGTTTGAAAAATGTAAGGACGAATTTAATTGCGACCCTTGCAGTACACAAATCATTTAAGGCTATGAAGCCTGTTATCCATTGTCCTAAGTTTGGCAGCGACCTTGCTGGTGGCGATTGGAATTTCATATTGGAACTAATCCGCGAGGAATGGTTGGAACATGGTATTGACGTTGTTGTTTATGAGTTTGAATAATGGCAGAAGCGATTAAACCATCTGATTTAAAAAACTGGGACGATATAGACCAGTCAAAAGCTAATCTTGAATGTTGTGCTGGTCTACCTAAGAAGCATCCAGAGTGGTACGATTGGTATGAGCATGAGAGTGGTATCTTTTATCCTCATAGAAAACCTACTATATCTGAAATGCATAATGACGAATTTCATTGACGCTCCAGAGGTCTAAATTTTCTACCCTATGATAGTGTTAATAATAATTTGATGGAGTAAAATTATGAGTAATACGCACAAAAAGATTACAGTTGGTTTCGTTATCCAAGATTACAAAGAACTAGAGAATGGTACTCTAGTATGTACTGGTCAAGAGTTCGTAGCTGGCGACCAGGTCGATTACGAAAATGAAAACGGAGAAACTATCGAAGTTGATACCTCAAAAGAGGTTGATTGTCCTTTTGAGATGGAACAGCCGAAACATATGCCATTTCCGCGTTAATAATAATTTAATTGGAGTTTAATTATGAGTAGGTTCACTAGGCTATCAAGTACAGATGAACAAGAAGAAGCTATTGCTGCATTAGAAGCTACTATCGAAAAGATGGATGATGTCCGACTTTGTGGAGGGACTACTATCGGTAAGAGTCCTCAGACTGTTATTCTTGATGTCACTTATAACGGTTCAGAAATCTACATTGATGATGATGGAGAAGTCACCATTAAAGATGAACGTATTATTGATTTAGATGATGCTGAAGAGATAAGAGAGGCACTTAACACTGAATTAACGGCTTAATCTCCAGAGGTCGAAAAATAGATTACTACATAAATATATTTGAAAGTGTTTTCAAATATAGTATAATCATTCTGAAAAACTTATATTAAAAGGATAAAAAATGAAGAAAAAAGGTTTTACAATCATTGAATTATTGACAGTGATAACAATTATTACTATTCTCGTTGGGATACTTACCCCTGGTATCAGAAAAGCTAAGACTACAGCTATGAACCTGAAGCAAAAAGCTCAATTAAGAGCAGTTGGTCTCGGTGTGGAGCTATTCGCTTTTGAAAATGATAATGACTATCCTGATTCGGCATATTCGCAATTGACTACAGGTTCAACCATTACTACCGGTGCTCATCATCTAGCTGAAGCTTTGCTTGGTAGAGACGGTAAAGGTTACGACCCTGAGTCATCTAATGATGCTGTTTTCGATGAAACGTCAGCATTAAATCCATACGACCCAGCGGCAGGATATTATAACAGAGAATGTCCTTATGTCGAACCAGATGATATAAATATGTCTCAGTTAGCACAAGTATATGGAGGTGTCGCTAATACTGGAAACGCTTATCCAGGAGATTTTGATGATGAAGGCAATATAACAGCTGCTGATAGAATAGAAGCAGGGGTTCTTACTGATGTATTTCGTAAGAGGAAAGTACAACAGCCTCTTAGCGGTCAAGTCGTGAAAGTTGGCTCTCCTATATTGTATTTCAAAGCTAAAGATTCTGAGTACTTTAGAGACCCAGATGGTACTATTGTTACTGATTATTCTCAAAATGTTTTTAATTGGGAAGATAATGCAGATATTTTCGCTCTTGGTCATTTTATGGATAACTCGAAGATACATCCTTATGATGACCCAGCTATATTCTATGCTGAAGATGGCGATATCATAAATAAGAATATTCGTACAGATGCTATAAGCGGAGACCCTGTTCCTTATGGTAGGAATAGTTTTCTTCTTTTGTCGGCTGGTTCAGATGGACTTTATGGTACGAAAGATGACGTTTATAATATCTCCAGAAAATAGACTGTCTCCAGAGGTCTAAAAAATTACTCCTATAGAGGTGTTAATACTAACACTTGTATAGGAGTTTTTTTTATGAAATTTGCACATACAATAAATGACGTAGCTGAACTACTATCTGACTACCAAGTAAGTCTTGCTTTAGGAGACGACAGTACTGTAGTATTCGATTTCCCTACCACCGAAGAAGAGAAAAAGGCTATTAAGGATAATCAGAGGTGGGTCGATAACAACTATGGCAACTATAAAAACTCGACAAAGAGTATCGAAATGTCAAGGCAAACAAGATACGTTGTTCGCTCTTTGGTCGGTAATCCAAGGTTCAGGAGACTTACCACCGTAGCTCAACAGTTGAATAGTTTTCAACTCAAAAACAATAAACAAGAGACTAAATATGGAAAAATTAGAGTAGTAAAAAAATCGAACTCTCCTTTGCATATAGTCTTTACAAAACAATTATTCGCGAAAAGATTTTTTAGCGATGTGCAAAAATCTAAACTCTTCAAAAAGGTAAAGGTATAAAATGAGACATGAGAAGGTTATTAACTTATCGTTTAACGAATTGAGTGCTTGGCAAAATTATCTTGATGGTGAAGGAGATAACAATCTTACTACCGTTAAGACTTTTACTGGCGACTTCGGACCGAAGGCAGAAGGTGATATAACAGTTGATATTAAGGTTTGTAACGGCGAAGGTAGTCCATTTGTCGATGCTGTACTCTTTCAAGATGGATATGAGGTTGGCTGTCTTGACGTAAGAGACACTTTGGCTGGAACTTACGAGTTCCAATCATTCCTTAAAGATACTTTTGTTGTTGTTATTCCAGACGCTATCGAAGCTGCGAAAGAGGGGCAAAAGAAGTACAGAACGATAGAGAAATGGTTGGGTACTTTGGACGTTGATGCTCTTGTTAAGATAGAAGAGGAACTCAGAGAGGATACACCGAATGTCTCTGATTTAATAGAAACGATACTTGAAAAATGTAACTATGAAGACTCTACTTTGGATGTTCTCTATGAAAGAGCAACTTTAAAGTTCCATGCTTCTGGACCTCAAGCGTTCACTAGTGGGTAATCTCCAGAGGTCTAAAAAAATCACCCTATATATTTGTTAATAATAATTTGATGGAGTAATAAAATGAAACTCAAAGAATTTAGAGAAAAAATGGAAAAGGGTTTTGAGGCGGCAAGTTTGGAGCATCAAGACAAAAATACTGGTGATGTATATGTTCTGATTGATGATACGTCTCTTGAAAAAGGAGATTTGGTAGTTGAAGTAAGACGCTATTATTTTGATGGTACAAAATGGGATGTAGAGATAAAATATTCTGATAATGACTATCAATGTGGTATGAGTGTTTTTGACGAATGTCTCAATGATGCCATCGTTGACCCCCTTGATGGGCTAGGTTTTATATGTCCTAGTTGCAAAGGTACTAGGCTCGAATGTGTTATGGATGGAGTCCATGAAAGCGAGGTTCTCTGTATTGACCCAGATGGCGATTTTGAATTTGCTGACACTGGAGCTGGGGATGAATGTGATAGATTTCAATGCTTGATATGTGGTTTTACTCTAAAAGCCAATGTAGGTCACGGTGATTATAATATTATTGACCATGAAGAAGTTGTTGCATGGATAAGGAAAAACTGCAAATGATAGTTAATAACTACAAAGAATTAGTTGAAGACATTATAGGGGAAGAAGATTTTGAACGCTTCCAAAAGGCTATATATAAGGGTACGTCTTGTGGTGCCTCTTGCCAGAAGATAGATAATGGAGTTAGAATAGGCTCTATTGTCGAGGGAGTCGATGGAGACGGTACTCAATATTATGA
>Ga0180433_10011915_pt1 | contig 10240 bp, 13 predicted proteins | sample SS_ome_8_FD_132980 | JGI IMG/M metagenome (GOLD analysis project Ga0180433, IMG submission 132980) | Hypersaline lake sediment archaeal communities from the Salton Sea, California, USA - SS_1_D_1 metaG | ecosystem: Environmental > Aquatic > Non-marine Saline and Alkaline > Hypersaline >...
GAAAAATAAAAAAGAAAAAAAGAATCAAAAAAAAGATTGTCAATACGAAATGTTCTAAATGTAAAAAGAAATTTAAAAATGCTGGTTCTTTTACAAGACATAAAAAAGCATGTAGATTTTCTAAAAAAGATGAGAAGAAAATTAAAGAGATGTTTTTTAATGGAATTAAATTACATGAAATTCATAAAAAATATGGAGAAAAATTTGTCAAAGAAACTTTAAAAGGATTAAATAGACCTTTTATTTTAAAGGGAAAAACTGGAAGACCAGGGAAAAAACATACAGAAAAATCAAAACAAAAAATTTCTAAAGCATTAAAAAAAGCACATAAAGAGAAAAGAGCTGCAAATTGGCAAAGTCATAAATCCTACCCAAACAATTTTTTTGATAAAGTTTTGACGAATAATGGATATGTAAAAAATGATGATTATTTTCGAGAATTTCCTTTTTCAATTTATAGAGCAGATTTTTTCTTTTTTTATTTGAAATTAGTAATAGAAATAGATGGATCTCAACATTTTCGATTTAAAAAACAACAACATACAGATAGAAGAAAAGAAGAATATTTAAAATCTTTAGGAATTGATGTTGTAAGAATTCCATGGAAAGTTTTATTTAATAATTCTAAAAATGTAATTGATTCTATTCTTAAAATTTTAAAATCTTGGAAAAAGCATAAGGATAATGAAATTATTCTTATGTTTAATAAGAAACAATTAAATAGATTGGAAAAGTTAAATAAAATAAAGGTTAATAGAAAAAAAGATAAAATAAAGAAAAAGAGAGTTTTGAAAAAGAAATTATGTGATATTTGTAATAAAGAAATTTCATTAAATAATTTTATAAGACATCAAAATAAGTGTAAAAGAATAAAAAATGAAAAAAAAGTAGTGGAAATGAGAAAAATTAAAGTTGAAGAACAACAAAAATTAAATATTCAAGAAAGGAGAAAAAATTTAAAAGATATAGATTTATCTAAATTTGGATGGGTTGCTCAATTGTCAATATTATGGGGGATATCACATTCTCAAGTTAGAAGATTTATGATAAAATATTATCCAGAAGAATTTGAAAAAGCATTTCATAAAAAACAATGAATAAGCGTGAGAAAAGAAGAAAAAAGATGTAAAACATGTAAATATTCTAAAGGTCCTTTCAATGATTGTTCCTACCCAAGATTAAAGAATTATATGAGAGGAAGAGAAGCCATGATTAACTGTATAGAAAGGAATCATAAATGGTGGAAGTCAAAGAAGATAAAGAAATAATTAAAGAAGATATAATCAGGGCAATAACGAAACTAGACAATTGCTGGGCACATCATTTAGACGGCTCTGATTTGTTAATTAATAACCATCAGTTATTTAGTATTGTTTTTAATGGTGTCCTCCCTTTGTTAAGAGATGCACTAAAGAGGGTTGCTAAACCAACAAGAAAAAGATGTACTTGTAATACTTGTGGACTCCCACATTCACCAGGAGGACCATGTGAAGAATGTCATGGCTACTGGATGGATGAATTTTATAAAATGGCAGAAGAAAAATTAAAATATGAAGAAGATTGAACTTATTGAAGAATTTCGTTTATTAGGCTGTTGGAGTACCACTCCTGGCAATGCTTGTGGAGAAGAAATATTCCCAAGTTGTAAAGATTGTTGGCAAAATAAAATGAAAGATCTCATTCAAGAAAATAAAAAGTTGAAAGAAAAATATATAATGAAACATGGGTCTAATTAAGTTTAATTTTAATAGTGATTTTTATAAAGGAGAAGAAGGAAAATTTACTGATAAAAACGGGAAGCTTATCCAACTGGGAGATAAAGCTGTAGTTACAGATAGAAACGGGAAAAAATGGTATGGAGAAATAGTTAAACAAACTCAGCCAACTGTTTCTAAAAATAAAGATGGATCCAATTATCATAATTTTTTAGCTTTTAAAGCTAATTATAATATTACACTATGGCAATATTGGACTGAGAAGAAACTAGAAGTTATAAAAAATATTTCAAGATATGAGTTTATGAATAATGAAGTCTCTCTCACTTCCTGAACTTAGAAAATTTAGAGATGGAACTATTGTTCTAGTTGATGCTAATAATAAAAAGTTTGGGCATCACTCACTTACTTACTATGGATTAGCTAAAGTTTTTAAATTCGATACTGAAGTATGGATTGAACCAATCAATAGCGATGAATTATTTACATTCTCAAAAAAATGTGATTCATTTAAAGTATTCAAAAATTATAATTTGAAATATTCGTTCATTAACAGTAGGTTATAAAAAGATTAAGTAAAAATTGGATTAGGAGAATTAAAAATGAACGAATATTACTGGGGAAAAACAAAAACATTTGCAAAGAAATTAGAATATGATGGTGGACTGGATCCAGAATGTATAGATTTATGTAACGGTATGAATTCGTTGCCTGGAATAGTAACAAGTGAATCCTGTTGCGGTCATGGGAAACATCATTTTATTATATTTTTTGAAGTTCATGATACAATGCAAGGATTATTTTTCTTAACAAGATGTGTGGATGGAAGGTACTGGAAATATGGGCATCTGTGGAAGATAGAATTAACAGTAGGGGATAGTTTTGATAATGGTATTTTGCCAATATGTTTTGAGCTTCATAGTGGTACAGTAGTAGGAGAAGATGCGTATAAACAGGCAAGAGATTTATTAGAGAATATGATATGGCATCTCAATCATGAGAATTTCATTAATGGATATAAATTAGATTTAAATGAATTTGATATAGAAGAGATAAAATAGTTTGGCTTGTTCTTGAGGATATATTGATATTAAAAAAAATAAAATTTTCAGTTTACAAATGGAAGAAAAGAAGGTATAATATTTACAGGTAAAATTATGAATCAATTATCCTCATACTTATCGCTACGGCTGAGACATATATCATTGTGTCTCATTAGTAGGCATAGGGAGTGAGGTAAGATCTAAGTAAAGTTTTAAAAAGAATCAAGCCTCACTCCCACAAAGAGTGAGGCTTTTTGTAGTAAAGTCTTCGAACTTTGCTAGCTTTTTGATAAAAATTTTGGCTTTGTTTTAAATTTTTTCCGACATGGATTAGTGGGAGAGCAGGGCAGTGGCTATCGGATGGTTCAATTCCATGGCTGAGGATAAACGTAAGGATCTCCTTAGGCCGAGGTTCGACACCTCCCCTCTCCCACCAAATCCTCAAGAAATATATATCAAGCCGGAGTGGTGGAATAGCTATACACGTACCGCTAAGGACGGTATGGTCTTCGGATCGTGAGGGTTGGAGTCCCTCCTCCGGTACCAAATTTTTATAAGCCCACGTAACCCAATTGGTATTGAGGTGTCCCGCTCAGACCGGGAATGTTAGTGGTTCGAGTCCACTCGTGGGTATTAAATTTTATATATTAGGAACATGCGCAAATATGAAACTTTAAGAGAAATTCCAATTTCTACTTTGAAGAGAATAGTCAAGAAAAAGGAATCATTTAGAAGTATTCTTTTAGAATTTGATCTTGATAATAGAAGATGTAATAGACATGAAGTTCTAAAAGAAATTTTAAATGAGAATAATATTGATTATTCACATTTTACAGGACAAGCTTGGAACAAAGGTAAGAAGACAAATTATGGATTGACAAAAGAAAAATTTATTAATGAATATTTAGTAGATGGGAAGAAAAGAACTTCTTCTAGAATGAAATATTTTATTTTGAAATTTAAAATTTTAAAAAATAAATGTTATGAGTGTGGATTAAAATCGATTTGGAATAATAAAAAACTTGTAATGCATCTTGAACACAAAAACGGTAATAATAAGGATAATAGAAAAGAAAATTTAACTCTTTTATGCCCAAATTGTCATAGTCAAACTGAAACTTATTGTAGAAGTGGAAGTTCAAAATTTTTAGATCCATTAGAAAAGAAAAATTATTTTTTAAAAAGAAAAAGAGAGATAAATAATATTTTAAAACCAAAATCAAAAAAAATAATGGAAATGTTTAAAAATGATTTTTCTAAAAGTCAAATTTGTGAATTATTAAAAGTTGATATGAGAATTTTGGATCGTTTTCTTCAGATGAATGAATTAGAAAGAATTTGTCCTTCTAAAAAAACATTACCAAAAGAAATTATTAGAAAAAGATCAAAAGATTTTTTAAAAATTGAAAAGAAAAGGGGCTTTATTAAAAAATTAAGTAATGAATGGAATATTTCTCATACCAGAGTTATAAGTTTTATTAAAAAATATTTCCCAGATTTCTATTCTGAAAAAATAAAGAAAAATAAAAATCTAAAAAAATATATAAAACAAGAAAAGATATACAAAAAAGATTAGATATTTGAAAAAAATAAAAGGTAAGAAAATTGATATTGAAATTGCAAAGAAATTATCTATGAAATGAGATTTAAATTATAATAATACAAGAAAATACATTACTCGTAAATGTTTTAAAATAATTAAATAAGCTCCGGTGGTGAAATCTTGGCAAACACATTCGATTTAAGCTCGAACGGGAAATACAAAGTACCTTGAGGGTTCAAATCCCTCCCGGAGTACCAGTTTGTAATCTCCCCAGGTAGACCAATTGGTAGAGTCAGCAATTTCAAAAGTTGTAAAGTGAAAGTTCGAATCTTTCTCTGGGGACTAATTTTATGGCTTTTATTACTATATTTTCTGATATAGAGAATATGGAAGAGATAAAAGGACAAAAAGAAATTGAAGATCAACATAAGAAGGTTTCTTTACGTCTTTCTGAATTTAAAGAGAAAATCGATTCTTTTAAATTTGGTTTTGAATCTCATTCAAGAATTAGAAATTTAGCCCATAATATGACAGAAGTTGTTAAATGTGTTAATCTAATGGAATTTTATATTAAAGAACTTGAAAATTTTTCGGAATGAAAATGGGAGAAAGAGGAAATTACCTGGAAAAGGAGCACTTTTGCCGGCTATATACCTTAATTTTATCCGGAAGGTTAAATCCCGGCCTGGACAGGACTCTCCTAATATATTAGCGGAGTCAAATGGTCCGTTTGGAGGATACACTTGTGTATGGCCTCCGTTTAGCTCGCCTCTTTCTCCTTTCTTAAAACTTGAATATGCAAGATAAAACAAAAAAGGTAAAAGATTTGAAAAGAGGAGATCATATTAAAGGTTTCGGAAAAATTGATACTATTGAAGACCACCATGATGTCATCTTTGTTTATTCAGGAATAAGAAGAAAGACTCTTCTTAAATGTAAGGAAGTGATTGTCCATGCAAGAAAGAGATAACATAAGTAACGAACCTACATCGGATGATCTTTTTATTTATAAGACTTGTCTCTTTGATACTTGCACAGTGTGCGGACATAACAGAAGGAATATTTGTAGAATTATTACTGAAAAGAAAAGAAATGAAACTAAACAAGTATCAGTTAATCAATGACACAAATGTGAGACCTTTAGGATTAGAAAAATCTGATACTCTTGAAGATGCATTGAAGAGAGCAGATCAATTATCAAAAGGAACATCATATTCAGCAATACTTATACATAGAAAGGATTTAAGAAGAATCGTTTTATTAGCTCATGAATATCGTAGACTTTTAAAGAGGAAAAATGAAAAAAGTTCATCTTAAGCCAGTAAAGAAAGATGATGTAGTTTTCGATGTTATCGCAGAGGACAACTACGGACAAGCTGTAATCAGACATCCAGAGGGAGGAAGATTATACATAGTTCAGAAAAGTCAGCTTGTAGAAGTCTATCTTGAACCTCCTTGTGAATCCTGTGATTATGATGGACAATACAGATGTGAAACCTGTAAAGAGAATGACTATGAAGGTTTCAATATAAAGAATTATCCAAGGACTGATTAGTGTAGAGGGCACGTCAGAATCTTTATGATTTTGAAGGTGTTGGAGTTCGAATCCCAACTTGTCCACCTCAAATAAATTATATTTAAGTTTCATACCCGTGTAGCTCAGTCAGGACAGAGCGCCTTTATAACAAGACATAAAGTGGGTCACAGGTTCGAATCCTGTCACGGGCACCAAATTTTATAAATCCCGGTAGCCCAATTGGAAAGGCACTGGATTCCGGATCCAGAGATTGGAAGTTCGAGTCTTCTCCGGGAGACCAAGTTTAAAAGCTCCCATAATTCAATTGGAAGAATGATTCTCCCCTAAAGAATTCGTTGTTGGTTCGAGTCCAGCTGGGAGTACCAAATTTATAAAGCAATGGATTAATAACAATTGTCAATGTTTATTTTTTAATATTTTTTTATATTAAGAAATATGAAATTTATTTGTAATAGATGTAAGAAAGAATTTAAATCTGAAAGAGCTCTTGAAAGACATACAAAAGAAATTATTTGTATGATTCAATGTGATAAATGTAAAAGAATTTTTAAAACTAGAAGATCTTATACAAGGCATAAAAATTCAAAATATGGGTGTAATCCGAATAAAAAGAAAAAGAAAAATATTGATTTTTCTGATAAAATTATTTTAGAAATTCGAAAAAAATATATAAAAGGGGAATCACAAAGAAGGCTTAATAGTATTCATAATTATACAGCAACACAGATTAAGTTAGCTATAAAAGGAATTAAGAGAGATTTAAATGAAGCTGTTAAATTATCTCATAAATTATATCCGGAAAGTTATAAACATTCTGAAGAAACAAAGAAGAAAATATCTAAAAGAAGAAAAGAATGGTTAAAAAAGAACAGGAACAAGCATAATTGGAGATTTAATAAAGAGAGTGAACCTGAGAGAATTTTAAGAGAATGGATGGAGAATGAACTATCTTGTTATACAATAATAGCGGAATATACTCCAAAAAATTTTGAAAGAAATTTTAGATTAGATTTTGCTGTTTTGGAAATTAAATTTGATATTGAAGTAAATGGGAATCAACATTATAATAAAGATGGGAGTCTTGTAAAATATTATAAGGAAAGGCAAAATTATATAGAATCTAAAGGGTGGAAAGTTATAAATATTCCTTTTGATAATATTCTTTATAATTTTGAAAATGTCAAAAAAGAATTATTAGAATTATTTGAAGAAAATAAAAGTTTTCATTTTAAAAGAACTAAAGGATTTAAAGAAATAAAAAAACAAGATAAAAAAGATTTTTTGAAAGAAAAATCAGAGAAAATAAAAAAACTATTTTTTTCAAATGTAATTAAAAAAGAAATTTGTAGAAAATTAAATATTACAACAAGAGAATTAGATAAGTTTATTTGGTGGAATAAATTAAAAAGAAAAAGAATTTATTATGGGGAATCAACAAATAAAGATTTACAAAAACGGGTAAAATATTTAAAGAAAATAAAACCTAAAAAAGGGATAATAAAAGAATTATCAAAAAAATGGGGAATAGGTTTTCAGGGAACAAAAAATTTTATTTCTCGAAAAGGTTTTTCTTATTTAATTTTAAAATAAATTTATGGGCCTATAATTCAATGGATAGAATCCAGGATTTCTAATCCTGTCATGGGGGTTCAAGTCCTCCTAGGCCTACCATCTTTTAAAAAGGACACATCATGAATTATACATCAGGAGAAATATAGACTACCTTAACAAAGGAGTCTATAGTGAAAAGATGTCACAAAGAAAGAATATATGAAGCTTCAAATCCTCGTGTATACAGAATTCTTTTATTGATAAAAGGTGGAAGTAAAGGATGGATTGAATACGATGTAAAAGAGGATAGAGATAAAGGAAGCCAGCGGTCCTGGAAAAAATTTCGTAAAACACAATATAAGATGGATCCATAACTCAGTTGGTCAGAGTAGCACACTCATAATGTGAACGTCGGGAGTTCAAGTCTCTCTGGATCCACCAAAAATTTTAGGAGCGTAACACGGTCTGGTAGTGTACCTGTCTTATGAGCAGAGAGTCGTGGGTTCAAATCCCACCGTTCCTACCAAGTTTAAGGAAGAGTAACATTTTATGAAAATTTGTAGTGGTCTTGATTTAAAAAAGATATATTAATAATATGGAGGAATGTTCAAAATGCGGGAAAGAACTTAAGAATGCTGCTGGAAAAGGATGTCATGAAAGATATTGTAATGGTAAAGGAACTGGTAGAAGAAGCAGAAAAGAAATATGGAGATGTCCTTTATGTAATTATGTAATAAAACAGAATAGAAAAAAACATTTGAAATCTTGTAACGGAGAAGGGCCAGTAAGATTTAGAGAATCTAAAGGAGATGGCAAAGGTTGGAGTAAAGGGAAAACTTATGAGGAAATTTATGGGGGAAGAAGAGCGAAAAGAATTAAGAAAGAGTTGAGTAAGAAAAATAAAGGAAGAGAAGGCTCTGGTAAAGCTAAGACGAAAGATTTAGAAGAAAAGAGAAAGAGAAAAATAAGCGAAACAATGAAAAAAAATAAGAGAGGAGGCTACAGAAAAGGTTCAGGAAGAGGAAAACAGGGATATTATAAAGGGATATGGTGTGATAGTAGTTGGGAACTTGCATGGGTTATTTATCATTTAGAACATAGAATAAAATTTAGGAGAAATAGAGATAGATTTAAATATTTTTATGATGAGGAAGAACATCTTTATACTCCTGATTTTATTTTAGAAGATGATACTTCTTATAATGAGATAAAAAATTGGGTAAGTGATCAAGTTAAAGCAAAAATCAAGTATTTTCCAAAAAATTTAAAATTAAAAATCTGGCTAAAAGAAGAGATGCAACCAATTTTAGAGTATGTTTGTAAAAAATACGGAGATAATTTTATTGAGTTATATGATAATTATAAAAAAAATAAAAAAATTGTAAAAAAGAGGAAGAGAAAGAATTTAAAGAAAGTAAAAAAAATTAGAGTAAAAAAAGTAAAGAAATATAAAGAAAAAGAAGAAATAAAAGAAAAAAGGAAAGTTCTTAATAATAAACGATTAAAAAATATAAGAGATGTTGATATTACAAAATTTGGTTGGATTAATGAATTGAGTATTTTATGGGGGACATCACATACACAAGTAAGAAGATATATGAAAAAATATTTTCCAAAAGAATTATCTAAAGCATTTAGAAAAAAGGAGAGTTAAAGCGTAACTGGATGACCGCCACGGATTTGAAATCCGTTGTCCTTCGGGGCTTGTGGGTTCGAATCCCTCACTCTCCGCCATCTTTAAGGAAGGTTGATCGAGTTGGAAAGATACCCGATTGGAATTCGGAGGTCAGGTTTAAAAGCTTGCAGGGGTTCAAATCCTCTACCTTCCGCCAAGAGTATAAAAAAAAGCTAGAGTGGTACTTAAAAGTAAAGCTACAGAATAATCGTTGGTTCGAATCCAACCTTCCCCACCTTAAACACACATGGGGAAGTAGCCAAGTTGGTAAAGGCAACTGAATTGAAATCAGTCTTAAAAAACTAAACTTTATTTAATCAACCCTCTAGTTTTTTTATATATTTATCAAATCTCAAATTTATACATCTGTTTCAAGAGTATAAGTTTACAACTTACTATAATTTTTGTTGTCAATTTTTATGAAGATAGCGGAAATTCTTTTAAAGAATATAAAAGAAAACATGGAAGAGTTGGAAAAGCTCTTGAATAGTATGAGTGATGAATGGAATTATGAGGATATGGTTTATAGATTTTATCATACTTCTTTTAAAGTTTATCATGTTCAGTGGAACACTCATGAGATAGTTAATGCTTTAAGGAAGTTAGTTCCTGAAGATACAGAGTTGAATCCTTATTTTCAGAGGATTTTTGAAGATGGAGCGAAGAAAGAGAAATTTGAGATGTCACATAATAGTAGTTGGTTGGAACACACGAGGCCTATGTTGGAAGCTTTTTTTCATGCTAAGTATTTCTTGGAGATGGCTGTAAAGTATGGAAAGAAATATGATGAGGTTCCTCAGGTGTTGGATTCAGGTCTTGCTGGTCTACTATATCTTTTTAATTTGCGTTAAGTTTTAATTTATTTAGTTCTGATATCAAACGTGTTCAAGGTGATAATCTTGATTTATATTAAGTAATATGAAAAAAAAGATAACAAAAGTTGATGAATTAAAAGATCAAATAATTAAATATTGTACATTCGGAGAAATAAAATATTCAGGGGAAATATCAAGAAGATTTAATGTTCCAAATTCAACTCTTAGAGGAAGGTTAGATGAGTGGGGGATTAAATATTTGAAATGCAAAGGATGGGATTGGCTTAAAAATAATTCTGATGAAGCAAAAAAATCAAGAAAAAAAGCGGGACAAACATATTCTAGAAAAGTTAAATCTGGA
>Ga0180433_10011918_pt1 | contig 10238 bp, 5 predicted proteins | sample SS_ome_8_FD_132980 | JGI IMG/M metagenome (GOLD analysis project Ga0180433, IMG submission 132980) | Hypersaline lake sediment archaeal communities from the Salton Sea, California, USA - SS_1_D_1 metaG | ecosystem: Environmental > Aquatic > Non-marine Saline and Alkaline > Hypersaline > Sediment...
CCCGGAAGCCCAGGTGACGCTGACAATGCAGGTAGTACACGCAATTCTGGAGTCGCGAGACATGGACTGGGCTGACGTCACGAGGGGCCTGGCCTATTTCAAACGTGCTGAAGACGCGCCGCTGTTCGAGAAATATCGAATCAATAATAAAATTCCATTATTTCCCGTAGTTGTTGCGGAAAATTGTATTTGCAGAGACGACCTTCTGTTTGAGATTGAGGTGGATGCGATTCGGACCGGTTAAAGAATTGCCGCGAAGACGCCGAATTCTATGCCTGTTGCAGGAACAAGAGATTTTACTTGACTAATTTCCTGTTTTTTAATACATATATAAATCATACTTAAAAGTTGTCTTAGGACGCATCGTAGCATGGAACTAACTTGACTTTTTGTCTGATTACAAAATAAAAAGGGATTTTAGTGAACAAGGTCTGTTTTGGACATAATGGATATAGCCGGAAATGCTCGGGAAGTCTCTTTTTCTGCTTTTCTATCATTGTACTGAGTGAAATTGTCACACAGGCTTCGGGATCGAGCACAACTTCGGTGTCACCGTTGCGTGGCGGCATTGAGAATGCGTTGATTGTCACACAATTGCCTCCGGCATCGAATCAACGGACAGCAGTCCGTGAACGGCGGGAATCCCCGGCCGATTGGTTCCTGAAGTTTGGCGATGGAGCACGCCTGGTTAAAGTAAATCCGGATTCCTCTATAGAAGAATTGAGCCGGGATTTCCAGAGTGCATGCGATCCGTCGATTTCATTCGACGCTTCGCATATTCTTTTTGCCGGAAAGAGTACGCCCGACGATGACTGGAACATCTATGAGATGGAGATAGACGGCTCGAATATCAGGCAGATCACAAACGGCATAGGCAACTGCCGAAGCCCGGATTACCAGGCAACGCTTTACACGATTGTATCTACGGAGCCCTGGTACCAGTTGACTTTTGCGGGTATGAAAAACGGGACTTCGGATGAATATGGCGCCGGCATAACCACAAACCTGTATTCCTGCAAACTCGACGGTTCGGCCGTACGCCGCCTGACTTTCAACCTGTCGGATAATATGGATCCGTTTATCATGTACGATGGGCGTCTGTTATTTGCCAGCCGACATCGCTCGACGCTCAGTCCTGAACTTTCCGGACGCGTTTCTCTGTTCGGAATTAACATCGACGGTGCGGATTATGCGTTGTTTCATGCCAATAAAGGCAGGCACATTAAGCGCATGCCGTGCGCGACCACAAAGGGCCTGGCTGTTTATATCGAAACCGATAATCTTCGATGGGACGGAGCGGGCAGCATCGGTTCTACATTTCTGCGAAGACCGCTTCATTCTTATCGACAGATCGCACGTGAATCAGAAGGCTTGTTCCATTCCCCTTCGCCGCTGCCCGATGGAAGGCTGCTTCTGTCACGAAGACCGCCGGATGATACTGGTACACACGGTGTTTACTGCCTCGATCCTTCCAGCGGAAAGCTTGAGAAGATTTTTGACAGCCCCGATTATCATGACATACAGGCGAAGATTGTTTGTCCTCGTCCCGAGCCGGATGGACGATCGAGTGTAGTCACTGAGAAAGATCCCAACGGCAAACTTTATTGTTTGGATGTTTATATTTCCGACCTTGCCGGGCCGGACTGGATTCCCCGCGGAACGGTTAAAAGACTTCGCGTTCTCGAAGGTTCTCCGGATATCCACGCCTCAAACGGTTCCCGGGAAGAAAACACATTTGTGGTACAGCGGCGAATTCTCGGTGAAATAGATATCGAACAGGATGGCTCTTTCAATATTGAGATACCTGCCAATACTCCTATCGAGCTCCAGACGCTGGACGCTGACGGTATGGCTTTGCAAAGCTGCGGCTGGATTTGGGCTAAAAATCATGAACCGAGAGGGTGTATTGGATGTCACGAAGATGGCGAGCTTACGCCGGAGAATTTCCTGGTCAAAGCCGTTACTAATCCTTCCGTTAAACTCAACTTGCCTGTTGAGCAAAGGCGAACGGTCGATTTCAGGCGGGATGTTATGCCAATTATCGCGAAAAAATGTGTCCAGTGTCACGGCAAAGCCGGTTCTGCCTTTTATCTTGCTGAGGATTCCTCCACCGATGCCGACAAGGAAACCGATTTTAATCGAAGTTATAAGAGCCTTCTTACTGAGGGGCACAAGCCCGGCTCTGGGAAATATATCCATCCGGGAAGGGCGCGGACGAGTCCGCTTATATGGCATATATTAGGACGGAACACATCAAGGCCGTGGGATAATACGTTTTCGCAGCAAAATGTGACACAGATGCCGCCGACAGAAAACCGGGCTTTAACAGCGGATGAGAAACGAACTTTTGTTGAGTGGATTGATATGGGGGCTCTGTGGAACGGCATTCCGGAGCCGGACAGCTTACGAGAATCCGAAAATGACAATGGAGGAGCTGATCAGTGAAGTCGTTGAAATTTTTAATATTTATGCTGATATTCCAGGTTGCAATCAGCAGCGGCGCAGAACAAACTCTTCCGGTTTTTACCGATGTTACAAAACAAGCCGGCATTAACTTCAAGCATAGCTATGGGGACTTCGACCTAAGTAATATCGTCGAAGGAACGGGCGCCGGAGCAATGTTCTTTGATTACAACAGCGATGGTTGGCTTGATATTTACTTTATCAACGGTTGCTGGCTTAAGACTGTTAATGATAATCGGGGCCGGAGCCTCAGGGATAAACTCACCAATTCATTATATCGAAGTAATAAGGATGGAACATTCAGTGACATTACCGAAGAAGCCGGAGTTGGCGATAAAGGTTTCGGATTCGGCTGCTCAGCGGCGGATTTTGACAATGACGGCGATCTTGACCTTTATATCCTGAATTACGGGCCGAATGTTTTTTACCTCAATAATGGGGACGGGACTTTTACCGATATATCCGAATCATCGGGGCTCGACAATTCCAACTGGAGCCTTTCGGCGCCGTGGTTCGATTATGATGGCGATGGAGACCTCGATGTTTATGTCGCAAATTATCTTGAGTATGACAGCGGCAAATTTCGTTCTTATTATGCTGCGGCCGGTTATCCCGGCCCGCTCAGCTACAGGGGCCAGCCCGACACGCTGTATCGTAACAACGGCGATGGAACTTTTACAGATGCTACAAAAGAAGCGGGAATTTTCCAGCCGAACGGGCGAGCAATGAGCGCTACACTTACAGATCTTAACAACGATGGATTCCTCGACCTGTACATTCCCAACGATGCAATGGAGAACTACTATTTTAAGAACACGGGTAAAGGGGCGTTCGAAAACGAAGGTCTTACGATGGGTTTGGCTTTCGGTGAAGGGGGGCAGGGCGTTTCTTCAATGGGACCGGCGGTAGGCGATATAGATCGTGACGGCTGGCTCGATATTTACATTCCCGATATGGGCTACGGCTGTCTGCTGATGAACAGAAAGGATTATTTCGAAGACCGAACTGAACCGGCTAACCTTGCGGTTGTCTGCGGGCAGTACACCGGCTGGGGCGGTGTTCTGTTCGATTATGACTGCGACGGCTATCTGGATATCTTCATCGCCAACGGCAACGCTCATCATGAATATACGGAAGAAGATGTGCTCATGCGGAATGACGGCACGGGAAGTTTTGTGGATGTCGCGGTTAAATCAGGCCCTTACTTCAGAGAGAAATACGTCGGACGCGGCGCCACTTACGGCGATTACGATAACGATGGAGACCTTGATGTGCTGGTCATTAACCTGAACGATTCTCCAAAACTTCTGCAGAACGACGGCGGCAATAAAAATAATTGGCTGACCGTTCAGGTACGATTGCCGGGAGGAAAACGTGATGCTGTCGGAGCACGCGTTATCGTAACTGCCGGTTCACTCAAGCAAATTCGAGACCTGATTCCGGTAACCGGTTATCTTTCGCAGGCCGATCCGAGATGCCATTTCGGTCTCGGCACAAACGAAAAAGCGGACACAGTTGTAATACGCTGGCCGAACAAGCAGACCACAAAACTTGAAGACGTGGACTCGAATCAAATGATAACTGTAATCCAGGGGTCCTGATATGGACAGGAACTATAAGATGCGCGATTATCTTTTAATTCTAATCATCACATTGGTTATTTCATGTCTCCTTTTAGCTCACGAGGAGGGCGAAAAGCATCCGGTTTACGTTGGAGTAAAAGTCTGTGCGACCTGCCACCGGGGCAAAGGTATGGGGCACCAGTTCAGCGAATGGCTGGCTTCCAAACACGCCCGGGCGTATGCCGTACTGTCAAAGCCGGAAGCGAAAAAAATCGCCGAACTGAGCGGTATACCACAGGAACCGCAGGAATCAGCAATGTGTCTCGGTTGTCACGCAACCGGTGCTCATGTGGAGGAATGGGAAAAAGACGAGACATTTTTCTCCGAAGATGGAGTACAATGCGAAAAATGTCACGGCCCTGGCAGCGAGTATATGGATGCGGCCGTTATGATGGATCGCCAGGCAGCGGAAAAAGCGGGCATGATGATGCCCACCGCCAATGATTGTATGGGGTGCCATCAGGTGAAAGGTTCTCATGTTGCCGTACATAAGTTACCCAAGCTCGATATTACACAGGCTATGTCTGATATAGCACATCCGACTCCCGAAAACTTCAAGCTTGGATCTGCCCTTCAATTACCGGACGTGGCAGATTCTGGAAAAGGCCGGGGCAGATATATTGGGACTTTGACTTGTGCAGCCTGCCATAAAGGCGCAATGATGGGTTATCAATTCAGCAAATGGCGAATGAGCGATCATGCAAGAGCTTACGCGGTGCTGGCGAGTGACCGGGCGTATGAAATTGCAAAAGAACAGGGTTTGAAAGAGGCTCCTCAGACCAGCCGGGAGTGTTTGAAATGCCATACCACCGCTTATCATCAGCCTGCCAAAGGTGTGATAGAATCATATTCATTGTACGAAGGTGTCGGGTGCGAGGCATGTCACGGTGCGGGCAGCGATTATTATCCGGAAGCGATAATGAGAGATCCCCGTGCGGCGAAAACAGCCGGTCTCAAGGAAGTGACACGTGAGACCTGTCTTGGATGTCATGAAAACGCGCATGATAAACCTTTCGATTTTGACGAGGCCATGGAAAAGATCGCCCATGCGACGGAGCCCGCTGTGGTTAGTCAGGCAACCAGCTATAAGACGCCGCTTAATATGGCCCTGAGCCCCGATGGAGAGGAAATTTACGTCACATGTGAGGCTTCTCATACGATCATTGTTATAAGTGTCTCGAAGCTGCAAAAAGCTGCCGAGATAGAAGTGGGTCATCATCCGACGGACGTAACATTCAGCCCCGACGGGACAAAAGCTTATGTCAGTAACCGTCTCGATGACACTGTGACCGTTATCGATGTGCCTTCCCGGAAAGTCTTATCCACCATTGGCGTCGGAGATGAACCGCATGGTGTGCTGACCGACACCTCCGGCAGGCATTTATATGTCCTCAATACGTCCGCAGATAGTATTTCAGTAATTGATACGACTACTTTGAAAGAAATTAAACGTCTCAGTGCGTCTCGAAGCCCCTGGTCTTTGTCACGCTCACCCGACGGTTCGCTCATCTATGTTACCAATAATCTTTCTCGTTTTGTGGAGTTCCGCACTCCATCATTGTCTGAAGTTACAGTGATTGATACGGCCGGAACTGTCGTACAAGACCGCTTTGTCGTCCCGGCGGCGAACCTTCTCCAGGGCATCGAATGTCACCCAAGCGGCAAATTTGCCCTGATTACATTAAACCGCACGAAAAATCTGGTCCCGATGACCCGGCTGCTCCAGGGCTGGACAATAACCAATGGACTTGGAATCGTCTGGAAAGACGGCCGTGTGGACCAGGTGCTTCTTGACGAGCCTGATATGTGTTTTCCCGATCCGGCAGATGTAGCAATAACACCGGACGGCAAGCTGGCACTGGTAACAAGCTCCGGCTCGAACCGCATCGCCGTTGTAGATATACCGAAGCTCATATCAATGCTTCAAGAAGCTTCTACTCATGAACGCGAGCACGTGTTCCCGAACCACCTGGGCAAGCCCACTGAATTCGTTATCACACACATCTCCACGAAGCACAGTCCGCGAGGGATCATAATAACTCCGGACGGAAAAACTGCTTTCGCTGCGAACGCCCTGGATGACTCGCTGACGGCAATCGACCTCGACAAGCTCGAAGCCGTCACGAGGATCGATCTCGGAGGTCCAAAAGTAATTACTAAAGTGCGTTTCGGCGAGCGCCTTTTTCACAGCGCAAATATCACCTTCCGCCGCCAGTTTTCATGCCACTCCTGCCATCCGGATGGGCATGTCGACGGGCTTACCTACGATATAGAGCCTGATGGAATCGGGGTCAGCCCCGTTGACAACCGGACACTGAGGGGGATACTCGATACCGCGCCATTCAAATGGGAAGGGACTAATCCGAGCTTGCAAAGACAGTGCGGCCCGCGATTAGCGGTTTTTTTTACACGGATTCAGCCGTTTACGCCCGAGGAGCTTTCCGCACTGGATAATTACATCTGCACGATACCCCGGCCGCCAAACCGTTACCGTCCATTAGGAGCGGAGCTTACGGGGGCACAACGGCGCGGAAAAAAGATGTTCGAAAGGATGATGGCCAATGACGGCAGAATTATCCCGAAAGGCAACCGCTGCGCCACCTGTCATTTTCCTCCGCTTTATACCGACCGGCAACGACACAATATCGGGACAAAACTCGTCTTAGACCGTGAATCGGAATTTGACACACCACATCTTAATAACATCTATGATTCCGCTCCGTATCTGCATAATGGAATTGCAGAAACTCTCGAAGAGATATGGACGAGATATAATCCCGATGACCAGCATGGTGTTACGAATGATATGACTAAAGACCAGCTCAATGACTTAATAGAATACATTAAAACACTGTAGTTAGAATATTAAAGAAGAGACAATATGAAATACTTGATAGTCATAATAGGATTTTTAATGTTTTTTTCGCTTGGGGAAACAGCACTATGCCGGGCCGGGCAATCCGCAACACAAGAGAAACTGCCTTATATTTATACACAATGGAAGCATTTCACGGTTAAAGACGGCCTTCCCAATGACCATATATTTGCTGTTAGAGCAGATGGTTCAAATATCTGGGTGGGTAGCGAGGATGGTCTTGCCTGTATCGACAAAAAGACCTTAAAGATTAAAAGCTGGAAAGAAAAGGATGGTCTGCCCTGGCGAGTGGTCTCTGCTCTGGATATAAATCCCAAGACCGGAGAGCTTTGGCTGGGCCTTTTCGGCGGCGGGCTGGCGCGATTCAGCGGGGGCAGATTCGACCACTGGCACCAGCTCAACAGCGGCCTTGTAAACGATGTTGTTTATGGTGTTGCCATTGAAAATGACAATATATGGGCGGCAACAACCGCAGGTGCCAGCAGATATAATACGGTAACCGGTGAATGGTCAATATATACGGAAAAAAACGCGCCCATGGAAGAAATATGGAATTACGGCGTCTCCTATAACGATGGAAAGGTTTATCTTGGTATCTGGGGCAGCGGCGTCCTGGAATTCGATGTAGCCACAGAAAAATGGAAAGATTATCTCGATCCGGATGGTGAGATGGAAATTGACCTGTATCGAGATGATGGTGTAGTTCATGTAATCACTACCGGCACGAGTTACATCGATAGTATTTTATGGGTATCCTCTTACTTTGGCATGTGCCGATACGATGGTCGGCATTGGCGCGGCTACTACGAACATGAGACGGGTCTGCCCAGCGACTTCGGCAATGCCGTCAAAGGCCGCGATGCCAACGAAGCATGGTTTGCAACCGATAAAGGCCTGGGTGTGCTGACTGATTTTCCCTCAGATACATGGGTTACGTATACCATGGACCCAAATACACACAGGGGCAGAGCGGTTGTCAGTCGAAACAAGGAAATTCTCGAAGTAGTTGATATGCCGAAAAGTATTCCACATAATTACGCCCTATGGACGGAAATCGATGTCAACGATGTCTGGGTGGGAACCTCAAAGGGGCTCGGATGGGCGATAGGTACCGGATATTACAAAGGATTAAGGGAAAGAACCCCAGGCAAACCGGAAAAATCTTATTTAATAGCTGAAAATTAGACGAAAATATGGTAAAATGGCAGTTAGTTCATTACCCGAATTTATATGGTTGTTATTGTGAGGAGGCCAAAATATGAAACGCTGTATAATTCTTCTTTTCGCTACTTTAATAATAGGTCCTATATCCTGTGCCGGGCAGGAAGAGACAAAAACAGAAAAAACGTCATCTGCTATCGAAATTGATCCTGAAACAACTGAACTGCTTCGCAAAATCAACTCTGCAAGTGCCTACGAAGTCCCTAAACTTGGTTTGCGTGAAGATGAAAACTACGCAAAAACTACCAGGGACGTATCGCCATTTCGACACGTCGAACCGTATATGGAGCATTTCCTGCTCCAAATGGAATACACCGGCCCCGGACGAGCAAAACCTGAGCCGAAAGACGTAGAGACAGTCAAGCTTGGTTTCATAGGTCCAATTATGTCAACCGTCTCGGTCGCTACCGGTGGAAAAAGTCATGAGGAACCGATGGGTATTAAGATGCTCCAGGGCGCACGGCTCGCCATTGAACAGGCAAACGCCGGAGGAGGTTATCTCAAGCGTAATATTCCCTTTGAGTTGGTTATAAGCAACGATAACGGTCTCTGGGGCGCTTCCGGGAACGAAATCGTCAAAATGGCTTATAAGGACAAAGTCTGGGCGATTCTCGGTACGATCGACGGAGCCAACAGTCACATTGCCATCCGCGTTGCGCTAAAAGCCGAAATCGTTATGATGAATTCCGGCGACACAGATCCAACTTTTATTGAGACGAATATTCCCTGGGTTTTCCGCTGCATTAGTGACGACCGGCAGCAAAGTTATTTGCTTGTTGATTATATATACAGAAAACTCGGTCTTAAAAGAGTTGGAATCATTCGGGCAAGTAACCGTTATGGCCGTTTTGGTGTTCGTGAAATCAGCGATGGAAGCCGGCGTCTCGGCTATCCTATTGTTCTGGAAATGGCCTATAATTTGGGAATCGAGGATTTCTCTTTACAACTGGAACGTCTAAAAGAAGCAAATCTGGATGCAATTATCCATTGGGGCGATGCTCCTGAGGGCGCACAGATTCTTAATCAGATGCGAGAAATAGGAATGGAGCACCCTTATTTTGCCTGTGACAGGTGCCTGTTGGACGAATTTGCCGAAATTGCAGGTGAAAACGCCGAAGGAGTCATCTGCACTTCTCCCTGGAATCCTGATAGTAAAAGCAGGGGGTATGCTGAATTTGTCGAGGCATTCAGGAGGCGTTTTGGTGAAGAACCGGAAACCTTCGCAGCTCATGCTTATGATGGGATGAACATGATTATCTGGGCGGTGCAGGTAGCAGGTCTGAACCGGGCTAAAATCAGGGACGTGCTTGCATACAGAACAAAACCATGGAAAGGCGCAACAGGTGACATCATCCTGAGCGCCTGTCTCGATGACGTCGGTGACGTGTACTTAGCCAAACGAGAAAACGACAAATGGAACTACTACAGCCGAGAAGACCTTAAAATCCCACGAGGACACATTCCTCTTCGTGATAGAGTCAATCGAGCCCTGGGGGCTACGCGTTAATGCTGAGTCTCCGAAAGGATAAAAAGACACAGATGTCAAGGATTCTCTATACGAATCTCATATTTTTTGCTCTTTCTTCGATGACATGGGCTGGAGACAATCGCTCCGATAAGCAGCCATCGCGGACAGTCTTTTCCAACTTGAGAACTCGTCAAACAAACTATGTCGGCCCCGGACGCGAAAAGAGTCCTCCGGCTGATGTCAAAGAAGTGCTGATTGGATATTTCGGCCCCAACGAGCCTTCCGATCCGCGTGGGGGTGATATGTGGAATGCGGCGTGCCTTGCCATCGAACAAGCCAACGGGGCCGGCGGTTATAACGGCCTGCCGTTTCGATTGGTTGCAGGCTGGTCGGACAATCCCTGGGGCTCGGGCGTCACGGAAGTAACCCGCATGGCCTACGTACACAAAGTCTGGGCTGTCATCGGCGGAATCGACGGGCCATCGACACATTTGGCCGAACAGGTGGTAACGAAGGCACGTTTGACCTTGCTCAGTTCGGCAAGTACGGACAAGACGGTGAACCTTGCCAACGTACCGTGGATGTTTTC
>Ga0180433_10011919_pt1 | contig 10238 bp, 10 predicted proteins | sample SS_ome_8_FD_132980 | JGI IMG/M metagenome (GOLD analysis project Ga0180433, IMG submission 132980) | Hypersaline lake sediment archaeal communities from the Salton Sea, California, USA - SS_1_D_1 metaG | ecosystem: Environmental > Aquatic > Non-marine Saline and Alkaline > Hypersaline >...
CACCGTCTGCCAGGTCATCGGGTCGGGCGAAGGCGGTGTGCCGTCCTGGGTGGTAGCAGACTCAGCCGTTGACACAGCCGTCTCATTATAATTTGTACTGAGGTCTCGTGCCTTTACCGTATAGGTGTACTGAGTTAGTTCATTCAAACCTGTATCTTCATAGCTGGGATTATCCTGCCAGCCACTGTCATGGCCACCACCCGCCGTGCAGGTGAAGTAATACTCGACGCCGCTTGTGTCGGACGCTGTTGTAGCAGTCATTGATATCGAGTTCGGCCCTGTTGCAAAGGGCACGACCGCCCATGTCATGGGATCAGGTGAAGGTGCCGTATCAATCATTCCGCTCGGTAGTTCAAGTACCTGCCACTCGATATAACTTTCCTGGCCGTCTATCATACGCTGGATACGCAGATTCGACTCTGAGGTAAACTGGGCCGTGGACATTGGGCGCGGGTAAGCGGTTCCTATTCCATCGCAGGTAATACTGTGAAAATGCATTGCCTTATTGGGGTCCACCGATGGTGATAACGAGGCGTCCGAAGTAAACCAGTTTTCGTTGGCGGATTCATCGAGCAGTCCGCGCTGTGCGTTACCACTTCCAAAATCGATGAGATACCATTCTATGTTCGCATATCCTGTCTCCGCAAAGTGCTGGTAGAACTTGATTTTCGTCTCCGAACCGATATTGCCCGCCCATGCCACCTGATTTACGCCGTTGTTTGTGGGTCGAGCCTGAAATATCAAGATAGAATTATTCGCATCGGCGGCGTTTATATTAACCAACTCCGGGTCAAAGTAGTTGGGGTCATCCACAAGTACAGAGCCGTGCTGAATGCCGTCAATTTTGTTCGGGTCGAAGTCAACAACGACCCAGTTAAGGTTCGGAGCCGCGTTGCCCGAATCATTCCTCTCAATTGTTACCTGTGTTGTGCTGCTCACCCGTGCCGTCAACATCGCCTGACTGTAGTAACTCCGGCTTGCCGTATCGTTATCCGCGGTTACAAATGCCAGGCAATTAGCGGGAGTTACCGTTGAGCCGATGTTCAGGACTTTTGACGTGTCGGTTGTTGTCATCGAGCTTTGGCCGCGGTAAGCCGTGAACTCACTGCCCATACATTCAATTACCTGGTAGCTGACCCAGGTGCTGTTGGAAGTGGTGGTACGTTCAAAGCGGATATTATCGACCGCCTGCAGGTAGCCGCGGACCTGTACTATGTCGGAATTGGAGTTGGTTGCGGCGTAGCCGGTGCCGGGGCTAACCAGCACAAACGCCCGGCTCATATCGGAAACAGATGTTATTGGTACGTCTGTTGAAGTGCCTGTAACCTCGACACGTCCGGATTGAACCTTGTACCCATAAGGTGTATCTGCAAAGGTATTGCCAGTGAGCGCAAGAGCCGCCAGACAACAAAAAATCAAGAGCCGACCCCTTGTGTTTCTCCCTGCCTTCACTGCCGGCAGCGTTATCATTCTTGACGCCATCTGGACAAACACAGTCACCCTCAGCACCATATGTGCACAACTTGCGTGTTGCGTCCCTGTCCGAAGATATGGCCACACCACGCCACCCAACGCCTTCATCCGTGATTACTATGCGGATAACCGAACGACCACCCCGGGTTCGACCTTATTTCTTCCCGACAGTTGACACAGGAGTTTCCAGGCCAACTCACAATTCCACCGGCCCGTCCACATCGGCGAAACCAAGACTACATCGTTCTTTGAAGGTTTGGCGCGAAAGCTTGATACATCCCCCAAGCTCACTCACCTCTCCTCTTTCTGCCATTTGTCATTCCAGATTCGATTTCCTGATTTATCAGGATTCTTTATTTGCAAATAGTGGTTACCTGCTGGAGCTTATCCCGCACAACAATTCGGGGCAGGAATGACACCGGACATCCTCAATATAAGCTTACAATATACCACAATTTACCGCCAACGTCAAGGTTTTTCCTGAAAAACGGCTACACATATTCCCCCCCGCGAAAAACAATACTGAACGAGTCTTCGAAGCTTATTTTTATCGGAATTCGATAAAAAATCGAGGCTTAGTAGGTATATATACACCAAGAAAAACGTGTCTTACGGTTTTGCGTCCTTTTAGGTCGATTCAGCTAATATAAAATATATGGCCAATTTTTTACGCTGCCCGGGATTTCTCATCAACCTTGTGGAAACACTACAATCCGTGATAGGTAAAAATGTTTTTTCTAACTGACTCTATCACAGCATCCACAGCCGGCTCTATCATTTGACGCCGGGCCTGGTCGGGAAGGAACACTCTGTCCCTCAGCCCGCCCTGCCAGTCGGTGTTTTCTAACATTACGCCGCCGGAACCATAAGCTTCGGCGCCGCCGTTGTCGTCTCCGCAAAGAACCGCCCAAACAAGCGACCATGCCCTCGTCGTATTTTCGACATTGTAGCCACCGCCGCCAACCGCCAGGACGGGTTTACCGAAACGCAAAACATCGGTTATCACGTCTGCATAAACATTATTTGTCAAGTTTAACTGTGCCAAAGGGTCGTTCATCAGCCCGTCTGCTCCGATTTCCAAAGCAAAGCAGTCCGGCTTGTAAGCTTCTATCAACGGCAAAACTATACTCTTGACGGCCTTAATATACGCCTCGTCGTACGTCCCAATAGGCAAAGGTATATTCACGGCAAAGCCTTTGCCTTTGCCCGACCCGATTTCATCGACGAATCCCGTTCCCGGAAAAAGCGTCCTTGGATCCTGGTGGAGTGAAATAGTCATAACGTCATTTCGCTCGTAGAAAGCTTCCTGAACACCGTCACTGTGGTGAACATCTATATCCAGATACAGAACCTTTTTGCCGGCTTCGGCCAGGGTCATACAGCCAAGGACAACATCGTTAATGTAACAAAAGCCGGCGGCGCGGCCGGCGTGAGCGTGATGATATCCTCCGGAAGGATTGAATGCGATGACGGCTTCGCCGCTTAAAATCTTTTCGGCTCCTGCAACGGTTGCACCGGTCGCCAGGACCGCATAATCATACAGCCCCTCGAAAACGGGACAGTCACCTGTTCCAAGCCCCATGTTCAGCATCGAGTAATCGAATCTGCCCGCCCCTGCTTTTTCAAGTGCATCTAAGTATTCGGCACTGTGAAACTTTTCAAGCAGACCCCTGCCGACTTCCTTGGGCGCAACTTCAGCCCTGTCGGGGCCGGTGAGCAGACCCATCGAGTCTATAATTTTCCTGACTCCGGCCGCCCGAGATGTCTTGAACGGATGCTCAACCGGATAAGGAAACCGCTCCATCTGTGCCGAATGCATAAAAATCTTCTTTCCGGTCGTCATATTTTCTGTTTCACCCCGTTAGTTTCAGCATCTAATATTGCCCATGGTCCCGCCAGGCCTGTATCATTGAACGATAACACTCAGGCTTAACTTCCCTCTGGCAGATGTTTGACGTGCCCAAAACAAATCCCCCACCCTGCTTACAACTTAAAAGCAGTTCACGCGTAGTTTCATAGACCTTCCGGGGCCCTTCAGTTATCATAATACCGCCGTCAATATTGCCGCAAAGGCACAATCTGTCGCCGACTAAGTCCCTGGCCTTTCGCATATCCATACCCGCTATAGGATCAATCGACTGCACCGCGTTCAAATCGGTATCGGCCAGGTCCTCGATGCACGCCATGATGTTTCCGTCTGTGTGCATAATCGAATACAGTCCCATCTGACTGGCGGCCCCCGTCCATTCTCTCACATAAGGCAAGATGAATCGTTCCATATGCCTGGGATTGAAAAACACACCGTGATTGTCGGCAATGTCAGCCGGGTTAAGTATTATCTCAACGCCCACATCTCGAAATTTCTTCATATCCTCAATCCCCTCGGCTACAAGCGAGCGAGCCATCTGTTCTACCTGCCCGGGTGCATCAAAAAGCTTATAGCAAAACTCCTCATAGTCCCGGCTGAACGGGATATTCAACACCGCATTAATAGCAGCGACAAGCATAAACTCATCGGCGGCCGTTTTTTGAAGAATCTTTGTCTGCTTTATCCTTGCTTCTTCCGGCAAACAATAATACGCGAGCCTGCCCGGCGCCTCATACCAGTAACCACCCGGAACCGTAACAGCCGCAAAATTAAGTCCTCGGCAAACCGAGACTATGATTTCGGCGTTCGTATAAAGGGCTTTTTGCTGTTCGGCATTTGAAAGCCCTTCAAACTCCCGCCCCAGGACCACGTGCCTGTCTGAAAAAGAATCCCACAGATGAAACTCCATTTCCCATACAGGCACCGCGCCTGCCGGCACTCTTGTCTCCAACGCCGCTTTCATATCATCTGTTTTACTCATTACCTGCCATCGGATTATGGTATGTACTCTAACTCGCAACAGTACACAAATATCTTCTCCTTTGAAACCAAAAAACACCGACCCCTTTAATTTATTCTGGAAAGATCAGGTGAACCGAGGTTCTATAACCCATTGGCAAGCTTTGGCGATTGTTCTGGCATGTCCTCTTCTTATCTTTCCTTTAATAATAGCATGTGCTGGATTCTCCGGTATGGGATTCTCGATAACTTGGTAACCAAGGGTTATAGGCACCTTGGCAAGAAAACCAGCCAATCCTGAAGAAGTTTTAATGGATCGCTCAGGTGTGCTTTTTGATGCAATGTCTACAGAAATATCAATACCTTTAAAAGCAGCAGAGGATGGACGATAGGTTCCGATTTCAAGCTTGACTATCTGAGATTCGGCAATTCTGCGCCACAGACTTTCGTTCTTGGGTACGAGTATTTTTATAAAATAAGGATCACTTTCGTCATTCATAGAGTAGCAGATAGGAATAAACTTTAGAATTGACGAGGTCTCAGCCATTTTATCAATAAGCGACCTGAATCGTAGTCGCTGATAGAGAATTGACCCTCTCCCGTGGGCTGGTCATTAACAATTTTTAGATAACCGACGAAACGCTCCTCAACAAACTCAACCTCAAGTTCACGATTACCATACTGCCATTCAAATTGTATTCCACCGCCAGAAACCGGAACAACACGAGGTGGAGAGATGTTCTCGAACTCAAGGCTACTTAGGAAGTTTTTGGCATTCATGAGAAGTCGAGAGGATATAGACGGGCTGTTGTAACTATCCCAGTTATCAGGTAGGTTCGTGAGTTGATCGAGGTCGCCTGTAGTCTTTATCAACCAAGGGGCAGTTGTTTCGTCAGGATCAGCAGGTGGGGCAATGGCGATTTCATCACCAGAAATCGTTGTTTTAACGACACACGGCGTTTTGTATCTTGGTTTCGTCTCGGAAAGAGGGTTACTAAGAAAAGCGTCGCTTTGAAGAATGCCAGTGGCCGCAATAGGTTCCACTTCGTTCTGACCTGAAATTAAAGTATTTCCCTCGTACATCTTATGTCAGCTCCTTTCGTTCCCAGAGCTTATGTGCTTCGGGACTTGTGAAATCAGTAAAGCCTCGTACTATCCACTCGTGACCAAGACCAAGACATCCTATTAGGTTTTCATGTTCTGTGTTTTCCAGCCTGCCTCTGGCGGTTAAGTTAAGCTGTAGTAGCATCTTGCCACTTTCTTTGTTGTAAGCGGGGTTGATGGAGATATGGAGTCGAGAGAGTTCGTCTGGAAAGGCATAAGAAAGGTCAAGATTAATTCTTTCCGGATGTTGCAAGTTACTCAGAGAAGTTTTAGATGAAAAAAATGGAAATAGCTTGTGTATATCTCCGAAGTTAGTCCAGACCTCACCTTGATATATATGGTTGATGTAAGTAACTTCCCAATGGTTCGGTTTTACTTCATCGAGACTCTCAGAGGCTGCAAAATCAAGGAAATCTTTCCAAAGTCTCTCAAATTCAGGGAGGATAGTGTTGTAACGAGGATAGCTCTCTTTTCCTGTAACCTTTCTCCAGTTGTGAAGAAATCTTTCTGGCTGTAGCTGAACGAGTTGGTTTCCAGAACCATCAAGAAACCAACATCTTGGCAATGGTGGTGTTGATGATAATTGCAGGTGTTTTTTGACAGAGAGATCTCGAGTGCTCTCAAAAGTTTCTTTTAAGGGAGCTATTGGTGGGTGAAACGAACACTGGGGGTACCGATCTTTTATTCTTTGCCAGTACAGTCCTGGGTGCACGGCTGTAAATTTCTTCAATTTGTCAAATTGGACTCCGATGACAACTTCATTAACAGGAGGCTTGTTGTAACCCGGTAAAGGTTCCTTTGCTTTTGGCATATTTTCCCACGTCCTTTTTATATGTTATCGATCAGGAAACTATTTCCGTGCCCAATTTCAAAACTCTTTTTATTGAAAGCGACATCATATGTCGGCAAAAGGCCTTTTTCCTCTTGATTGTACGATTAGGGCACATTACTGGAAACTTAATTTTGATTTCTTTTGCAATTATAATTATTTTATACGCAAGTGCAAGCATATTTGTTGTGGAAAAAACAGGTAAATAATTCGGGTGTAAATTAAAGTTCATATAGACTAAAGATTCCAGACATTTTCTTAGGTCTGCCTTGTTGTCATAACGACAAAACCGGTAACAAAATACAATCATCTTATTGTTATTTCCTATTATAACGCGCCCGGCTGTCCGGTTCAAAGAAATTGTTAGAGCCACCCTTTATTACTCACCCAAAACTATACGCAGAACGCGGGGCTGGGGCCGTTTCTAAAAAATCAGTTTAGTTTACGAATCACGCATAACATCGGCTGGTTCGCTCGCGGGGATTTTTTACCCTTAAGGTATATTATTTGACTTACCGGGTTAAAGGTGTTAGGATTTCAGAGACGTTTACAGCCTTTTGTGTTGTTTTTGAAATTTCAGGAGATTTGGGTTGCGAATCCTTTCAGGAATACAGCCGACCGGAAAGCTGCATATAGGTAATTATTTCGGCGCGATGCGCCAGCATCTAAAACTGCAGGCCGCCAACGAGGGCTTCTACTTTATCGCCGACTTTCACGCCATGACCAGCTCACCCGACCCCGCCGAGCTAAGAGCCAACTCGCTTGATGTTACGGCTGATTACCTCGCTTTGGGACTCGACACCGACAAAACCGTCTTTTGGCGACAATCCGACGTACCCGAGGTTACCGAGCTGGCCTGGATTCTGTCCTGCGTTACACCTATGGGCCTTCTGCAGCGGTGCACCTCCTACAAAGACAAGGTCGCCCAGGGCCTGACACCCAATCACGGCCTGTTTGCATATCCGGTCCTGCAGGCAGCCGATATACTGATTTATGACAGCGACCTTGTACCTGTCGGGGCGGACCAGAAACAGCATATCGAGGTTACACGCGACATTGCCGTGCGCTTTAACAATAAATTCGGCGATATACTGGTTCTCCCGAAAGAATACATCATTGAATCGGTGGCGGTTGTGCCGGGCGTTGACGGCCGAAAAATGAGCAAGAGCTACGACAATACCATTGAAATCTTCGAACCTGAAAAGCAAATCACAAAAAAAGTGATGAAGATTGTAACCGACTCCACACCGGTCGAAGAATCGAAGAACCCCGATAAATGCAATGTTTTCGCCTTGCTCAAGCTTGTTGCCGCTCCTGACGAATTGTCCGAGTGGGACCAAAAGTACCGCTCCGGCGGCACCGGCTACGGCGCCGCCAAAAAGCGTTTAGCAGAGCTTCTAATCGAGTACTTCGCACCATACCGCCAGAAAAGGGCTGAGCTTGCCGATAATCCCGATTTTGTCGAGCAGGTCTTAAAAGACGGCGCCGAAAGGGCCGGCTCGGTCGCCCGCCAAACGCTCAGCAGGGTGCGCCGGGCGGTCGGATTGCGGGGAAAAAATGGATGACAAACTTGTCACAATCGCAGAGTTCCAAAGCGATATTGAGGCCCAAACGGCAAAATCCATCCTGCAGGCCTGCGATATCGATGCAGTCATTATCGGCGGACCTATCAAGGACTTATTGCCGGTTGACGGGATGTTGAATGTCCAGCTCCAGGTTTTTGCCCGTAACGCCGAAAGAGCCAAAGCCGTCCTGGATGAACAACAGAACCAGTCTTCTCAGAAGGAAACCGACTCGTGACGGAATACAGGGTAAATCTTGATATCTTCGCCGGGCCTCTCGATTTGCTCCTGTATCTTGTCCGCAAGGAGGAAGTCGATATCTACGACATACCAATAGCTCGCATCACCGACCAATACGTAAAATATGTTGAGATGCTCAAACGCATGGACATTGACCTTGCGGGTGATTTTCTCGTATTGGCTGCGACCCTGATGGAAATCAAATCTGTAATGCTTCTTCCTAAGTCGGAACCGGGCGAGGCGGGATACGAAGATATTGTCGATCCCCGCGAAGAGCTTGTGCGACAGTTGTTGGAATACAAAAAGTTCAAGGACGCCGCAAACCTTCTCGAAGACTCCGCCGATGCACGCAAGGATCGCTTCACCCGTCCCGATTCTCTCATAGCCGCCCTCAAATCCGACCAACAGGACGAAGTTGACATCGAGCAAATCAGCATCTGGACCCTTCTCGAGGCCTTCGATGGTATCATGCAGGCAACCGGGCGTCTGGCGGAATTTGACCATATCACCGACGACACGCCCATCGATCTGTACGAGATTGATATCTTAAACCGTCTCCAGGCCGAGGGTTCACTGACTTTGGAGAGCATATTTCAGGGCCGGACAAACCGTATGGTTCTTGCGGGATTATTTTTAGCCATGCTTGAACTGATACGTCTGGGCCTTATTCGGGCCGAACAAACCCGCAAACTCGGCTCTCCGGTTTTCCTTCGGGCCTTGACGGATGAACCCGCCGCCGAAGCCGTGCGCAACGCAATTATCACCGATGAGGAACGCGCCCGGTCGCGACCTGAAAAAACCAAACAGCCGTCTATTCCTATCCGCCAACTGCCTGCCAAACAGAGCACCACCAAAACTCAACGCGACGATGCCCCGGCGGACGATACACCAATCTCTATAAAAGAAATATGAAGTTTACAGATCTAAACCTCAAGCCCCGTATCCTCGCCGCACTAAGCGACATTCAATACCTCAACCTGACTCCCGTTCAGGAAAAAACCTTTCCGCACATCCTGGCCGGCACCGACATCATCGTCCGCGCCGAAACAGGCTCCGGAAAAACCGCCGCCTGCGCCGTCCCCCTCGTTCAGATGGTCGACAAATCACTAAAAGCAATCCAGGCACTGATTCTCGTACCAACCCGAGAACTCGCTCTGCAGTATGTCAACGAAATCGCTGACATCGCCCGCCGTACAAACGTAAAGCCCTTTGTCGTGTACGGCGGCTTCTCAATGCAAATCCAGAACTCAAAGATTCGCCACGGTGTCGATATCCTCGTCGCTACACCCGGAAGACTTATCGACCTGCTACACAATACCTCCATCAGCCTCTCCAATGTCAGGACCTTCGTACTCGACGAAGCCGATGAAATGCTCAATATGGGATTCATTACCGATGTCGAATTCATCATCTCCTGCCTCATACACGACCACCAGACCCTCTTATTTTCCGCAACCATGCCCAAAGAGGTTGAACGCCTCGCAAGAAAATACCTCAAAGACCCCCTCACCATTTACCTCGGCGCCGGTCAGACTGCTCCGCAGAGCCTGCAGCATCACTTTCTACAGACACAAACAAAACATCGCCTCGAATCGCTACTCAAATACTTAGACCAAGCTAAACCATCCCAGGCAATTATCTTCTGCAATTCAAGACGAAGCGCCGAAAAACTCCACAGCCATTTGAAAAAGAAGTTCCCCTCCGCCGAACTTATCCACGGCGGAATTGACCAGTCCAGGCGAACCTCGCTGTTCAACCGCTTCCGTAAAATGGAAATAAAGGTCATGGTCGCCACCGACCTCGCCAGCCGAGGACTCGATTTTACCCACGCAACCCACGTCATCAACTACGACTTCCCCGCCAACACCGACGCATATACCCACCGTACCGGCCGAACCGCAAGAATGGGCCGAAAGGGTATCGCTCTGACCCTCTTCACGAAGGGCGACCTGTACAACTTAAGGGCAGTCATCAATACCAACCGCATCAAACCCATCTGGCAAGGCCCCGAACCAGACCTCGACAACATCCGCCGCCCACGCAAATCATCCAGACGTCCATCACGCAACTACCGACCAAAAAGAAAACCAAGACGATAAGAATCAATTCCCCGCTTTGTCATTCCGGGCTTGCCTGTCCTCCGTAGCCTCGTGCGAAGGAGGGACCCGGAATCCAGTTTGTCATCCTGAGCGGAGCGCAGCGG
>Ga0180433_10011920_pt1 | contig 10237 bp, 3 predicted proteins | sample SS_ome_8_FD_132980 | JGI IMG/M metagenome (GOLD analysis project Ga0180433, IMG submission 132980) | Hypersaline lake sediment archaeal communities from the Salton Sea, California, USA - SS_1_D_1 metaG | ecosystem: Environmental > Aquatic > Non-marine Saline and Alkaline > Hypersaline > Sediment...
CCCAGCTTCAGGAGATCGAAAAGGAATAGGGCCTCAAAGGCAACCTCCTGTCGCCGAAAGGCAATCCTCAGGGTCTGGTGAGGGAGAAAAAATCGTCTGCATCACCGGAATGCACCGCTCCGGGACTTCAATGGTGGCTCGGTTGGTTAATTTATGCGGATTGTATCTGGGTCCGAAGGAGGACTTTGTGCCAGGGGGACCGGATAATCCTTCAGGGTTCTGGGAGAATCAGGCCTTTGTAAGACTGAATGATGAGATCCTCGCGGGCCAGGGGGGGTACTGGCATTCCCCACCGCCGGATGAAGTTGGGTGGGAGCTAGATGAAGGACTCGTTTCTCTGAAGAGTGAAGCCTTAAAGCTTGCTCAGATCATGGGTGGGCGCGGACCTTGGGGTTGGAAAGATCCGCGTAGTAGTTTGACACTGGCTTTCTGGGAGAGCCTGTTTCCTGATTTGAAAGTTATTTTTTGTCTCAGAGATCCCCTTAAGGTTGCCCGTTCTGTCAAGAAGCGTCATGCCAGTTCAATTCATTTTGGGCTGGATCTGTGGCTGACCTACAATCAACGCTTGCTAGATGCAACAGCGCCTGAGAATCGTTTGGTGACTCATTACGATACATATTTTCTTGATGCTCACGGCGAGCTGCATCGCCTATTGGATTGGTTGGGTTTGTCAGCCTCAGAAGAGACAATTGCCAAGGCTTGTGCCACAGTCTCTCCGGCACCAAAACATGGCCGTATTTCCATACGCAATAATCCGAAAATCAGCATGCCGCCTGAAGTTTCAGCTTTGTATAGGCAACTATGTGGAGAAACTGGGCCGTTCTATCAGGAGGTGTTGCCGGGTGATCCGGCTGCCCTGTCTGGGTCAGCAGCTGCCAGGTCGGTTACCAGCATTATCATCCTTACTCACAACAATCTCGGACATACGAAGAAATGTCTGACGAGCATCGCAGCTTACACCCCGGAGCCACATGAACTCATCATCGTGGACAACGGCTCCACCGACAGCACTACCAATTACCTTCAAGACTATGTGGCGGAGCACAAGAATGTTCGGGTTGTTCTCAATGCTAGCAATCACGGTTTTGCTGCCGGCAACAATCAGGGGTTGGCACTGGCTAGAGGTGACTCAGTGGTGCTTCTCAACAACGACACGGTTGTCACTGAAGGCTGGCTGGGCCGAATGCTGGCCATTTTTGATCGGTATCCAGAAGTAGGCATTGTTGGACCGGTTTCAAATCATGTTACCGGGACGCAACAGGTGGCGAATGTGCCCTATCAGACCTTGGAAGAGATGCATGAGTTTGCAGCCAAGTGGGCCACCGAACACGCGGGCAAGAGCACTGAAATCAACCGGATAGTAGCCTTCTGTCTGCTGATGCGAAGAGCGGTCATTAAGCGCATTGGAGGACTTGACGAACAATTTCTCATTGGCAACTTCGAGGATGACGATTTTTGCCACCGGGCAGGTTTAGCTGGTTTCAAAGCCCGAATTGCGAAAGATGTGTTCATACATCACACGGGTGGCCAGACTTTTCAAGGGGCTGGCATTGACCATCGTAAGAGTATGGAACGAAACTGGAGGCTATTTAAAACAAAGTGGGACATTCCGGCCCAGGTACCTCTGGGTCAAGGTTATTACATACCACACCAGACCCCTGACGTGGCGCGCTATTTCATTCCGTTGTCCGTTGAGCGCGTTCTTGCCGATCACGAGCCCGATGGTGCTCAACGCCTATGGCGAGATGCAGCCCTGTTTTCGCAGATTCCGCGTTTGCTCATCTGTTTCATTCGCAAGGACACTGATATGGATGCCGCGCGAGCTGCATTCCAACGTTTCACGGCCCATTTATCTGTTTCGTCTGATTGCCACGTCAAGTCGGTCTCAGAGATCTCAGAGCGGTTGGGGAAAAGCCAATTCTTGGTGTTACTTTCCCCGGATGTCATCTTTACTAAGCACTGGCTGGACAACCTAATTGCTGTGGCCGAATCAGATTCCTCCATTGCCGCCGTCGGTCCTACGTCTAATGCTGCTCCAGTCCCGCAAAAGGTAAAGATGGGCTACCGGAGTCTCAAAAAAGGATTGCAAAAGTTTGCGAACCGGAAGGCACGCAAGTTTAAGCAGAGCTGGGGTGTGGTGCCATATCTGGGGGCTTTTTGTCTGTTACTTAAAAACGAAGCGGTACGGCAGGTAGATGGTCTAGACGTGGGACTTTCGCTGCCCGATGCGCTGTGGGACCTGTATGCTCGCCTACGTATGAAGGGCTTCAAATTGGCCTGTGCTCGGGGCGTGTATGTCCATCACAGGGAACTCACTGAAGATGAGGGGAGGAATTACGATCACTGGGCTGTGGGGGAAGAGGCTGTCGTAGGAGAGCCGATACTCACGGAGACCTCCCCAGCACTTGAGGAAAGCAGGAACGTTAGTTCAAGGGGCCAACCTGGGGACAGTATCACGATACCTCGACCAGGGGCCTTATCTCACACGCCCAAGCTCAGCGTTTGCATGATCGTTCGGGATGAAGAGAAGATAGTCCTTCAGTGTCTCAAAACTGTGAGGAGTATTGCGGACGAACTGATTATCGTTGATACTGGTTCCCAGGATGACACCATTTCTATCGTGAAGAGTTTTGGTGCCAAGGTCTTTTATTTCAAATGGTGCGATGATTTCTCAGCCGCCAGAAACGAGGCCTTGAAATATGCGACAGGGGACTGGATCTTTCACATAGATGCCGATGAAGAGTTGCTTCCAAGTTCTATCCATGTCCTTAAGAAGCGGATATTTAATGCACATTGTCTGGTGTATATGATCACTATCGATAACGGACCCACTTACACAGAGAGATTTTTCAAATCAGGGAGACTTTTTCGAAACCATCCGCAAATCCGATACTCCAGGCCTTATCATGAGACAATCCGTCCCAGCGCGGACAGTTTGGTGATCTTAGAAACCGGCTGGCGAATCATTTACGAGCCGAAAATCCTAGTTCGCCATTATGGTTATGAAAAATCTCGAATTAAAGAGCGCAGTAAGTTGGAAAGAGAATTGCGGATTTTGAAGGCCTATATGAGAGATAATCCACACGATCAATCCATGGCAATAAGATTAGCGGAGGTGAACAATCACGCAGGGCGACACGATGAAGCCGCCCGGATCTGCAAAAGAGCCCTGAAAACCAACCCCGATTATGCAGCAGCTTATCACATACTCGGCACGGCCTATTGCGGGCAAGGAATGTTGGATAATGCCATTATTCAATTCAAGAAAGCTCTTGCCATTGATCCAGATGTGCCTTGGATTCGTTATCATTTAGGTGCCGCATATAGCGATAAGGGCAACTTGGACGAGGCTGTTGTTGAACTCAAACGGGCCCTTGCCATTGACTCCAACTTGGGTGAAGCCCATAACAGCCTGGGCGTTGTTTTTCACAAGAAAGGAATGTTGGAGGAGGCCTTGGAGGCCTACCAACATGCTCTGAGGATAAACCCTAGCGATGCTGAGGCCCATTTCAACTTGGGTATAGTGTACCGAAACAAAGGAATGTTGGATGAAGCAATAAGGGAGTACAAGAAAGCTTTGGCTTCCGATCCTCAACTTGCTGAGGCTCATAATAACCTGGCAATAGCTTATTACATGAAGGGTCAATACAGAATGGCTGTCAAGCATTGTGATAAGGCCATAGAATTAGGGCTCAAGGTTCATCCAAGGTTCTTGCAAGACTTGCGGTCTCACATGAAGTGAAGATGCTCATGGCAAAGGGCTGTCAAACCTTTACATTGCAAATGCCCACATAATCACTTGGAATTACAGTTTGTGTTAAATCCTCGGCGGGTTTTTCGTGCAACCTTTGGGTTAAGTTTAGCGGTAATGGTGTTTATGGTTGGCTCTGTTTCTTGACTGAAGCAGCCCAATTTTTCTTATTGGGCCATTAATCTTTCCAAATTCATTCTTGCTTGCACAAGATTAGGATTCATGGCCAACGCTTTTTGGTAGTAGTATATTGCTTCCTCGATTCCTCCCTGTAACTCTCGTAGCGATCCTATGTTATTATATATAGCCCCTGCAAATTGAGGGCTTAGTGACAGCGCCCTATTATAATGGTCTATTGCTTTCTCATAATATCCCATTTTTTGATAAACATTTGCTACGTTATTATGGGGCTTTGCACTGCTTGGATTAAGCTTAATTGCTTTAGAATAGTATTCGACAGCCCTCACATACTTCTGATCCAACATTGCTAAAACGCCAAGATTAACATAAGCTACATAAGAATTAGGATTTAGCTGCACAGCCTCTTGATAGTGCCTCAATGCTTCTGGATATCTTCCTTGCTCTTGAAAAGCCAAACCAAGATTATTGTGCGAAAGCCAGCTGTTTGGGTTAACAGATAGGGCATGCTCAAATAAGGTGATAGAGTTACGCCAATATCTTGTTTGAGCAAAAGTTCGAATACCCAGGCAAAATATAGCACATAGACATATGTATAGTAATCTTCTGTCCCTATATTTTGCCAAAAACCAAGCTAGCGCTAATGAAGGGCCAAACATCGAAAAATAGACATACCTGTCGGCTGTCGTTGAGATATTTTGAAAATTGAAGGGAATAACGCCTGAGACTGGAAGAAGGGGGGCCAGAAATATGCCTATCGCAGCTAAAGGCCATTGCCCACGGTACCGCCATAAGATGATTGCAGCTATGATGAAAGGAAGTGTTCCCGTAAAATAAATCCAGCTGCTTTGTAGAACCAGTTGGGGTGTTCGTCCATAGTCAGGCCCAAGGGCGAATGGATAAACCAGTTTAGAAAAATAGAAAAAGAATGTGTCCCCAACGATCAAAGGCCTCTTAAGAAGCGGAGTGATGGTTGAGATCTCAAGATTAGGCTGAGATAACTTTGTTACAATAATAAAAGGAATGCCAATGATGACTAATGAGAATTGTTCCTTAACACATTGTTTCAATGGCTTCTCGAACAGGAGATAGCCAACTATAAATAAAACTACAGTAATCATAATTGCGGATGGCTTAGCCAGCATTGCTAATAGAAAAAACAAATGAGTAAGCATAAAATAGAATTTTGTCCTTGCCCGCAATGATTCATCTTGAGAACCAAATCTAGAAGAATAAAGAATGAAACTCCATATAGCCATAAGAGAAAATGTACTGGATAATAATCCTTTCAATCCGGAAGCCCACGCTACCGTCTCGACCTGAACAGGATGTAGAGCGGAAAGCAATGCTCCTACACATGCAGCCCATTTGTTCCTCACTAGTAAATTCAGAATGGTAAAAATCATAATGGCGTTCAGTATATGTATTATGAGATTAGCCGTATGAAAAATGTGAGAATTATCTCTTCTTCCTGTTGATTCTGATGTCAAAGCATTGGATATTTTGCTTTCCATAGCCCATACAGTATAGGTTAAGGGTATATAGAGATGTTCATAAGTACTTGTCCAAAAATGTAATGTGTTAGAGAGATTTATGGGATGAAAATATGGATTTTCGTATATGTTAATATTGTCATCACAGTTTATGAAATCATGCCTAGTTATGTTCAAATAGCCCACAAGAATGATAAATGTAATACCCAATATGAAGTATCTTGTTTGCATAGGCCGTTCCTTCCCTTCTCAATCAGGGGGTTATATTATATCGGGTAATCCAAACGGTTGAGTCGTTATCCATTTGCGTATCCCCGGGCTTAACATAGTTCTAATATTTTTCCCAATGTTAGAAGTAATTTGCCAATACTTTGAATGTAGTGCCTTTCTGGATTTTGAGCTAACTGCCTAGAAAATATAGATAATTTTCTGGACAACTTTTCTCGCATGAATCTTGCAGCCAGATCTGAAATGAACTGTATCCATCATTGTTTTCCTGCCCTTTGATGCTGATGTCTTGCATGCCGAAGAGGCTGAGACTGTCTGGTGATGGAATTCATTGTACCTGTGCATCCGCTGTTGGAACCATGAAATCAGATGGTGAACAAAGCCAAGACAGTCGTGAAAGCGATGCGGACGGGTGTTGGCTTAGGCATTGAATTGATGGCCAACTGTCAAAGGATGGGTATGAACTGGGGGGCGACTGAAACCCAGAGAAACAGCGTAAGGTTATACTGAGAATGAACCGGATTTTGGCTTTTGTTGCGACAGGGTTTCTCATAACTTCCCCGTGCCACGCCCAGTGGGCCAGAATCTATCACGGTAGCGGTTATGACGGCGCTTATGCCATCCATCAGACCTCAGAGGGTGGATATGTGGTGGCAGGTGAGACCGATTCTTTTGGTGCCGGATATATTGATTTCTGGGTAATAAAGCTCACGACGTTCGGGGCTGTGGAGTGGCAGAAGAGCTATGGCGGCAGCGGTTATGACGGCGCTTATGCCATCCAGCAGACCACCGAGGGTGGCTATGTGGTGGCGGGTGAGACCGATTCTTTTGGTGCGAGCAATGGGGATTTCTGGATACTAAAGCTCGATTCTGCGGGCGCTGTGGAGTGGCAGAAGACCTATGGTGGCAGCGGTTATGATGGAGCTCTTGCGATTCAGCAGACTGCGGAGGGTGGATATGTGGTGGCGGGACTGACAGATTCTTTTGGTGCGGGCTTTGGGGATTTCTGGATACTAAAGCTCGATTCTGCGGGCGCTGTGGAGTGGCAGAAGACCTATGGCGGAAGCACTTATGACAGCGCTTATGCCATTCAGCAGACCGCCGAGGGTGGATATGTGGTGGCGGGTGAGACTCTATCTTTTGGTTACGGTGTCTTCGATGCGTGGATACTGAAGCTGAATGCCTTGGGCGCTGTAGAGTGGCAGAAGACCTATGGCGGTAGCGGTTATGACGGCGCTTACGCCATCCAGCAGACCTCAGAGGGCGGATATGTGGTGGCGGGGCTGACTTACTCCTTTGGAGCGGGAGACGCTGATTTCTGGGTATTGAAGCTCGGTCCGTTGGGGACCGTTCAGTGGCAAAAGACCTATGGTGGCAGTAGCCGGGACAATGCCTATTCGATCCATCAGAGCTCGGACGGTGGGTATGTCGTGGCGGGAGTAACCGAATCCTTTGGTGTGGGCCTTGGGGATCTGTGGATGTTAAAGGTCGATTCCGCTGGAGCTGTTGAATGGCAGAAGAGCTCTGGAGGGACCAAGTGGGACGCTGCGTATTCCATCCAGAGCTCAGACGGTGGATATGTGGTGGCGGGTTTTGGTTCTAGCGTGTCTGTATTAAAGGTTGATGCGAATGGGGAAATCCCCGACTGTGATGCCATCGTGACCAGCCTGGGGACAGTCTCCGATACATCGGCTGCAGTTGCAGGGACCAGTGTATTGCCTCAAGACTCCGGGGCGGTACTCAGCGATACCGACATCTATTCCCAGGATACGTCACTTGAAATGACTGTCATTTGCGGTAAGAGGCCGCCTATTGCTGATGGAGGCCCTGACCGCTTTATTCTGAGCGTATCTCAATCTGGTACTTTCATACTAGGTAGCGCTAGCGATCCTGATAATGACCCCATGTTTTATCGGTGGCTGGAATGGGAAAACGAGCTTTCCTCATGGCATGCGGTTGGAGGCGATGGAGAAGCCTATCTTGACTTGAGTGCCCTCCCACTCTTTGCTCTTGGAGCGCACACATTGACTTTGGAAGTGAGCGATAGTCGGGAGATCGACACCGATGAGATGATCTTGACCGTCAATGCGACTGTTGGTGGCACGGCAAGCCCAATAAACAAGATCGAATTGATGGCCTCATGGATAACAGTCATCACGCTGCTTTTTATCGGCCTTGGTTTGTTGGTTCTAAGGAAGTACAAGAACTAGATTTACGTTCAATTGTGAAATTACAACGGCAGGGCTAGAGATGGGCTCTGCCTTTTTTGATTGGTCGCAAGTGGCGTCAGGCTTTGAGTAGGGTTTTGCACGACAGGGTAAGTTCCTGGTGTCGACGATGCACCCAATTGTCTATAATTATTCGAAATCATTACGTGAGTCACATTGCTCTTCATTTGGAAGATACAGATTCGATTCCTCTTCGGCCACGACATGAGGTTCATGTCATTCAGTTGCAAGCCATCATTGTGGCGCTTTTCCTCTTTTGAGGCAGGTTGAACGAATCGTCACGCTTCACTCTGTTGGAAACACTCATAATAGATCCCCGGCAAAGGGGACCCCAGCCACCAACACTTGGGTTTATCTCTCTTCACAGCATCCAAGGGCCAGCCTGTCGACCTCTTGCCGGGCCAAGTATGAAAATTATTTTCTATTTTCCCAACAATTTTCAGCTTTCATGCGAACTTTCTTTCTTCTTTTTCTATATTGTGAAAAGTATCCGAGGCGTGTTGAGCCTTAGAGAAAAGAATAACATCTGTAAGTTACAGTGATTTACACAAATTTGTAAAAGAACGGAACAGAGCGTGCAGACGGAGGGTGTTATCCGCCATATTCGGCGCAAAGGGCATGGATCAGCATCAATGGAAACGATACTCGGAATGTGCATTGTCTGTCCAATGGGCGTGGCTGTTCCTATTGATCCCTTTTGGATCCATCTGAGTGAAAGGCGCCGTAAGAAGAAGCCTTTTCACATAAAAATGCTTCAAAGCTAACGCTAAGGTGGTTTGCCATGTCCGGGAAGAAGAGCCCAAAGACGTTATTCTGCATGTTACGACATGATCCCTTAACCAGGAGTCGACGCCCCTCTCGGCAAAGGGAATCATCATCAAGAGACAAGGCAACACATCCCGGAAAAAATGGCGGACTGATAGCTCTATCAGTGCTAGTGTTTCTGGTGTTCTGGGCCGAACAAAGCTTGTGGGCTGTGTATGGCAATTACAATCGCTTCTCCCCTGTGATGGATTATGTATCCCAGGAGATGGGTTTCTATGATACAACCTATTGGGAGTTAGGCGAAGACGACTGCCGGTCCTGCCACGGCAGTAGCGTGGCCGAGAGACACCATGCCACAGATACAGCGGCCCTAAACGGTACATGCGATCCTTGTCATCTGGCTAGGGAAGGCCCAATGCCTTCAGGTCGCGGCGTGGTGGTGAGAGACTGTATGGCCAGTGGTTGTCACAGCTGGGACGATGTCATGGTTAATGGCTGGCACCACTCCAATGTTCAGCAGTGCACCAACTGTCACGATGGCAATCTGGTTGACGAGATCAGCCCATTCCGTGATTTTGCTACTGATCCACCCCTGGCATTGGACCCTGAGCTGATTCCCAGTCCGTTTTCTTGCGACAATTGCCACTGGGAACAAGCCAGTTCATCTACAGGTGACCCTGATCAGCCGGGTCATCCTTGCACCTATGAACACTATGATGACCAGGACCAGTTTGTTGGTTTCCACGAATACACCAAGCCAATCTACGGCAGCTTTACCACCCACCACATGGGTTACCGGGGACCCATAGGGGTTCGGTGTGCGAAGTGTCACTCTGAAGACCCTAATGACGCATCCTGGGATCCCTATAATTCAGAACTGATCCGCTATTGCGAGATCTGTCACAGCACCGCGAGCCTTCACAGGATTGGTCCTCACGTGGAAGGCGGTTCTGGCTGGGAAGCGGTAGGATTTCATGTCTCTGGAAACACTAACCCCGCAAATGCAGACCCGCTGGTCTACAGGACGTGGAGTACCTTGGGACCATATCTGCCTGAAGCAGGGCCTGGATTCACGGGGGACGAGGTGTGTTTGGGATGTCACTGGGGCGTCATGCCAGAGCAACCTGAGCCACCGCCAAGTAACCCCGTCATTGATATCACCACAGCGGGCATACAGCCCAACCATGCCTGCTGCGGTGCTTTGGTCGTCCTGAGGGGAGAGTTTTTTGGCGATGAGCCCGGAGCGGGCTACAGGGTGCAGGTGCAGCGGAATAGAATGGGTGCATGGGGTGACATGCCAGTCTATCTTTGGACAGATACACTGATCAAGTTTGGGGTTCCGTGTTGGACTTTGACTCCTGGAAACTACTGGGTTAGCGTGATGACACCGCAGGGCAGAAGTAACCTTGTCGTGTTCACGTTAGAGACTACGGAGTCTTCGCTTGCGGTTTCTTCGGATTCTGCCGTTCGTTCACTGGAACTCAAGGGGTTTGAGTTGGATGGAGGGTGCTTTATTGCAACTGGGGGCTTTGGACATTAGTGTCATTGCCGTGGCACGGCCTTGAGCGCCGTCAATGATTCGTTCCCATACGCTGACCCAATGGACCCATCGAGGGCCCAGCTCTACGATACGC
>Ga0180433_10011921_pt1 | contig 10236 bp, 13 predicted proteins | sample SS_ome_8_FD_132980 | JGI IMG/M metagenome (GOLD analysis project Ga0180433, IMG submission 132980) | Hypersaline lake sediment archaeal communities from the Salton Sea, California, USA - SS_1_D_1 metaG | ecosystem: Environmental > Aquatic > Non-marine Saline and Alkaline > Hypersaline >...
ACTGGCCCACGTCGAAGGCGACGAGGTCGCGTTCGAGAAGGGGCGGCTGCGCGTCACGGAGATGGCGATGCTGCTCGAGGAGAAGACGACGATCCCGGCCGTCAAGGCGCAGCTGGCGTATCTGGCGGAGCTCCAGGAGCCTGCGTTTTGGGAGGGAATCAACCTGGAGCAACTCGAAGACATGCGCCTGCGGCTGCGCGGGCTCATGCCGTTCCTCGACAGGAAGCACCGCAAGATTGTCTACACGGACTTCCAGGATCAGGTCATGGGCATCCGGGAGGAGGTTGTTTTCCAGGTGCCGACGATGACCGGCGAGCAGTACGAGAAGAAGGTCGAAGCCTACCTGCGCAACCACCTGGACGATGCCGCGGTCCACAAGCTGCGGACGAACCAGCCGCTGACGAAGGCCGACCTCGAGAAGCTCGAGAAGGCACTGGCTGAGATAGGTGAGGAGGACGGCCAGAGCTTGCTTGCGAGGTTGCTGTCATCGCACGGTGCGCCCTCGCTCGCGCACTTCGTGCGGAGCTTAGTGGGTCTGGACCGCAGCGCCGCCCAGGATCTCTTCTCGAAGTTCCTGGCAGACCGAAGCCTGACCCCCAAGCAGATCCGGTTCGTCGAGATGGTCATCGACCAGCTCACTGCTCGGGGCGTCATGGACGCCGCCGCGCTCTACGAGGCTCCCTTCAGCCACATCCACTCGGGCGGCCCGGACGAGCTGTTCGCGGGGAAGCAGGAGGTGGTTGACGGAATCTTCGCGAGCCTTCGGGTGGCGCGCGCAGGACTGAGCGGGGCATCGGAATAGCCCCTGAGGCACCCCTCGAGGCTAGCCCCGGCAGATTGTTCTTGCACCCACTGTGGGAACAAGTTATCATGTACCAGCACGGTAACAATTACAGTAGCCCCCTCGACGAACCCCCGCGTGAAAGACGCGCATGAATGTCATTGGAGTCAAGAGCATCTACGAGTTCATCAAGAAGCACGCGCAGGCAGAGTCGCCGGTAGTCGCCTGGTTGGCGGAGGCAAAGGAGGCCGAGTGGGCGTCTCGGTCGGTGGTTCAAGACAGGTACGGCGGTCGCGTGAGCTTCACGCCCCAAGGCAACACAGTGTTTCGCCTTGGGGGTAACAAGTACAGACTGGTTGCTAGGGTGTCCTTCAACACACAGACGATGTCGATCGTTTGGATCGGGACTCACGCCGAGTACAACAAGCGGCGGTTCTAGGGGGAAGCATGCACAAGATCCCAAAGACCCCTGAGGAATACGAAGCTGCGCTCGCGAGAGCCAACCAGCTCATCGTGTCGGATCCCGAGCCCGGGACGTCTGAAGCGGATGAACTTGAGCTTCTCGTCCTTGTGATCAGCAAGTACGAGGACGAACACTTCCCCATCAGGAATCCCACTCCGGTAGAGGCGATCAAGTTCCGCATGGAACAGCAGGAGTTGACGCAGCGAGATCTTGTACCTCTGCTGGGAAGCCGTAGCCGCGTGTCCGAGATTCTAAGCGGCAAGCGTCAGCTCACGCTCAAGATGATCCGTGCTCTGCACGAGAGCCTTGGCATCCCTGCAGATGTTCTTCTTCAAGAGCCGGGGGCATCGCTTCCAGATGAAGTAGGTATCGACTGGGGCAGGTTCCCTATTGGAGAGATGCTCAAGCGGGCATGGTTCGAGTTTGACGGAACCGCACGCGAGGCCAAGGAACGTGCCGAGGAGATCATGCGCGAGTTCTTCTCCGAGTGCGGAGGATGTGGTCTTGACCATGTGCTCCTCAGGAGCCATGTCCGCCAGGCGTCGACGATGGACCGCTACGCACTGGCAGCCTGGTGCGCGCGCGTGATGCAGCTGGCCTCGTCGAGGGAGCTTGCCACGCCATACAAGCGCGGAGTGCTGACATCGGACTTCCTGGTGGACCTCGTGAAGCTCAGCTACTTCAGCGATGGACCTGTCCTCGCGAAGGAGTTCCTCGAGCGAAGCGGGGTGCACCTCATTCTACTGGGTCACCTCCCAAGGACGCATCTCGACGGAGCGGCCATGCTCCTCGAGGATGGGACCCCTGTCGTGGCACTCACTCTGCGCCATGACCGGCTCGACAGCTTCTGGTTTTCGCTTCTCCACGAGCTGGCCCATGTCGCAAAGGACCTGAACGCGGAGGAGACGACGCGCTTCTTCGATGATCTGGATGTAGACGGTGACAGCCTGGAGTCACGCGCTGACAAGCTGGCTGCCTCAGCGCTGATTCCGCCACGAGCGTGGGGCAACTCGACCGCGCGTCGGGAGGGAACCCCCGCTGCAGTGAGAGCGTTCGCAGAGAAGCACCGGATAAACTCGGCCATCGTCGCTGGCCGCGTTCGTTACGAGCTCAAGGACTTCCGGACGCTGTCCAAGCTCGTTGGGCATCGCCAGGTGCGCAAGCACTTCCCAGGCTATGCGTTTGGTGAAGCGTAGGCAGACCAGGCATGAAGCCTGTTCACGGAGGGCAAGGAAGGGAGGTCGCCAGATGGGTCGGAAGGAAACTCATGTAGTACCGAGCAAGAGAGGTGGATGGGATATCAAGAAGCCTGGAGCGATGCGGTCCTCAGGTCACTTCGACACGAAGAAGGGTGCTGTCGACCGAGCTCGCTCAATCAGCAGGAACCAGAAGACAGAGCTCGTCATTCATAACAAGGATGGGAGGATCTCGCAGAAGGACAGTCACGGAAACGACCCTCGCTCCAGCAAGGGATAGGAAGTTCACCCCACAGGGAGGTATGCGATGCCTACGACAGGAGAGAAGCCCGGAAAGGGCCGCTACGTCTGCACAAACTGCGGCGAAGACCTCTACCTCGATGATGACACAGACACTCTTCCGCCGTGTGCGAAATGTCACGGTACTGATTTCGATCGTGGGTAGATCCTACGAGCCGGCCCGGAGTGTGCAGTAGCTAATCGCCCCGCTTCAGTCGCCCCCCGCGGCGCGCTGCAGTCTGGCGCGCCATCCTGCGACGTCGTAGCCGCTCTCGTCACAGCAACAAGATGAACTGCTCGGAGGAGCCGGAGTAGAGCCTCATTCGTGGTAGTCCGAGTACTTGAGGGCCTTGCCTCTGACCTTGTCGGCGGGGTACTTCTCCGCGTTCTTCTCGAGCTTGTCGGCGGCGGCCTCGAGGAGGTCGACGCCGAGCACGTCCGAGAGCCGGATGAGGTAGATGAGGACATCGCCCATCTCGTTACGGACCTTCTCGAGCTGCTCCAAGTCCAGCTCCCGGCTCTGCTCCTCGGTGAGCCACTGGAAGTGCTCGAGGAGCTCCGCCGCCTCGACGGCGAGCGCCATCGCGAGGTTCTTGGGGGAGTGGAACTGGTGCCAGTCGCGGTCGTCGGCGAACTCGCGGATGCGTTTCTTGAGGGTGTCCATAGGGTGGCGGCCTCGGTCGAGAAGACATCTACAGGCAGCTTGACGGGTGCATTGTACCATGTGGTATGGTGCGCAGGAAAGGCGGATGCCGCTCGATAGCCGCAACCAGTCTCGATTACCGGAGAGCAAGCAAATGGGCATGCAGTTTCCAGTACTCGTGGCGCACCGAGGAGCAGCGCGCGTCGCACCAGAGAACAGCCGCGAGGCAATTCGTCTTGCAGTTGAGTGCGGTGTTGGGGCGATCGAACTCGATGTCCGGACAACGAAGGACAAGCATTTCATCCTGGCGCACAGCGAATGGGCTGAACTCATAACCGGTCGGAGGGTTCGCGTCGAGGAGGCTACGGGCGAAGAGCTGCGAATGCTGAGCACGGGCCGGACAGAGATCCTGGAGCTGGACGAAGCCCTAACCTTGGCAGGCGACACTCCCGTTGTGCTCGACATGAAGCCGTCTCGGCCGTGGCGCAGATTCAGCGGCGATGTCCAGGCGCTCTCGGCCGTTGTTGTGAGACACGATCCCGACGGGAGGCGGATCTGGCTTCGCTCGCACGACACGGCGTTCCTTAGAGCAGTCCACGAGGTCGCACCTCTCATCCAGCTCATCCTGGTCCTGCCCCCGTTTCTCCCTGGACTCATCTTGGCCGCAATGGCTAGAGGGCGGCGGGCGAACGAGTGGAAGGCCCCACACATTCGGGCGTGGGATGTTCATCGGACGAGCCTCACGAAGGGACTCGTTGCGGAAGCGCATGGCGCATCCGGTGCGAACGTCGCCGGTGGGGGGCGCGAGCGCAAGATTTTCGTCTGGGGGATTGACTCCTCAGGCGCGCTGGGGCGGGCGGCCGACAGGGGCGCCGACTACGTGATCACAGACAGAATCGACTGGGCAGTGAATGCGGACAGCGCAGCCGCAGGGTATCGCATGCCACACGCACTGCGGATGCGGGGCCCGGCGTACATCACGTACGAGAAGTTTCTCAAGCTTGCTGCGTTCAAGTGCGCGGCCGTGGCCGCACTTGGCCACGCGGCCGCCGTCTGGATCCCGCTCGCGTTCGATGGCCAATACCCGGTCGTCGGGAGCGGCTTCAGGCACTACCCGTTCGGCCCATGGGCGTTTGCCATCACCCCATTGCTCTTTCTTGTGGTATGGCGATTGGTCCGTCAGGAGAGCAGGCAGTATTACTCGAGAATCGTATTCGCTGCCGTTGCCTGCGCAGTGGCGGCGTTTGCCACGACCCCCTTCTTCACGGTGACCTCACCAGTGTCCTGGGCATCGACGCTTGAGGCCATAGCACGGACACCCTCTGTTCTGGCGCTGGGCCTACTGACCGCCGGCATATGTGCGTTCACGGCAGTTGTGAGTTTCTACGAGCCGCTGACACGAATCGCGTACGCAGGCCGGACCGCGAAGCCGGGAGACATCATCTCCTATCTGGAGCATGAGGCTGACGGTTGGAACACGCTTTCGATGCAGATTTTCGCGGTCGCACTTGGTGCCATGCTCGGAGTCTGGGCAGGTGCCGGGGCGATCGCCGAGCAACTCGTCGATGCGAGCAGAGTGGCAGACGGCGACCTGACAGCGACTAAGTTCGTCACGGCGATGTCAGTCGGCCTCACCGGCACGGCTTACTCACTCCTGTCGCTGTTCGGCGTTGCCGGCAGCGCCATGCGTCAGGCGAGGCTTGCCCGGTCTGAGATACTCAACGCCCGCGCCAATCGCATCGGAAACCCGTGCGCGGATGATTCTGGAGAAGAGGACGGGGACTAGTTGAGATTCTCCCCGCCGGTCACAGGCACTACCTTCTGGGGATGATCTGGATGACCCACGCCGCCCCTTTCTCGGCCCTCGCCGTTGCCGCCTCCGCGGCGACCGGCGACCGCCTTCCGTACCAGCTCCACGTCGTCGCGTCGCACAGCTGGGGGACAGGCACCATCCCGTGGGTTGCCGACACCGATGGCGATGGATGGGACGAGGTGCTCGGTGGCAACCCGGAACTCGCGCAGATCTGTCCCATCCCCTTCGAAGACGGAACCTATCTCGAGCAGGACCAGCTCAACCTCGCCCCCGACAACACGTCGTGGCACAACGTCGTCTACCTCGGCCCGATGAACATCGACGGCGGGGCGCAGTTCGTCTTCCTCGCGCCGGGCGATGTGGACGGCGATGGCCGCGACGAGATCGCTTTCGGGACCGACGCGCCGGCGAACGGCGCGGAGGCCAACGGCACGAACGACACCGAGTCGTATGTCGGGGTTCTGGACGACGATGGGTCGCTTCCGTGGATGGAGCGCACGGGAGGGATTGCCACGCAGAGCTACGTGGTCCTCGTCGACCTCGACGATGACGGCCGTCTGGAGCTGGTTTCCGGGACCCCGCCCAACCAAGACGCCAAGCCAGTCGTCAGTACGGTCGCCGCGTGGGATGCCGTGTCAGGCACGGAGCGCGGCACGATAGCGGTGCCGCGCCGCATCACGCCGCTCTTCCCGGGGCGCACGCGGCGTGGCGAGCAGCGCGTGGTGTTCACCTGCCGCGGCCCGAATGTCTACGCGCTCGGCTGGCGCGACGGCGCCCCGGCGATCGTGGCGCAGGCCGAGACCGAGTGGGACTGCTGGGGCGGTTCGGTCGTCTCGATGGAGAGCGTGTTCGGGCTGCGCGGGGACGCGTTCCTGGTCGGTCTCAAGGACGGCACGCTCGCGATCTTCGACATGGAGGCCCGGCTTCTGGCGGCGCACCCGCGTCTGGGCATCCCCGTGTTCCACTACCCTGAGTTCCTCGGGCTCTACAGAGAGGATAAGGGCGAGGAGTGGCTCTGCGGCATCTCCGACCAAGTGTATCTGTTCGATCTCGTCAAGTCGCCGTTCCCCTGGAGCCTCTTCTGGCTCGTGACGAGCGTGGCGTTCGTCTCAGCCGTCGTGACGGCCTACTCGGTGTCCCCGCCCATCCGTGAGCGGACCACGAGCGGCATGCTTCGAGCCCTCGCGCCTCTCATGCCGTGGGCGGCGGCCGAGCGCACTTGACGATTCGGACGTTGCGGAGCCGGCCGGAACGGCTCCATCTGTTTGACGGGACGCAGCACACTGAAAGGGGCGAGCGCCATGACACACAATGTGGGCAGTGCAGACAGGACTATCCGAATCATCCTGGCCGTGATACTTGTGGCGGTGGGGCTCTTCGCGCCGGTCGGTCCGACACTGAAGATCATCCTGTTCGTGGTCGCAGCTCTTGCTCTGATCACCGGCCTGCTGAGCACGTGCGGCCTGTACATGCTGTTCGGCATCAGCACTCGCAAGGGCGAGTAGTGCGGCACGACTTGGAAAGAGAGGCGAAGCTCAGTGGACGTTGAACCCCGAGGCGACACAAACCACGGCGACGATTCCCTGTGCGTCCGCGACGGCCTCGCGGCCGACCGCACCGCTCTTGCCAACGAACGCACCCTTCTCGCGTACGTGCGGACAGCGCTCGGCGTGTTCGCTACCGGTGTCGGCGTACCGTACCTGTTCAGAAACAGCCACGCGACCGTCGCAGGGTGGGTGCTGATCGCTTTGGCCGTGCTCCTGCTTGCGTGGGGGGTGCGGCGGTTCAGGTCTGAGGCGCGCCGGCTGCGAGACCGCTGACAGCGAGCGGTCGCCCGAACCCACATGGAGCTCCGCACTCGATACACGTTTCTCGCTCTCATCATCGCGCAGGCCGCGCACTCCGTCGAGGAGTGCGTCTTTGGCCTGTGGAGGGTATTCCTGCCTTCGCGCTGGGCGCTCGACGCTTCGGTCGATGCCCGCGCGCTCGTGTTCGCCCTCGCCAACATCGCGGTCGTCGCCTTCGGTGTTTGGTGCTACGCTGTTCGGGTTCGCACGGGGCACGCCTCGGCGTTCCGGCTGATGTGGTTGTGGGCGATCGTCGAGATGGTCAACGGGAGCGTACACATCGTCATGGCGGTCCGTCGCGGGGGCTACTTCCCCGGCGTGGCGACCGCGAGCGTGCTTCTTATGGCCGCCGTGCTCCTGGCAGTGCAGCTTCGGCGCGGACGCATGGAAAGGAACACCACCGGTGGGTGATGTCAGATTCTTCACCATCCTCGAGCTGCGCGCGAACAACTGGTACGTCAACCAGGCGAAGCTCGACCGGGTCCGAGAGGCGTGGTCGGCAGGAACGCAGGACACGCTCCCGCCCGTGCTCGTGACGCACATCGACGGCGAGCTCAGCCTCATCGACGGCCACGCGCGGACGTTCGCGGCGTACGAGGCCGGCGCGATCGAGATCCGCGCGGAGTACGAGAGCCTCGAGGACATCGAGGGCTCGACCGCGCTCTACGAGCACATCCATCGAGAGGGGCCCGCGCGCGGCGTGCGGAGCATCGCGGATCTCGCCGACCGCATCGTGGACCCGGACGACCACCGCCGGCTCTGGATCGGCTACTGCGAGGACTGGCTGGCCAGGCACGAGACACCGGAGGATGGCCCTTCCGAGTGACAAGAAGGCTCAATCCGGATTACGACAGGGGCAAACCGGAGGAGTAACCCGTGAAGCGCACCCACCTCAACTTCCTCGTGGACACCATCGGCCTCGTCGCGCTCATTCTCATGACGACGACCGGCTGGCTGATGCGGTTCATCCTGCCTCCGGGCTCCGGCAGCAGTCGCGTCATCTGGGGCATGGACCGCCACCAGTGGGGATACATCCATACGTGGCTCGCGGCCGCGTTCGTCGCGGCGATGGTCATTCACCTCATCCTCCACTGGGGGTGGGTCGTGTGCATGGTTCGCGGCGAGCCGGGCGAGCGCCGGCCGCTCCGCGGCATCGTCGCTGCGGTCTCCCTCCTCATCGCGCTCATCGTAGGCGTGGCGTCGCTTGCGACACCGGTGCAGGTCGTCACCGGGCGGCCGGACCACGAGGAGCACGAAGAACACGGAGAACTCCGTGACGGGTCGGGTCAGGGGCAAGGCCGCGGCTACTCCGGCGGGCAGTAGAGGGAACCACACCATGACATCGAAACGCGTTCCGTACAGTCCCGATCGCGACTTCCTCCGCGTCCGCGACTTCCTCGCCGACACCTATGCACTCTTCGACGCCCCCGTGAACTGGGGCATCGAGCGCTGGAACTACGCCCGCTACTTCGTCGCCCCGATGCTGGGCGCCTACGGCACCGAGGACGGGAGGCCGCAGGGCTCGCTCGACGCCATCGCGCTCTGGGAGGACCTCACGGCCATCTGGGAGGCTGACGGTGAGGTCGTCGGCGTCGCCACCATCGAACACCCGGACCTCACGCACCCCGGCTTCGGCGAGATCTTCGTCCAGCGGCAGCCCGGCCACATTGAGCTCCTCGACGAGATGCTCGCGTATGGCGAGCAGCGCTACGCCAACCCGGAGACCGGCGCGTCGTGGATCTTCGTCTGGGAGGACGACGAGCCGCTCATCGACGTGCTGCAGCGCCGCGGCTACGTCCGGAACGAGGAGCGGAGCAGCAGTCATCTAGAGTATGCGATCGCGGACGTCCCCGAGCCGGAGTTCCCCGACGGGTTCACCGTCAGGTCCATGGCCGAGGGCGGAGACATCGACAAGCGCCGCGAGATCTTCGGCCGGTCGTTCAACCACAAGGACCCGCGCGAGTGGCCGTCGCGCTTCGCGTATGAGGAGCTCATGCGCGCGCCCGACTACCACCCGGAGAACGACATGATCGTCCTGGCGCCGGACGGCACCTACGCCGCGTGCTGCATCGTCTGGTATGATAGTGCGAATCGCGTCGGGCACCTCGAGCCGCTCGGCACGCGCCCGGAGTACCGCAAGCGCGGCCTGGCGCGCGCGCTACTGCTCCACGCCGTCCGCCGGCTGAAGGAGCTCGGCGCAGAGAGGATGCCGATGACGGGCGGCTTCGACCCGTTCTACGAGGCGTTCGGATTCCGGAAGGTCAGGACCGGGCACGTGTGGGAAAAGGGCCGTCCGGAGTCCCAGACACAGGAGAAGGCATGAAGAGGACGAAGCTCGGTATCATTATCTGCAACCGGTACCGCCGGTGCGCGGGTGGCAAGTGCTTCCGCGCGCTCAAAGAGCGCGAGGGCGCGTTCAGCATCTACGAGGGCGAGGACGTCGAGCTCGTCGGCTACACGACCTGCGACGGATGTCCAGGCGGCAACGTGGAGTACGCGGGCGACGAGATGGTGAGAAACGGCGCCGAGGTCGTTCACCTCGCGACCGGCCTTGTCGTCGGCTACCCGCCGTGCCCCAACATCGACACGTTCAGGCGGTTCCTCGAGGAGCAGCACGGCATCAGGGTCGTCGTCGGGACGCACCCGATCCCCGAGAAGTACCTCACGATGCACACGAAGCTCGGGACCTGGAAGGCCGATTTCTGGAAGCCCGTCCTCGAGCCGACGATGAGCGACGAGAAGACGCGCAGGTCGTACGACTAGGCCTGCCGGAGGGACATCATGGACCCAACCCAATCCGAGTTCTGGGTCGGCGTCGGCGTCGCCGCGCTCTCCGAGGATCGCTGCGCCAACTACCTCAAGCTCAAGCGGGAGTCCGAGTACAACGAGATGTCCTACCTGGACAAGCGGAAAAAGGACCAGGCTCTCGGTCGCTACTTCAAGCAGTTCAAGAAGCAGAAGAGACACAAGGAGTGACCTCGTGAGTCCCGCGGCCCTCGGCGGCGACTCGTACGCCCCAGAGCCCACTGTGATCCTGTGTGGTCTGCGTGTCCGGTCTCCCCCGTCACGATGTGGCGTCCAAGAAGAAGCCTCCCCGCTGGCACTGTGCGCGGGGAGGCTTCCTTCCTGGGTCTTATGCGTGAGGGAACTCCGGAGTCTGCTCTCCGCCCGCTCCTCCTACTCGAAGGTCACGAACGCATTGTTGTACGCATAC